>JFJP01037054.1_pt1 | contig 102302 bp, 195 predicted proteins | sample 431651 | NCBI WGS metagenome assembly JFJP01 (sample SAMN02602958, study PRJNA72255) | Microbial mat metagenome, whole genome shotgun sequencing project. | biome: fresh water; feature: sink hole; material: water; isolation source: purple microbial (photo- and chemosynthetic) mats found in...
AAGCCTGCTCAACTTGCAGTTGATGTGATATTGGCTCGTCAGTCAAAGCTAAAAGACGATGAATATTCAAGAATCGGTTGGGATTATGTCAACCCAAACGCAAAGCGCAATGATATAAGTGTTAGTGGGTGGAATGTCATGGCATTGAAGTCTGCCTTTGGTGCCGGGTTCAATGTAGGAGAGGGTATAACAGGAAGTAAGAACTTCCTTGACGGTGCTTGGAAGGCAGCAAACCCAAATTGGGCAAAGCTATCAGATCCTTATAAGGATAAATCTATATTCCCTTATGTTTGGAATGCCGAAGCAAACACATTTGAAAAAGACCACCTAAGCTTCGTCGGTGCTACATGTGCCGTGTTCATGGGTCATCGCTCTGGTGACATTATGCTTGAATCGTTACTCAATGATGCCGAAGAGCGTTGGGTAAAGAGTGGCGCATACAAGAAGAATAACTATGCATCCTACTATCTTTCACTTGCTCAGTTTCAGGCTGGTGGGGATAGATGGAAGTTGTGCCTTGACACTATCATTCCATATGCTATAGAGACTCAGAGAAAGACAGAGGACTGCTTTGATGGGTCGTGGGATTATCAAGGGCAGTCATGGCACGGTGCTGATACTGGTAGAGTATTATCCACTTGCTATAACATATTGAACCTTCAAGTTGCTTATAGGTATGCTCAAGTAAATCCTGGCTTCAAGCTACCTAAAGCAAAATAACTCTAAAGTCTCTCATAAGCCAACCGATACTGATGTTAGGAGGCTTTATGATAAATCCTATCAGAGCAACAGAGCAAAAGGTATTTAACGATCAGCAGACATTACGACTACATCCACAACAGTCAACGTCTATCAGTGATAACGGTGTAGACAAGAATGCAGAACCGACAACCTATGTCGAGAGAAAAGATAAAGTCGAGTTGAATTATGATGTCGATAGGTATGTGCAAATGTTGAAGAATATGGTGGTTCCTCCAAAGGATAGATTTGATGCATCTATCCTTTTGGAGTTGGAGTTGGGTGGTGAAGTGTCTGCCCAAGAAGTTCGTTGGAGTTGGGTGGTGAAGTGTCTGCCCAAGAAGTTCGTGAAATGATTACACTTGTTGAGCGTCAAGAGAGAAAGAGAAGCGAATCAAAAGATTCTCCTAAAGTGGTTCCAGAATCAACCGATGCTGATATTAGAGGCAAGGAAGCCTAAACCACAGCACGAAAGGAATCACCTATGCTATCCATCAACACCAACATGTCGGCTATCAACGCCCTCAATACCATCAACCGCATCAATAAAGATATGATGACTACCCAGCAGCGTTTAGCTACGGGTAAGAAGATAAACTCAGCCGCAGACAATCCAGCGGGACTCGTCATCGTCAAGCAGCTTGAGTCTCAGCTTGCTGGTGTAACACAGGCAATCGACAACACCAAGACTGCGGTAAGTCTTGTCAAGGCTGCCGAATCCGCCCACGATGAAATGAACAAGCTTCTTGAGAAGGCTAAGAAACTAACTCTCTCAAACCTTGACGCTGCGACTTCGGCTGAGGCTAAAGTAGCTAACCAAACTGAACTCAATAACATTGTTGATTCTATTGAAAGAATAGCTGACAACACCAAGTTTGGTACTACTAAGCTTCTTGCTGACAACACCAAGTTTGGTACTACTAAGCTTCTTAATGGAACCTTCACTGGTAAGAATTTCCAAATTGGCGGTAATGCTGGTGAAACCGTATCATTGGATATAACCGATATGCAAACTGCAAATCTCGGAACTGGTGGCGGTGGTGGATTGGCTAACTTAGCGGCGGTCAAGGGACTTGTTTCAACCGCAGCGAACTATAACGATGTACTTGGTGTTCTTGATGATGCAATCAACGATGTAACTACTCAGCGTGGCGCACTTGGAGCATTCCAAACAAACACACTCGAATCCAATCTCAACTCTCTCGTCGTAACGAAAGAGCAGCTAACCGCTTCTAAGAGCGTCATTGAAGACGCAGACATGGCGGAAGAGTCGGTTCAGTTGAACAAGCAGCTTGCTCAATACCAGCTTGCTCTTATGACTCTCCAGCAGAGTAACCAGCGCAGCGGACAGATACTTAGCCTCTTCGGCTGATAGTTTCCAGGGACGGAAACGAAAAACCCCAGGCTCATCACCTGGGGTTTCTTTTTATAGTGGCTTCAGCACTTTTACTGTTGTAGGTCGAACCGCAAACTTCTCGTTACCCTGAACTATCTTACGAATAACCGAATCGTCTTTATGACACATAAGCATGTCGCTCAGTCTGAACAGGTTATATACCCAATACCAATGGTTGGTGTCAAACCCTGAACTTTTGTCTATGAGAACATCAATCCAGGGTTTTGTCTTTGAGTAGTCGGGGTTTGTGACAAAGAACCCGCTATTGACACCCTTTACTTTTATTCCATTAGGAACGAATATATTATCGACTACAGCCGAACTTATCTTGTCGGCTTGATTGGTCCAGACATATAGACGGAAGCAGTTGCAATCCGAGATATACTGGAGTGCTTCTCTTGCCCATGGATAAAGGTTGTTCTGATGGTCTAAACAAACATCATAGAGTTCCAACCCAACTACAATGCGCTGGGTCTTATTATCCACGTTGGTCATGGTAGCTCTTCTTATATTCAAGAAGTTAGCCTTCCACATTTCCTCTATAGTCTTCTTATCTTCGGCGGTTGTCATACGCCGTTATTTATAGTTTTTACTTAGCCCCTCTATTCTGCTCACGCTTCTCTTTGCGGTCTTCACGGTGGTCAGCCCGCTTCTCCACCATTGACTTGTGGAATGCTTTTGCTTCGTCGGGTGTAACCTTCCCATCCTTGTTGACATCAGCCATATCGAATCGGGCTGCTGCTCTGGCTACCCATTCTTCCTTCGACAATGCCTTGTCACCATCGGTGTCAAATGGGCGGTGTGGAGCAACACCTTCAGCGGCGAATGCCAGCGAAGCGGTTGCGAGTAATGCTATGATAATCTTGTTCATGATTATCTCCTTTCTTACTCATAGTTATACTGATTTTTGCGATAATACGATGTAGGATATACCGCCAATATTATCAGTGTGACACACCGTATAGTCGCAAAATCCTACACCGTTGACTATACTAATACAACCTTATAATACAACCATGGATGATAAAGACCAATACATTGCCGAGCTTGAAAAAGCCAATCAACAGCTTCGAGAACACCTTGAAGACTATGAGGATAACTTTATCCGTAAGCTTGATAGTCTTGGTGTCGGCAAAAATATTGATATGCAGACATTCAGCAATATGATTACCATTTCTGAGTTTGTAGAATACCTCAATGGCTCAAAGGATTGGATACTGGTATCCACGCGTGGAAGCCATACTGGCGACAAGGAATATACATTTGAGTTTGATGGTAAAGCAGACAACGAGGCTTACCAGGGCAGGCGCATAACCTTTGTTGTTGCCAATCTGCCAGATAGTTCATATAACTTACAAAGAGCATTCCGATCCTTCAAGGATTTTTGGGATCTATGGATTTCTATGACTGCTGGCAAGAAGAATATATCTCTCCTATTGGATATCTTGGAATACAAGTATAATAGTGAGAGAGGCAAAGGAGCAAAGGATGTCACAAGAAAATGAGAAGGATTACGATTTAGACGCACTCTTGGAGAAAGAGAAAGATCCGGAGAAGCGTAGAGTTCTTGAATATCTCAAAGATGCCATGCTCTCCAAAGATGGTAAGAAGGCAAAGGTCATCAAAGAATTGGAAGAGCTTGACAAGAAGCTGAAAACTGGTTTGACGTTGATTCTTAACTTCTTCGCTGATAATGGTCAGTTCAATCAAACATTGCTGGAAGATGTAGCGGTGTTGATTATCAAGCGTTCCAAGATAGTAAAGAAGATAAAATGATGTTTGGAATATGTACATCAACGATGATTGCTCTTGCAATCGGATTGATTATAGGAGATATTCTCTCGTGAAAGAAGTCAAGCTCATTCTCGCATGTGATAGAAACGGTCTTATCGGCAACGGCTCCAAGATACCATGGCACTTCCCCGAAGACTTCAAACACTTTAAGGAATCCACAAACGGGCAAGTTGTAGCCATGGGGCGGAAGACATGGGATTCCCTTCCCCGTAAACCATTGGTAAATAGAGATAACTTCATATTGTCGAGAAATATGCGGCTCGACATGTTTGCATGTGAGATGCCGTCCGTAAGTTTATTTGCGAGTGTTGAAGATGCTTACTCATATTGGATGAGTAACTATTCCGATAAACACTTATTCATCATAGGTGGCGCTCAGATATACCATGAAGCTCTGTCGAAGCTACCGGTGGCGGAAGTTCTTCTGACTCTTGTAAATGGTGAGTATGAAGGTGACACTTACTTTGATATGGAATACCTCAAAGACGAGGTATGGAATGTTGAGACGCTAAAGAAAAACAATGACTTCGAAATACAACGCTGGAGGTTAGCAGGAATATGAATGTAGAAAACGACATGCCACAGGCGTTTATCATCGCTGAGACTAAGATCAACACTCAGTCTGTAGATTCTGCTGTTTCGGCTACCAACGATAAGAAATGGTCTGATGAAACAAAGAAGCGCAATCTCAACACAACCCTCACTGACATTGAGAAGATTCCAGAAACGATTGCGGAGCTAACAGGCAACTTCCAGAACACTAAGAACTTGTCAACCGAAGAATACAACAAGATAATAGTTTCTCATAGCAACAACCCGCTGTTCAAGCATATCACCGCAACAGTGTCGTTTGTCAACGTAAGTCGTGACTTCTGTTTCTTGTTCAGAGAGTTTACAGGCGGCTTGACAGTCGGTGATATGAACCGCACAGAGATAAGCTTTTGGGTTCCACCCGCAATCATGGTAGACGAGCAGATGGCTGTTCAATATGGAACTGTCATCAACGACCTTGGGCAGAAGATTGAGGCGCTGCGTAATCAAGCCTTCAAGAGCAAGCTTGATACTCCTGACAAGATAGTTCAGGCGTTTGATAGCCTGTATCCAGATTCAGTAGCAGTCAACGCTGTAGCGACTGGATCTATATTGGATTGGAAGAACTTCATTCTTATCAATGCTCAGTTCCATTCTCCCGACGAAGCGAGATACATATTCATGCACTTAGCCAGAACCATGAAGATGAAGTGGGCTACTCTGTTCTATGATGTTGTAGTTGAAGACACTGCTGGCAAACAGTATGGTCTTGATACGGTCAACTCAGCCCCCATGGCTTTCAAGGCTCTCAGATTAGCTATCAAGAAGGGCTAACAGTCAACAACAAACGATATGGTTCTTCCTGAGTGAGTGACACAGAACTTGTCACCCTTCTTTGGTATGTAGTTTATCTTCTTGACAACCTTACCGTTTATGGTAATACCGCCAGCTTCTATGGTCTTACGGGCTTCCTCACGGTTACTTATGATTTTTTCCCTTGACAGGAACCAGTCAAGCTCTTCTTTATCACGGTCGCACTCAAATTTACCCATAAGCCCTCCGTAAAACATTATACTTGAAAAATATAAAACAGCCCTACAATGGTGTTTATGAAATATGATCACATAGATGTTAGAGATACCGCCTTTATAGGCGACGTTCACGGGTGTCATACACTCCTTCTGGAACTGCTTGTCAAGTTGGAAGCCATGGGAATCAAGAAGTTGGTGTTTCTAGGCGATTTGGTAGACCGTGGACCCGACCCCTTCTCGGTGGTCGAAACGGTAAACAAACTCGTTGTAGAGGGCAAGGCACGGGCTGTCGTGGGCAACCATGATTGGAAGTACCTGCGGGTCTTCAACGGGAAGAACATTGAGCTAAAGAACGACCAGAAGGATACTCTTGAGGCTGTCGGTGAATACCGTATGGCTAAGTTCAAGGAAGCATACCTGAACATATACAAGGATATGGATGTCTTTCTACTTGACGCTGATAACAAGTTCATTATAAGCCACGCTGTAGCTATGCGCCCGAAGAAGGTCTATGACATCATCAACGACCCAACAAAAACGGTCGCCAAGTGGTTCTGGACCGGCTTCTTGTATGGCAAGTCGGATAATGAGCTTGATACCCGTGGATACCCTCGTAGGCTGCCAATCACATATCATCCACATGATGATCTTGACGGGTGGAATACGATAGTTGGTCACTACCATGCCAAGAACCTATTCCTTGAGAATGGCAACCCGCATGTTATGTGTGCTGACTACTGTGCCAGTGAGGGTGGGCATCTTGCCGCCATAGTAATCAATGATAAGCTGGAACACAACTTGGTATTCTCGGATTCGGTTCTATAAGAATATTCCTGAGTATCTTCTTGACTTTATATGGATGAGGGTGATTCTTCGTCAATATAAAGTCAAGGTATTTCTTGAAGGCAGCATTATCCTGTAGAGATTCAGGAGTCTTATAGTTTATGACTTCCTTGAGGGGTATAACTTCGTGTAAAAATGAATGGCACGTTATGCATATTCTCATGGTGGTATCTTCATTGCCACCCAAAGACCTGGGGTGCCAGTGGTGTGTAGTCATATGCTGACTAAACACATTTCTTTTACATACAGGGCAGTTATCAGTCTCTACCATTATGTGTGCCGAGTCGGCATGAGGAACTGTCGTGGTGTTCTTTTTCCATCTTGATTCTTCTAATAGCCGTATGGTCATCGGCAATAGCATCAGCCTCAAAGAATATAACGAATCGTGCGCCTCTGGTGCATTTCTCAGCATTCATTACAGCACCCATGGTCATGCAGTAATCCTGGCACAGAGATAGCCCAAGCCCATGTAGTTCTGTCTCATGCTGCTTAGTTGTCAACCCTGGCTTGAATATATCCTTCAGTTTATCTTCTGGAATACCCTTGCCATTGTCTTCATATACGAGAGCCTTCATATCTGGTATTCCACTTATTCTTATTCGAAGAGTATCAAGCATATCGCTATTGTGTTCTATACTGTTCTTTACAAGGTTGAGAATAACCTGCGATAGCAACATTGGAGCATGCTCACATGTAAACGTCAGACTCTCATTTGCGATGTGAAAGTTCTCTTCAGATACGTTCTCTTTTATGGAACGATCTGTTATGGTCAATCTGATCCACGACGATATTGTGTCGAGTAGATTGGAGTTTACATTGTTATATCTCTGAACCTTCTTGACATCCCTGGATAGAGTGTCAAGAATAACATTCATAGAATCGCATGCTTTGTATATATCGTCAAGCTTTTTACATACAACCGGTGATATTTCGACAGAACTTCTTGTCTTGGATGACATTCTGGCTATCTTGTTCTTTATTCCACCTATCCACGGTGATAGCTCGTGGTTCATTCCACTGATAACGTTTGATAGGTGATGAGTAATAGAAGCAGCTTCTTTTAGCTGGCGTTGCTTCTCATCGGCTATTCTTCTCTTGAGTTTTCCTTCGTATTCGTTCAGAAGAAGGTCGTATCGGAGTTTTCCCTCCTGAAGAAGTTCCCTATAATTTTTATTCTGCTTCTTTATGATGTATACACAAAACAAACAGCAAAAGAGAAGTGTTCCTGCTAACAAGAACACGCATATCATTCAGCGGATTCCAGAAGCTTGTCAAGTTTCTCCCAAATGACTTCACGCTTACTGGCTACTTCCCATTTGGAGAGTTTATCAAGGGTAGGCTGGTCAACACACCCTGTAAGGAACATAATGTTTCCAAGGTTGCCTTCATACTTCGTAACGAAGTGGATTCCCGTCTTGCCATTCTGGAGGATTACATCTATGATTGACGCATCAAAGTTCTTATGCTCTTCAATAAGCTTCTCGGCTTCGGCATACGTCTTCGCATAGAAGACGTTATGGTTCTCCTGAAGGTATTCTATGATATCAACTGAGAAGAATTGGTGGTCTTCAAGATAAAACACATTCAGCTTCATGATTATGGTCCCCCGAACAACGATGATATAACGGTGATGAGTTCTGGAATGATTGATACTATCTTTACTATGATAGCTCCTACTGCGGCTATTATAGCAGACTTATAGCTCAACCATCCGTTCTTCTTCTTGGTCTTGGAATGTAAAGCCTGTTCTAACTTTATATCATTCTCAAACTTTTGACGAGTTTCCTCTTCCTTCTTCTTGTTATAATCCCCGAGAAGGTGGTCAAACTGTTGGCTCATGGTTTCGAGTAGCTGTTTATAGCGAATAGACTGCTTCTCTTCGTCTGTGAACGAACGCAGTGTATCGTCAAGCTTATAGCGAATGTCTATAATGGTATTGGAAGCATCTTTCCATTTACCATTCCTTTCGCTGAATTCAGAGTGTTTCTTATTTGACATGATGCCTCTCCGTATTATTTATACAAACAAAAGCCCCCGGAAGAAATTCCGAGGGGCTTGTTTTTAGTTAAATTTTACTAAAGTTACTTCTCTTCTTTTTCCTCTTCCTCACCACCGAGGAATAGCTTCTTATCGTCTACAGGCTTCTCATCGCCTTCTTCTCCATCTTCTTCCTTCTCTTCTGGCTTCTCACCAGCTTCTTCGCCTTCTTCACTTTCTTCCTCTTCCTCACCTTCAGCATCACCTTCACCGTCTTCGTCTTCAGCATCGTCAGCGTCTACGGTAAGTTCATCTTCCTTGCCTTCCTCACCCTCTTCCCCAGCTTCAATTCCTGGGATTCCTACTGGAACTTCGCCAGCTTCTTCACCACTGCCAAGTAATGCTTCAAGTTCAGCTATGCGAGCTTCGAGGCTTGCAACCTGCCCAACAAGACCTTCGCCACCAACTGGTGCCATTGGTTCTGCACCAATAACAGCGTCGATAGCATCGCCAACTTGTGGTATTTCTTCGCCTGGGATTCCTGCCATGGCGGCATCGGGTTCAACCATGCCTTCAGCGCCCTCGTCGCCTTCTTCACCAGCGATTGCATCGCCAATTCCGTCAGCTATGGCACCAGCAGCGTCATCAATTCCATCTTCAGCGATTCCCTTGTTACCCTTGTTGAGCTTGTCTCCAAGGTTCATTCCCGTTGGGGTCTGACCACCATCTGGCTTGACGCCAGGGTTCTTCTTGCCCATCTCGGATGGGGTGACAATAGGTTCATGCTCTACGTTAGGAATGACATCATCTTCAGCGATTCCCTTGTTACCCCTGTTGATACTGGCTACTGGAGCCTTTGGAAGTGGCTTTGTAGCTGGCTTGCGCATCTCATCTGGATTGACGATTGCTTCGTTATCAGAATCAATGATATCGTCTTCAGCGACAACTTCACCTTCACCAGCCTGCATAACAAGCTCATGATACATGGTTGTCAAGTCTTCCATTTCAGCATTTCCTATGATTTTCTTAGCAGCTTTAGGCGAAATACCCTTGGCTACGAGAGCATCGAATATCTGCTGGATCTGCTCATCCTGACTTTCAAACATATCTTCAGCTTTTTCATCATCTAGGTGACGATTCTTCTGATCGTCTCCATGGTCATGCATATCTTCTGGTCGTGTATCGACTTCAGGTTCTCCATCCTCTTCACCAATCCCCATCAATGTATCCTGGGTCCCGTCAAACTTCTTGCCAGTTCTCTTCTCATGACCCTTTACCTGCTTATCCAATGCAATAGCTGCTTTGACTGGCATCTTGCCAGTTCCGCCGACCTGTTGAGCGCCCGTCTTATCCATCTTTGGAAGTGATACTAGCTCTTCAACCTTCTTTCCTCTACGCATGAACGATGCCATGACGGGTGAGAGTGGTCCGACCGGTCCCGCTGGAACTACTGGCGAGGTTATGCCTGCCTGTGGAACCTGGGCAGCAGCACCACACGAAGGATTTGATGGGTCTGCGGTCTGAGCAGTAGCAGTCAAGTCAATCAAATGCTCTGGTGTCAATGGTCCAGCAGCCCCGACTTCCTCTGCCTTGGCTACAACAGCATCAATGCTGCCAGCGTCAGCCGAGGTTGCCCAATTGAGCAAGTCTCTCAATAGGTCTGAATCGACCTGTATGGTTTTGCCCGAACCCTGAACGGTCGGATCGACCGAAGGGGCTGGCTCTGGATAAAGGGCTACTTCGCCCATCTCCACGAGCTTACCGCCCTTTTCGTATCCTTCCTCAATCTTGCTCTGAATGCGCTTCTTGAGGTCTGCTCTTGATGTGTTCATAAGTCTTCTCCCGTTTCTAAGAATCTATTTATCTGGTGTGCTATGTTAGCCTTGGCTCCTGGGTTCAATTCTACCTTGGTTTTTATTTTCCAAGCACCTTCTATACGCTTGGCGGTCCAGTAGTTGCCCAAGTAAGAGCCTACAGCATAGGTGTTACTAGCCGATTTGATCTTCACTTTTGTTCGACTCTGAATCAGAGTCTTCACCCTCCCCGGCTTCTGCATCAGCAGCGCCAAGCTCGGGGTCGAGTTCGTCAGTTCCGGTTTCTGTTCCAGCGGCAAGGAATTCGAGCCACTGTTCTGGTGTCATGGAGATAGCTTCTGGCGAAGCTTCCGATGCGCTACCTTCAACTTCAGCGCCAAGCTCTCCACCGAGGGCTTCTTCTCCACCCTCCGCACCCATCTCGTCTCCTGTTGGAATCTCTTCGACTCCATCAGCAGCGCCCATGTCTTCGCCTTCGTCTTCTCTCATGGAGCAAGACTCAATTCTAACTTCGTCAGCGATGTCTTGATCAACTGGCATTTCAGCGCCATCAAGTTCATCAGCCCCGAGTTCTCCACCAAGCTCTTCAGCCCCTTCAACTTCCTCTGGAACTGCGGCAATAGCAGCTTCAGCAGCAGCTACATCTTCAGCAGTGAAAGGAGCGGTAGGCTCAGTCTCAACGCAGATACGAATCTTTGCGGTTGGGAAGCGAGCCTTGATATCAGCAACGAGAGCAGCGGCATCATCGACAGGTGCTTCAGCGCCGAGGGCTGGGTCAACGGCTGGTTCTTCACCAGTCAATTCAGCGAACGCACCCGAATCTCCTGCAAGGGTAGGATCGGCTGCTGGGTCTTGAATTGGAGCTTCGATTGGAAGACCAGCTTCAGACATATACTTTCTGAAGTGCGAGAAGAGCTTGCTTTCCTTAGCCTGCTTCTTCAATCTCTCTGGCTGGGCAACAGGTGAGCCAACGCGAGCGTCGGGGCAGGTTCCCTTAGCAGCACCAACCGAGGTTGATGTTGTTGATCCATTAGAAGCGCCTGCTGCGGCTGCATTACCAGCGACATCTTCGGTAGCTTTGGCTGTGTTCTTTTTCCATGTTGATGGACCGCCATACAGTGTCTTCCCAGGTACTCCCTTACCAACCTTTGATAGCTTACCATCTGAGCGGAGAGCCATGCTCTTACGCTTTTCAGTAGCCTTCTTCTTGAGGAACGAAGGCTTCTTGTCATCCTTCTTATCTTCCTTCTTTTCCTGTTCAGGTGTTTCAGCATCTTCATGCTTCTTTGTCTCACCCTTCTCAGGTGTCTTACCATCGGTCTTCTTGCCGAACTGGTGAGCCTTGAGAGCATCGGGGAGCTTGCGCTTCTCTTCAAGCTTCTCAGCCTTGGTGGAGTTGATGTTCAGTTCAGTGTCTTCGGAATTCCATGATTCCTGAAGTTTTTGCCACTGCTTGCGGAAGTCTCTTGAATCCATAATTTTATCCCCTTGCTCCTTGTATTTATAATAGGAGAAGCATGCTTTTTAGTATTATACTTCTGATATGTTATAATCTTGACATGGATAAGAAGAAATTAGACTATTTTGACTCCACAACCCCCGAGCTTCTGAAGGGGCTATGGCATATAGACCTCATATATAATGGCAAGGTCTATGGAACTTTGTTTGCCGAAACCGAGGTATTAGCCAAGAAGTTTGCTCGGCGTTGGGTTGACGAGCGCAGATTACCCGATTTCTCGTGAGTCAACCAACTCGGTCTTATTACCCTTTACAATAACAAACTTGTTCATGCGCTGATTCTTGAGTGGCATACCTACACAATCCAGAACCAATAGTCTATCCATACCCTCTTTACAGGTATTCTTATAGTAGTCTATCCAGTCTTCAACGACCGGAAGATACAACACAACGTTTTCAGGGTTTAGACGCTTCTGGCAGAGAACACCTTTCTTCTTCTCGAAGCGTTCCTTGGTCAATGAACACAGGTGGTATCCGTTGACATCATACGATTCCTTGACTGATTTCTCGTTCCAGTAGACCCAATCATGGTTCTTCAGGTAGGTCTGTGACTGCTTCTGAAGCTGATCGAATAGGTTGGAATCCATCTTAGCAGTGTCAAGCGACTCCTTGATGTCTCTACGATACCCTTCATAAACATACAATCCAAGCTCTCTGAGAAACTTTATATCCGATTCGTTGAGAGCAACAATGTTCTTGAAGGCACTTGATTCATTCAGGTGCATTCTGGTCATCATGGTGCGTATCTTGTCTGTCATATAGTCTCCGATGTATTCGTAGAAGCTTTCTTAGCTGCTCTACGATCTTTGTCTTTCTGTCTTCTCATCTCTTTCCTCTTCAACTCCAACTCCGCTCTTTCCTTCTGACCCTTTTCCCAATAGTAATCCATTCTGTCTTTTTGGTCGCCAAGAGCCATAAGACCAGTCTTTTCCCTTATCTCCTTGGCATTACCCCATATAACATCATACATGGCGGTTTTTATGTCGGCATCTTTCTCAGCGTCAGACTTCTCCGGTGGTTGATATGAGCTAAACGAATCCCTTCTATACCCAGCATCAGTTCCAGCCGATACCGTCAATATACCTATTATACGATTTCTTCCAGTCATTTCAACATCATAAGGTAATCTCATAGCAGTGGAATCGGTTCGCTTAAATCCCTTATATGAGTCTGAAACCTTTTTCAATAATGCGTGATACTTATCCGATACAAGCTTTCGTTTAGCATTATCAAACTTGAAGTAATATGATTTATTATCAAGTATGAAATAAAATAGTAGCTCAATGACTTCTTCCGTCTTATCCGGAACCTTGGTATTACCTTTGGATAGGAAGTTATGAAACTCTTTCCTGAATACATCAGCTTTTGACTCACACCAACGCCCAAGGTCATCTATGCTCATTTTGGGCTTTATAGTGGAGGGGTCGAGTATGTCTGATAAATTATTAGACTCTTTATGAATAAACTTCCAGACGAAACCTTTTATGTCATACTGCGGGTCGGAGAGAGCGGTCTTTTCAGTAAACTCAATAACAACCAACCCGCTTGACAGTTCACCGCCATACCATCTTATAGCCTTGGCAACATCCAACTCCACATATACAGAATCCTTGAGTGATACTATTCCCCTGTCATGCGTCCAGCGTGCGTTCTTTGGATTAGCCTTTATAACCCCATCTCTCTTTATATCGTGGGCATTACCAAATGTCGTGGCGTGATACCCTATAAGTTGTGGCGTCTTGGCTTCATCCAGTTGACTTAGGAATTGAGAGAACTTCATATTCCTTATTTATCAACGAACGACTTTCTCCATGTCAGCCAGCCACTTCTCCGATAGGTGCCGGGGCTTCATGGTGTTGACGAAATGCTTGCGCCACATGACAACAAACTCGAATATATCGTCAACTGCTTCAATAATCACCTTGGCAGGCGAAGCCGACTCAACCTTGTAGTTGACATCAACGATAAGGTCTGGTAGGTCATCCCACCATATATCCTCATCCTTGAAGTAGCTTCTGACTTGGTTGAGCAATGCTGCCCTACGAGAGTCTGGAATCTTGTCGCCAGTCTTGATTAGAGTCGAAATGACGCCAGCAATCTCCTTAGCCAAGGCAATGTCTTCATTTGGCTTATTTGTGTGTGGTTGGGCATTGTATTGGATCTGAAGACGCTTGTTGAGCTTCACAGCCTCCTGCTCGTATTCCTCATGGTGCTTCATACACACAGGAAGTATATCGAATGACGTGTGCGACTTCAAGTGTTCTGGAAACTGCTTACGATACTGGTAAGGAACAACATGATGCAGTGTCAAGTCTTCTTCACAGCCACATACAACACAGCGGTTCTCCCTTGCTTCGGCATAGTATTCCGACGCTCCAGCATTCCCCTTGCCCTTTGGCTCGAAGTTGAGTTTGATGGTCAGTTCATCGACCTGTGTAGCCAGATTCTTTTTCAGATACCATCTGACCTTCTTGGCATCTGTGCGACACATCAACGTGCCGTCAGGATGTAGGATTGAGTAGTTTCCGTAAACAATGTCTTGCTTGGTGTGTAAGTGTGCCATATTAGAGTCCGTCAGGTGGTTTGCTTATAATCTTATGAAGAACGTAGAGTATTGCAAGCCCAATGATGGTAAGCCATATACACCAGTATATTCCAATGGTCACTTCACACCATCATTTTTGTCGTTGACAACCTCAAGGTGGTTTTGTATGACAAGGTTACGGTAATCATCCCACCAGTACGGCTCGTTGGTCTTCCACTTGGCGAAACGAAACTTGGCACCAGCATAGTAGAGTCGGTACGAATGAACAACATCGTCATTACGGAACTGGTCAGGCATGGCAAGACGAAGTGGAGTTGATGGGAGATTGTGAATACAATTCTCAAACTCACCAGCCTTGCGAATAAGTTTCTCGCACTTGTGAACCTTGCCATACCTGCGAGTATATTCATCACAGAGAGCGATTCCGTGCGCTACAAGCCACTTGAAGTTGAAACGTGACTCGCACACCCACAGACAGCTTGGGTGCTTAGGATTGAACGGCTTGTAGAGCCAATCGGCTTGTAGCGAGTATTGACGAAGTGCGGTGTGAAGCAGTTGCGCTGACTCCAAAGGCATCTTGACAACATGCTTATCAATAGCCATGCGAGCGGCAAGGTCAGGGTCATTATCAAGACGGAATATATTCATGACTTAGATTGTAAGGCAACAATAGCCTTGTCAAGAGCGGTCTTTTGATCGTCTGTCAACGTCTGTGCGGCGGCAGTAGCTTCGACTAACTGTTGAAGTGCCTGTGTGATACGCTGGTTGGTTGCGATAAGCTTCTTGTTCTTTCTCGCAATCTCAAACACGTTCTCAATAGATTGTAAACCGTTCATCGGATTCTCCTTGGCGTAACCACCTATATCTTACCTCGGCATTTTGTAAGTCAAGGGGCTTCTTACTATTTTCACTTATCGTCATCCTCATCAAAGTCGAGCGAGTTGAGCAAGTCATCGTCACTGTTTTTAGCTACAGCTTTCTTGACAGGGGCTACAATACTGCTAACATCAATGTCTTCATCATCCCACGACGAAGGCTTGGAAACCTGAACAGGAGCCGAATACCCTGGTCCCGGTCCTTTCTTTATTACAGGAGCATGCTGACCCCAAACCGTGGCTGTGGGTTGCGGCATTGGCATAACAGGAACACTCGCGGCTGGAACCATTGGAACGCCAGGAGCGTGCGACATTGCTATTGGGAATGTGAAGAAGTCTGGATTATTGTCAGGAAGCACATTGCCAAAGTCGTCATAGTTTGGCTTTGAGTGGTCATACTTAGCTCTCTCAACTTCCTCAACCATATCCTTGCCTTCCTTGACAGGATAGTGAGGACCGGCAACATTGAACTCGTCAATCCACTCAATAACCGAAGAAGCGTCGAACGCAGCATCCAGAAGCGAGTTGCTTTCCTCTACTCGGGTTCCAGTTGGGTAGCGAATCTTGTTGTATAGGTGGTGAATAACCGGATCTTGGAAGCCTTTCTTCAGGTCTTCAACGAACTGGCGGAACGTCTTGTAGTTGCGGTTGGTGAATACCGCAGCCATCTTGAGCAGTTCACGGGGAGCCATGGTATATCCACGCTCCTTATACTTGTCAATGCGGAAGAAGCTGCCAATGATGTTCTGACTTTCGGAGTTGAACACCAGACGCTTGCGTGCGCAGTCTTGGAAGAAACGCTCACCGAATATGAACTTCTCTTCACGAATGTCGTAAGCAGCCTGACATACGGTAAAGTCGAATCTCTGAACAACCTCTTCAGGCTCTCCACTGTTTACATCGGGACGAACAATCTGAATAATCATGTTGCCCATCTCAACATCCTTGCGGAAGAACGACATTCCATACCCACACGCTTCAGGGTTCATCTTGTTATTATGGTCAATCTTGAAGGTAACTGCCTTGTCAGTATCACATACCTTACACATGTGACGGAACTTCCTTTCCTCACATACAGTAAGGAACTTCTTAGCCTTCTCATATTCCACATGATTGCGGAAGAAGATGTCGATGTCGTTGATCGGTTGACCAGTAAAAATAGAAGTTATGCAGCCACCAGCTATAAAGGCTCCGACTGTAGTCAAATACTTGTATATCTCTGGATCCATTGCCCAGCGAATAACCTCACGTTCACGCCTGTAGTCGCCCATTGGGGAGTCTCCTTTTCAAGATTCTACCCGATGGGCTATACTAATCAATCAGCGTCTTCAGTACATATCTTTTTTATCATCGTCTCAAGTTCTTTGACAACGATGGGGTCGTTCTTCTCGACTCCATTTTCCTTTGCATACTGGAGGAAGTTCTTTATATAACGAACACCAATCTTGCTCGTTTCTTCTTCCATCAGCTTTGGATTCTTTCTATACTTTGAGTTTTCATTATGCATGGCTGTCGTTTCAAGCTGCATGCGATGAATACCACTTGACAAAGAGTATAGATGCTGAAGAGACTCAAACAACACATTCTTGAATCGTATTTCTCTTTCTTTGTAGTAGGCATCTATATCGGCTAATAAGGCTTCTTTTTCCTCCAGCTTTTCCTTTAGGGTTTCGTTGACGAACTCAAGTTCTCGTTCATAGCTATTTGCCATGTCAACTCTCCTTCTAATTGTCTAAGAACTCACTATTACATTAACATAATGTATTTATCTTTCTTCTTTAGACAAATAGTTAAAAATTTGACTCCTTCAGATAATGATTCATGGCATCTACTTTGAGACTAAAATCATTAAATGTTCCCCAAGGAAAATGTAATATAAAACATTTATCTTTATTATTTTTATAATGATTAATAAACATTTGAATCCAACATGATTTAAGTTTTATTTTGGAAGATTTGACGGCGAAATTAAAAGCATCCTGTTCCCAGCAATCTCCGGGTTTTTTACCCCTTTGAAATGATTTGTCTATCAAGTCACAACATGTATTACCTTTTACCAACCACGCTCCTGAGTTAAATCTGCCCAATTTACCCATAACATAAATATCACTCTCATCTATGAAAGACTCTAATTTAATATTATTCATTATAATTACATCAACATCAGTATAAAAAATGTAATCATAATGGCAAAGTTTCTCAAGTAATACTATGCGCTGCCATGCTGCATGATCCTGTGTAGTCGGAAGAGATTTCAATCTATTATCATCGACCATACCTTCGTATAAATGAAAATCGTAACCGTTAATTTCGCAGTATTTTTTAATCTGCGGAACGGATATATTAGCAATTTCTCGATAATCTTCAGTATATGTGGTAAACACCGCTATTTTCATAGGTTTATGAGTCATTCACAAAGACCTTATTCATCTTTTTCTTGATACCAAGCGCAGCCATAACTATGATGACGAGAACGAGGTCTTGCTTCTCAAACGCATGACCTATCCATTGTAATAGTTCTTCGGTGTTAGTCTGCTGAAGAGCTTCCATGTCTTCTTTACTCAGCACTTCACCGATTCGGTCATCAACAACACCCTTGAGGTTGGATGCGTATTTCTGCGCTGTCTTGAGTATTCCTTCTTCGCTGATATCATCGTTATCCATGGCTCTTGACAGAACCTTGTAGTAGAATGCCTTCGACGGATTCTTGCCTGCAAGAGCAGCGGACGAAGCATCAACAGCGTCACTACTGTCGTGGAATATCCTATCGTCTGAGCCGACATAACTGATTACATCAGAGAGAAGCGAGTCAACAACATCTTCAGTTTCTTGACGCATAGCGTTTGCTGTTATTCCAACTTCTCGTGAGCCTTCATCTATTCCGTGAACAGATTCTTCTTTCTTCTTGCTCAACTTCTTATAGAAGCTATCAACAGCGGAACGTAGGTTATTCTTACGCTTCAACATCCCACCGATTATTCCTTCTATATCATCCTGAATCTCGTTTGAGGTCAAGCCCTTCCAGTAGGTCTTGTTTCCTGGCTTACCCTTCTCAGCAGACTTCATGGCTATGAGATACTTGTCACGGAACGCTTCAATGTATCCAGACATGGCATCCTTGAACTCTTCATCAGACATGGCTTCCGCTCTCTGTATGATGTCTTCAACCGCTTCACGACTGACCTGTATCTTGCCATCTCTGGCAGCCTTGAAGAACTCAGCATAAACAGACTTGGCACCAATAGGTGTCTCAACTCTATCAAGCTCATCTTCAGCCATTCCTGGCTTTGTTGCTCTGAGAACCTTTGACATGTAACGTAGCGACTGCCCACGGTCTATACCGATAAGCTTCCCACCTACACGAATGGTTGTCTCTTTGTGTGAGTCGAGGTTCGATACAAGGTAATCAACCACATGAAGACGCTGTATGGTCTTCACATCTTCAGGTGATAACGAAGCGGTCCAGTCATCTTTCTCATCATAACCAAATGTATTTGGCTTTGCGTCAGCAAGGAACGGCATAACTACTCCAAGCGTTCCCTTCTCAACCCCGTCAATGTCAAACGGAAATGGCATCTTAGCCATTGGAATGTATTCACCCTGGTTGAGAACCTTGGATGCTATCTTAGTGCCGAAGTCTTCAGCGTTTGGTGCTGTGAATGCCTTGTCTGCTGATGTAGCTGCTCTTGGCTTTCCAGTCTTGGAGAGAAGCCCCATCTTGCGCTGACCAGACTTCCATAGGTATCTATGACCATTCTTCTTCGACTTGAAGAAGTGCTTATCATACGCTCCACCTATGTTGGCTTGACCATCATAGTCGAAGCCAGCAGCTAATACGGAATCAATAGGTTCCTGCCACCATGTCATATTATACGTTCCCCTGACTCATCTTTATAGCATTCATTCCCAACTCTATTCTTTTATTTCCAAACAAAGCATTATTAGGACGAACCTCATTTATAAAAATTCCAACATTATCCGCATCTTCTCTATTCGGTTGTGGGTTTCTACCATACACCTTTACAAATCTACTAATACCATGTGATACTACTTCAGGAGTTAAAGCCGGACCATTCAAGCGTTCATTCTCTATGTCTGCAAGTTGTCTACCGGCATTTGATGCGGCTAGTTGTGCGCCTGCGTTGAATGCAAACATCGGGGGCATCATACCTTCCTCCAGCTTCTTCCAGTTCTCTTCGAGTTTCTTGTATGTCTTGTCGTTTTTCATATATTATCTCCGTTTCCTTACTTAGATTTTTTCTCTATAAACTTCTTCATAATTGCTATCACTGATGACATGAAGTGAGAACTTTACTTTAAATTCGTATTCTTTTTTCCACTTTGGTTTTTCTATTCCTTTTTGTTCGGTAAGCGAAATATGTGGCTTGTATGTAGGATACTCCGATTTTGGGTATCCATTATCAACAAGCCAATTGTCTATTTTTTCAAACCATTCATGTAAATCTTTTCCTTCCAGTTCTACAACTAAAGTATCATTTTCCTTTCCGTATATTCCAAATCCATTAGTCTTTCCTTCTATAATCGGCAAATCTATTTCCTTTAAGTAACTAACCAATGGCTGGTAGTCGGTAAAGTTTTTTATATATCTAACTGTAGCATGAAACTTTCCAGATTCAATAAGTTCACCGCCGAGTTGCAAATCTTTCTGCATCTGAATGAATTTTTCTTCGTCTTTTACATCAATATATAACATATAACAAAAAGACGCGTCGCCTTTCTTTTCAAGGATTATATTACTCTTCGTACATTGAAGTCTTTGCCACTTTTCTCGAAGTATCTTATATGTTTCATCCCTTATCATATCTTTATCCCCATGTCTCTGAAGTCATCTGTTCCGTCGTATAACTTGACTATCTTCTTCACGCTGCTCTTGTTGACGATTGCTCCACTGTCAACGTCAATAGAATAATACCAAAATGAAGAGCCTAAGTCAACACTACTCTTATCGTATGGATTGAACTCAATAGCTCCAACCTTATCAGTATAGAGCTTCTTCCAGTTGATTGCCTTATCCTTCACTTGTTCCGGATTAACAATATACTTCTTCTGGAATGCTGCGATGTTCTTAGGTGTTATCATAAGTGGCTTATCTATCTCAATGGCATATGTAAAAGGAGACAGCCATTGAGGCATCTCACTCTGCATCCACTCTATCCACGACAATCCAATAGCATACCATTGATACTTACCACCCGATACATCTATGATTTCTTTGGCTGACTTGATGTTCTGGCGGGTGTTGATGAGTCTAACGGAGTCAGCATCTATTCCCATTCTACGGGCAGCTTCTCTAACTCCGCTGATATGGTTCATGAATAGCGAGTCTCTATCTCCACCAGACTCTTCATCATCCCACGACTCAGCCAATCTATCAATACTTTCACGAGACACCATGCGAACATGAATCCCCGGAATCTGTTTGGCGAGGGCTATGTTCTTCTCATCGTCATCGAAAAAAGTTATTCGTCCCTTATGCATAGAACGAATCTTTTCAAGTATCTGTTTCTTACCTTCAGCTATAGTTGGAGCGTCAGTATCACCCGACGAGAAGAACCCGTCAATCATCACACCTAAACTTGAGAGTTTTTGTGTAATAGCGTTTTTTATGGAAGAGTTTCTTGCAGTTAGAATGTAGAGTTTTGCGTTGCTGGATCCACTTCTTGCTGCTTTGGATATATTTTGAGCTACTTTTAAATATTTGGTTGGTTTTGCTGTTCTCAGGAATAACTCTGGATCTTCAAACTGAGAGAAGTCCATCTTATCATCTGGATGTTTTTGATAAGTGTTGAATTGAGAAGGTGTCAACTCAATAGCTTCCCCTTCCGCCTTGTAAACAACAACTTTAGCATCGGAAGTGAACAAAGTATCGTCCAAATCCATAACATACGCGTTTTCTCTAAATGATTCGAAGAACGACTTAAACTTCATCACTACCCTCCCACTTATCACTCTTTGTTAAATTATCTTCAGCCCATAGAGGCTGAAGATTTTTAAAGTTGAAGCATTCTTTTTGTTCAGATTCTTTAGTCATATCAAATAATACGCATGGTTTTATATGATCAATATGCCATTCTTTACCATAGTTTTCCCAAGACATACCTTCTTTAAATAAAGATTCCAGATATTTTCTACACGCTGGTACACTACATCCTATCAATTCCACAGTTCTACTGCGCTTGCGATTGTTTTTTATAGCTCTCTGTATTCTACTGCGTAGACATTTTAATAACCTAAAATCAACATCTTCTTTTATTCTCTTGTTTATTCTATCTTTTCTCTTCTTTACTCTCTCTGAAGTTGAATTCCTAATTTTTACCTCTTCTTTATGGTTATGATAGTAATTTCTGGCAACTTCTCTTCTTCTCTCTTGATTATTTTCTAACCACTTCTTTTTGCGTAATATATCTTTATCCACATTTATTGTTTCCTTGCGACACTCCTTACATCTTGATTGGAGTCCAAACGAAGTAGATTTACTTTTATGATAACATTCGTCTGGAAGATTATTTTTGCATCTTGAACACACCTTCATGACTCAACTTCCTTCTCCATCTTGTTTAGTTTGGTGTAATAGTCTTTGATTTCATAGATATGGTCACATGTTATGTTATGTGCTATATCTTTATCGTCAGTATGCTCCATCTCAACCTTGATACCAATATCATACTGCTTCTGGATTTCCTCAACAGGAACCTTATGGTGCTTTGCTATATCAGCGACACTCTTTGAGTCAGCCTCTCCACCGGGTAGAGCATCCTCGCAAAGTCTTGTATATAATACCTTGAGTCTGTCTAAGGTCTTATCCATGATACTTTATCCTTACAGAGTTATTTCTTTGGTTCCTGGCTTGGCGAAGAAGTTATCCTTCACCATAACAGTTATGACTTTGAGGTTTAGGCTGCTGGTTCCAGTTCTTTCCAGAGCGCACACCATATTTATGGTTGGTGCTGGTGGTTGGCGTCTCTTGATGACCAACTCCTGACCAGCGTCAAGCTGATTGCCGAGAATCATGGCAATGAGCTTTGGTATGGCTTTGTTGGCAATACGCATGATAGCTTCATCGTCTACTACCTGCCCGGTAATATCGCTTCCACCCTTCTCATCACCCGACACATGGCGGAACTGGCGTTCAGCAGCGTGTCTCGACTTCTCAATAACGACATTGATGGTCAATGGAACCTGACCAATAACTCCAGGCTCACCTTCACGTTCTATGATAGAACTCCAAGCCTTCTCAAGCAGTCTGTCTTTGAGCCACTTCATAGATCAACGCCCTTCTTACTTCCCTGTGGTGTCTTTACATCATGACCAATCTTACTACTGATGGTGTCTGAAGAACTTCCAGACTTGCCCTGTTGCTCGCCAGGAGCGTAGTAGTCTGCCAAATATGCTCCACCCTTGGCTTCAAGAGTCTTTACAATCTCTTGACCCTTTGGATTCATTATCTTTGGATTCTCTACCTTACGACCAAACTTCTGCAATCCAGCAACGAATGCCTGACCTTCGGGTGCCAACTGAACTTCAGAGGTTGGCTTTCCTGTTATGTCAGTTCCAGCCTTCTTGACAGCCTTTCCAGCGGCATCCTTGGCTCTCCAATCCTGCGAGTTGTTGGCGTAGAAGAAGTTCTCTCCAAATGCCTGTGCAAACGTATCTTTGTTTGCCTTTACTTCCGCATTGACCTTGCGAACCAGATCCTCTGGAACGCTTCGAGTTCTGGTTGCGTTTCTCTGAACAGCAGTTTCAACATCAGTATCAACGAATATCATGTAGGTGTCATATCCAAGCTCTTCAAGCATCTGCTTGACCTTGAGAGTGGATCCCGCATGCTTACAGGTTCCATCAAGAATGACAGGAAGCATACCGTTGAGCCAGTTGAGGTTGCGTAGCTTCTGAAGCCCCTTGCCAACATTGCGAACATTCTGCTGCATGCCAAATGTAACAGGGTCATCCTTCTGAGCTACCTTGAGTGGAAGGTATGCCTGAACCAATCCACGAACAAACATATGGTCGGAATTAACTACCTTCCACTTACCACCACCTTGGTACATCTCGTTACCACCCTCATCGGTTCCAAGGGCTGCGTCGGGGAATGCCTTCTCAATGACAAACGACTTGCCAGAGCCAGGACCACCAGCCATGAACACAGCCTTGAACTTGAGCTTATCGTAAACGCTCTCGTTTATCATGCCGAGTGATTCGAGTATTCTATTTCGTATTTCCGATGACATTGGAGTTCTCCTTCAATGTCTATATTTATAATATTGAGTTATACTCTGGAACGGTAAAACATTCCCTTATGAACTTCATATTATCGTCAAGAGTCATTCCAAACTCTTTTTGGTATCCTTTTTGGTGTTTATCGTATTCTTCTTGGTATTTGTCGTTATGTTCTGCTGGCACACTGCCCAAGTTTTTAGTAGCATTCCTATCCAATCCCATGAGCGTGTCAACCATGGCAGCCTTGGTCCAGTAACGGTAATCGTCTGTCTCAGTCTTCATGTCTATATAAGACTTACGCATGAGGTCAATAATCCTACGCATGTGCAGGTGGCTCAGAGCCATCTCCTGAAGCTTCGCCTGAGTATCCTCAAGCTTCTTCTGGAGGGCTTCATGAGAATCCTCAAGCTGCTTGGTATATTCTTTATTTGCCACTGACAGCACCCCATACAACCTTGTCACCATCCTGCTTGACAGGTGCGATGACAATGTTCGTATCTATACCCTTCTCTTTCAACGGGGTGTGGGGATCCGGTATACCACCTATCTGCATAGTGAGCGCCCATCCAGTTCTTTCACCACCTTCACCGGTTGTCTGCTTGACGCCACACGCGTTCATCATGCCAGCTACTTCGTTATACTCCTTGACAAGCTTATTATGTGTTTCCACAAGCTCATCATTGACATTCCTCAAGTTTTCTATAATAGCTGCCTGCTTGGCATTCGTCTCTTCGAGTTGTTTGATGTATTCGTCGTTCATGGCATACCAACCTTCTTGTCATTTCTTGCTATAAGACCTACAGTTTCCAACATACGGAAGTATCCGTTAGCGTATCTAATCTGTTTATCACTTAGAAGACCACCACGCTTGTCGCTGGATTCAGATCCCAAGGTAACTGGATATGCAACCCAATCATCGAACCAGCCTTGCATTTCTTTATATTCCCAACTCTTGAATATCCACCCAACCTGTATCTTCATCTTGATGATGAGAAGCCCGTTATACTTGTTGCGATCCGCCTTGACAAGCTTGCATATGACCTTGTTATCGACATTGGTAACAACCAACGACATGTCTTCGCTTATCTGATGGATATTGCGAATACCTCTTACGTCGGTTGGCGGAGCTTCCTCAATAGCCTTCTCTTCCAGCTTCTTCTTGAGAGCTTCGACTTCTTGTTCAAGCTGCTTGATGTAGTCTTCTTGGCTCATCGGATTGCTCTCAACGCTGTGGTTTTCGCCTCGTCAATACTCTCATAGTACCCACGCCTACCGTGGAGGCGTCCGAACTCATACCCGCTGAACTTCTTTGTATCTATGCGGTGAAGGTGATATGCCATCCAACGCCCGTCTTTGTGAACGACATAGGCAAGCACAACACCCAACACCCGTAGGTCAGACCTAATAATAGTCTTCTTCTTATCGTTGTCAACATGCCTGTCAACCCAATGACCGTATCGAACATCTTTATCAAAATGAGTAGTTAGAACCTCAACGGTTTCCTCAAGCTGCTTGACGTATTCGGTGTCTATAGTAGATTCAGCCATATAGTTTTAGCTCATTGAATAGGAGTGACTTTGAGTGGATAACTGGCTTGAATATAACAGCTATTTCCATGTTGTCAACGCTACTCTCCGTTATAACAATCTTCTCTTCCTTCCAGTTCTTTATGGCTTCCCACTGTGCGTAACTTTCGGCTTGACACACAACCTTATAAAATGGTCCGAAGTTACCACCAACCCAATCCTTGACAATCTGTTCATCCTTCCATTTGAGATACGCTGCGAGAACCCCATGCCCAACACCAATACAGGCGAGGGCTGGGCTTATTCCGTGGCGTAAGACAATGTATTGCTTTATCTTCATATTGCATCCAATGATACCAGTCTTCCATTGTTGTCTTCCATGCTCTTAGTCATACCGGGAAGGTACTTTAGTGTATTATAGATTCCCATAAACTTCTTATCGGTACACTGAACCTTCGTTTGTATTACACCTTTTTTATTCTTGGCAAGCCGAACCTGTGCAAAGATAACCTTGAAGAATCTTGTATTATGTTCTACCGCATCCAGATACATTTCTACTGTGGTGTGAACACTAAACGCAATGGATTCTATATTCTTGAATTCCTTTTTTTCACGAAGAACACTATAGGCATGCCCATATGTTTTCAGTATATCCGTATTCAGGTCGGTAATAGCATTTCGCACATCAGACTTGTCACCTATATGAGCATAACTCATTTTGTCGTTTGAGCATACTGCCAGTATTTCATTTACACTCAGATACTTCTTCTCAGCCTTGCTGAGTCTGGTGATGTTGGTTCCCTCGTGGAATATGGTTTTGTTTATTTTACGCTTCCATGTCTTGACCACAGCCCAATTCGTATTGGCTCTTCTTGTCTGAAGACTCTCAAGCCATTCAATACGATCCGATAGCCGCTCTGCCTCGCACTTGAAGTGCCAGTTATCAGATTCAAGCTGTTTTATGTAATCAGAATGGGGCATTATCTTCCTCCACACGTCTTAGACGGTCACGCAGGATGTTTATGGTAGCATCTCTATCCACTACCATCTTTCGCAATGAATCCCCGACACCCTTTTCAGCAGCATAAAGTCTTTCAACCTCGCCACACTTCTTGGATTGTCTCTCCAACTCATTTCGCAACGCTGTATTCTCAGCTTCTACACGGGCGCAGTAATCATTTTCTTCCACGGCTCTTCGCTTTCTTGGTGTATTTGGCAACCTCCTTCTTGGTAGGCTTCCTCACCAGTCTTCCACACTCATCCAGATTTGGCTTTACAATAGACTTCACTATCTCTTCTGTATATTCGTCAGCAGCCTTGTTCATGTCTTCGGCAACGCCATTCACAAGAACATCAGACAGGTCTTGGGTATTTACGAAGTCATTCATGAAGTTGGTTGTCCACCTTACGCTCATCGGCATGCTTCTCGACGTGGAGGTAACAAACTGCGAGGTTATATGAAGGTCGATTTCAGGTCTTCCCTCCCATTCTTGCTTCTTCTCATTCCATGTCTCCTTATGCTCGTAATTTACGGGGTTGAAGCCCATCTCAGCGTTTACCGTCTCCACTTCTTTCATCTTCGTCACATATCTGACGGTGGTGCGCGTATCGCCATTTTCGTTCTTGAACGATATATGGTCAAACACTTCGTAGTGTGTTTGTGTAACATGGTCAGTTTCACTCTTAGAGCAATAGATATACACGGGTCTTTCTAAGAAGACCTCGTGGTTTATCTCAGACTTCTCCAGCTTCTCCGTAAGCTGTCGGTTAGTCTCTTCAAGCTGCTTGATGTATTCTTCTTGGTTCATATGGTATCGACCCCGAATACAATACGGTTGACATACTTCTTACAAGTATCAAAGTCAGGCTGCCATTCAAGTTCCTTTCCGAATATATAAGGAACGCATCTATTATCACCCGTAAATTTCACGACACATATAATTTCCTTTTCAATAGTAGCATTAGCCCACCGTGAACGCTGCTTAGGTGTTCCCCCTTTATAACCCAACACTTTCTTTTTATACATCTCACTAACCGGATTCCCCTGGAGTTGGAGAACCCACTGCTTACCATTTCCCCTCCCAGGAATAATCTCTTGACACCACATCGGCTTGAAGTATGAAACTTCTTCAAGCTTCTTATGGAGCGATTCGATAGTGTCTTCAAGCTGCTGAGTGTATTCATTCTGCATTGAAGTGTTCTTTCATTAGCTTGTCAATCTCAGCCTCATCAATACCAAGTGACTTGGCTATGGTTTTATAAGAGAATACTCCATGCATGTTTTGGAAGTCTTGTAAAGCTTCCGGAGATATTCCAGCATATTTTGCAGGAACCCCAATCGGCTGCGCGTATTTCTCAATATCAATCTCTCGTATTCTTTCTCTAAGATTATCTTTGTTATTATAAAGATCATCATACTTGGCAACAGTTTCGTCAAGCTTCTGTTTCAGACGCTCATTCTCTTCTTCGAGCTGCTGGGTATAGTCGGTCATGTGTTCAGTATACCCAAGTCTCTATAAAGAGAAACACCTACCGATTAGGGTAGGTGTTTCAGTCTCATAGTCAAACTTATAGTTTGTTCAGGCTTCTTCAGTCTTCTCTGGTGCTTGAGTGATGTCATCCTTGTAGTTCTTCTGAACGTTGAGTGAGAAGTTCTTTGGATTGATGTCGAGCGCCTTGAGCAATTCGATTGCTACGAAGTATTCGGGCTGCTCGGAGAGTGTTTCCTTGAAGAGCTTCATGAACTCAGAAGCCTTGTCATGGTCGAAGGTCTTCTTCTTCTTGGTTTCCTCGTTGGTGTAATACTCTTTGAGTGTACGATCCACATAGCCGTTGTCAAATACATCCAGAACGATTCTGGCGATTTGCTTTGGCTTCATCTGCTTCTCTTCGTTCTCATCTTGTCCGCGCTTGGGCATAAACTTAGTCTCCTTGTAAGACTTATTATACCCCTCGGCAGATTATTTCAATACCCGTGAGTGTTATAGAAGTTCGGCTGGAGTATTGTTCCAGATTCTTCTTCCATCTCTTCGCTAAACTTCTGATTGGTGAACTCAATGAAGTCTCTTCCAAGCTTGCCTGGATGAATCCACTTGACACCAATAGCATTTGCGAACATCTCATCGCCATTCTCAAACGAGTCACCAACCATCAACGAATTCTCCAAGTCGGGAGTGCCAAACAACTTGAAGGCAACCTGACCCATGGCTGGGCTTGGCTTCGGTGCTTTACCACCCTTCTTGTCTTCGGTTCCGAAGGTTCCACCAACTGACACGCTTCCACCGTTGTATATGAAGACTGTGCTATCCGACGTAAACAAAACAGGGAAGCTGACACCAAGCTGGTCAAGAGTTTCCTGTATGATTGCTCCACATCCTTGTGCAGCGTCTTCAAGCGTTGCGCTGGCTCTCTGCTCGGCAGGAACGAACTCACGGCGTCTAAGAGAACCCTTTTGGTTGGTTGCTCCAACGACTTTGTATCCGTTCTTTATCCACTGCTGTATGGCTTTACCCATGCCTGGGAACACTCGAACCTGCCCAATCTCTACGGGCGGTCCACTATCATCACCGTAGTTTACAGATTCTCTAACGGTGTCATCAAAATCAAAAAAAACATACTTTACTCCTTCTGACTCCGTGAAGGTAGCCTTGAACGCATTCATCGTTCCCGACTCTATAAACTTCCTTCCCCAATCTTTCATGCTATCTCCAAGTTCTTTATAAGATTATACCCATGTTCGTTCCAAACCATCTCAGCAACTCTGCGCATGGCACCAAGGTCGGTGCTATCCATGTTGAATGAGACTCCTGGCTGAATAACATAGTGACCCTTGATAAGTGTCGAAGCAATATAGTTTTCTGTGCCAGCACCGGCATAAAGGAACGTGGAGGGCAGCTTACTGAGCCAGTGAATAACACCCTTCATCTTACGAGCATTATTGTAACCACCGTGCTTATCACACGATATGTTTAGATTGAATATGGTATCAACGTCAGCCCCCAGCTTCAGGGCATCGGTTATAACACAGAGAGAAGGGTTATTACAAGCCAACCCACCATCAATGTAATACTTACCGTCAATCTCATATGGATCGAAGAATACGGGGGCAGCCGACGAAGCGAGAGCCACCTTGTAGGCTGGTATAGAATCTCTCCACGACTTCCAGAACTTTGGCTTCATTTCGGGTGGGCTGATACAGGTAGCATACCCAACGAATCTGGTCTTGCTATCCTTGATGTCGAAGTTCAGGTTCTCGTGGCATATCTTCTCATACGCATCACGCTTGTACCATGACTTCCAGAGTGGTAGAAGACGCTTGTTGCTGAATATGACAGGAATGAACTCTTCATACTTCTGAACGACTTCCTCGGCTGTCAGACCCTTGGCGAGCAGCGCACCAATGATTGCGCCAGTTGATACTCCACCGATCATGTCGAATAGCTCGCAGCATCTATGCTTACCACCAAGCTCTTTCTCAAGTCGAGCCAGCAGAAGTGCTGTCATGTAACCGGATGTTCCACCACCATTTAGCGCAAGAGTCTTCATAAGTCTCCCTCCAACGCTTATTTATAGTTTACTTATGTGGTGTAAACATCGGCTTTAGTGTGCTGCTCTCGTTTATATAGAGATACAATCTTGACTTTAGGTATGTCGAAGGCTTGATTGCGTCGAGCATCTTTTGCTTTTCCCATTCTTCCAGCCCCCACCTGAAGTTATTACGCATATCATAGTGAGAAGAGTATATCTTGAAGAAGTGTTTCTTCTTCTTGTGAAGCTGAATCTTCGCCCAATTGAATCGCATGCCGTAGAGCCAGTAGTCAAGCGTCCACGTTGGCTTGACATCTGGTGATACCTTTCTAACTCTTTCAGGTTGAATAAGTTCCCAGGCATGCTCACCACTCTTATGAACCTTTGTCTCGAAGTGATTCAGAACTTCACAGAGAGCATCGTCTTCATCCTTTACGCTCATAAGCATATCGGTGCTATAATCGGTAAAGAAGTCTGACAGGCTGTATCTCAGAGTTACGGTAATGGCAGCCGCTTCGTTTCTTAGTATGTCGTGTGCTTTCTCAAGCTCGTTGTCAAGATCCAAGATTTTCTCACGAAGCTTGTCATTCTCTTCTTCGACCGTCTTGGTGTAGCTTTTCATTTGGAGAAGAACTCCTTGGTTATATACTTGCGCTCTGTTTCAATCTTACGAAGAAGCGAAAGACACCCTTGCCCACGCTCGAAGTATCCATTGTTTATGCTATGAACATCCTTAGCCATATCAGTGAATACCTTTTCGAGTCGTGGTGCCAAGTCATATATGAGCTTCCTCAACTCTTCAAGCTCGGCATGCAGTCGGGCATTCTCATCCTCAAGGGTCTTTTCATATTCAGAACTCATAAGTCTATTATACCACTATCACTAATGAATCAATAGTAGTATTACTTAGAGACTTTGCGCCAGCCATATGAAGGTTCTATAAACTCTTTATCTTCCTTACCCTGCTTTGTCTCAGCCATATAGAATATAACTCCATTTGACAGAAGGTTGGCTGAGATACGAATGGTATCCTTATACTTGCGAACAATATACTTGTACTTGCCATTGAAGGTGTTCTTCAATGAACACTCAACGTCAGACTCCGATACGCCAATGCGAATAAGCGGGGCTATGTGCTTGCTGAAGTATTCCCATACCTCTTTGCGTGATTCGTTTATGATAGTCATATAATCCTCCGATGTGGTATTTATGTAGGATTATAGAGTCATCTCAGATTATTCAATGACCCAATCTCTTACAGTGGTTCATGACCTTCAATCTGAGTATGTTCAGCTTCTCTTTATTTTCGATTCTACATACTTTTATACTGCTCACAAGCACCGAATCTATGGCTCCAAGAATGCTTGCCAGTATCTCTTTATACTCGGGGTCATGCGTCTCTTCATCCATGTCGAGACAGAGTGTGGCAATCTCTGGAACGTAGTCGAACCAGTCATTCCCTTTGTCAAGGTCATTGTCTATAAGGTCTATCAACTCACGAATGCGTTTGTTCTTCTGTTCCATTTCATAGGGTTCCATCGTCATCCTCCACTTCAGGGTCGTTGAACATGAGCTTACGAGAATCCATGATTGCCTGCCACTTATTTAGATAATCACAGCCTTCGGATAGGGCGTGTAGGAACAATTCATCCACGACTTGTATTCGACATGGCTCCAAGTCAAGTAGAGTTGTTACTACCTTATGGTCGCTGTAGCTATATGTCTGCTCTATGGTGAATGCCTTATGAAACACAACTCTATCTTTTCTCTGGTCGTATAGTTCGATGACGATGTGAGTCATGATAGATTGCCAGAATGACTCAGCTTTAGCATATTTCGTAGCAGCTACTTTAGTGAGGAATTTGGGATTGATTTCTTCAACTTCATCAAGATAGAGACGTAAGAAGTTACGAGCATCCTCAAGGGTTTGCCAGCATGTCTCAACGTAATCAGTTACCGTATGTGGTAATGACTTTAGACACGATTGGGTAATCTTGTAGTCACAGGTTTTGCGTATACTCCATCTCCTATAGGTCTGCGAGTCTTTACGATTATTCATGAAGTCAATGGTAGCTCTTTCAACAGTCAAGGCTTCCTTGAGTGCTTCTATCTGTGCTTCGAGTTCTTCGGTGTAGGATTTCATTAGAATTTCACTTTAGGGTCAGAAGCCTGTCTAAAAAGTTTCTCCCACTTCTTCATAAGATCATCTGCCTTATCGCCCCGAACGACTCCATTGTTAGTTGCTATCTTTCTATCATCTTTATACTTCAACTTATCAAGCTCACCCTGAAGCTTATCCGCCCTGGTCGTTTCCTCTTCCAGACGCTTACGAAGCTTCTCGTTGGTTTCTTCAAGCTGTTGTGTATATTCGTCGCTCATTTTATATATCCATGGTGGTATGAGTAAACTTTATTTACCGCCTTGAGGAAGTCGGTATCCATTTGGCTTATCATATCATCTATTACTAACTTTTCAATTTTACCAGAGACATCTAATCTGTCATCTACTTCTTTCTGAAGTGAATCTGCTTGCTTGACAGCAGCATCAAGCAACTCCTGTAGCTTCTTGTTTTCTTCTTCAAGTTGTTTAGTGCGGTCTATCATTACTTCCCCGTTTTTGCTGTATGGCAATCCATAACGAATCTGGCATACTCTCCGTAGTTCTTGTATCTGGTTGGTATTGGTGAGTCACTATCCGTATTCCAATAGTTTACAAGGCTTCCTCCCCACCCAGGATACTGAATACTATTTACTATCCAGCCTTTTCGTAGTAGTAATGATGGATTCCAGCTTCCATTCGGGTATACCGTGGATTCAATGTATACACTCCACGATACCCCAGCGCCAAGCAAGCTCCCATCATCACGCTGTCGCATGAGTAGGCGTGACAATATAATAGCCCTCGCAGCAGCTATCCCAGGAACGACATATAGGTGCATAACTTCGTCAAGGGGTTCCGGAAACCTCGGGCATAGATTACTGGCGGATGCTCTTGCCAAGTGTACATTGTGTATGTGGTGTATTTCAACCCTATACCATCTCTTATGTCTATTTGTTTCAATCTCTCGAAGCATAGACTCCCTCTCAAGAGACTTCATTAGCTTCTCATTAGCCTCTTCAAGCTGTTTGATATAACTCATAGTGCATCCATAGAAGGTATCTCATCCGCTTTCTTGTAGCTATCCAAGGCTAACAGTTTATTTATTCGACGCATAGCCTCGTTGAAGTTAGGCTCATGTCGAACTATCTTCACATACCCATACCCTTTACAGTCTGGTGTGGCGTCAAGTATATGACCATTCCACACCCAATCTTTGCCTTTCTTCACCCGTCTGACCTCCGCAAAGACCACACACCCAACAATAAGCCTTGACCTGAGAACTTCACGGGTGCTGTCATCAATGTCACTATACCATGTGGCATTGGCGTTCATTTCAGCCATAAGCTTTGATTTCAGGTGTTCCACCGTTTCCTCAAGCTGAACAACATAGTTCTCGTAACGGTCTTTCAACTCGGCTACGGTTCTCTCAAGTTGCTTGGTATAGTCATCCATGGCTGTATTTTATTACATAAATAGAGTTTCGCAATAATCTAAATAGGGTATATACTGTATGAACGACGAGCATAAACAATATATCGTAAACAACGAGCTTATGGATCGTGAGCATAGGGTTCTTATTGATATATTGGTTAGGCTCAATGACGGTAAAGACGTAACATTTATTATATTTGACCTTCTGAAGTATTCCAACGAACACTTTGCGCATGAAGAAGAGCTTATGACTTCCTCCGACTATCCGATGAATGAGAGTCATACTAAACAGCATAGGTGGTTCGTGGCGAGGATACTGCGGGTCATAAAGTCTAAGACCTACAACGCTGCTGATGTGCGTAGCTTCCTCTATATGTGGCTATTGAACCACATAAACGTCTGTGACCGTGACTTGGCAGAGCATATCAAATCCCGTAGCGAGAATGAGCGTACTTCATAAACGCTTCCATATCGCTGGATTCCTGCTTGAGTTTGTTTTCAGCCATCTTGAGTTCACCCGATGCTCTACGCATCTTCTCTTCATGTATGCGTACCTGTATCTCGTAGATAAGCTGAAGCCCTCGTATGTCACGATCTGTCAGTAGTCTTCGTAGAACATAGCTTCCGCTACCGTGGTAGGATTCCTCATACTCAAAGAACCCATCGGGCGACTCATGTGTTTCTTTAGTGACACACCACTCGGGGTCAATCTCATAGATACAATACAGACACTTGACGGTAGCCTCAAGTTCCTCTATGGTTGGTGCCTGCCAGTTTGGAATGCGTTCTTTCATTCATGCACCTTGACTATAACTTTGGCTTTGTTTGCCAGCATTTCATTGAGATACTTCTCAGCCTCGGCTTCGGTATCCCACGTTGTCATACACCAGTCATTATCATGGTAGAACCACCAACCAAACAAAGGCATCCTCCATTGGATTCTCCATTTGGTTTCCCCCGTATAGGTATTGGTAAGACTTACTTTGCGGTATTGCATGGCTTACTCCCTCTTCATCCCATTCGGAATGACTGGCTGTGTCTGCCAGTTATGTTTTGCTGTCTGAACGTGACCCTTGCGAACGAACTTCGCCAAAGAGTTGTTGAACGCTGAATACGGGTAAGCGTCAGCCAGCCTGACCACATAGCCTTCCATCTTATCCCACATACTTTCATCCCAAAGGCTCTTTATAGCAGCCTCGTCAAAGATTCCCTCGTAGAGAACCGGAACCGTCTTGACACCAAGCATCTCAGCCCACTCGGTTGTTTCCTTCCACGACAGACATATGTTTTTATCGTTCCACACAGAGAACAACATGAAGTAGCTCTCCAGGGTTTCATAACGAATAGAATGCTCTGCGTAAAGGTTTTCGCCACACAGACGCCAATCCTCTGGTATATCCCAACGGATACCGTTCCAGAAGTTCTTTACCCAATCACGGCTCGGGTGGCTATTCCCGTCAATAGAACGGGCATGAAGGTAATCGTTGTAGAGACTGGTATTCTCTCCATCCATCTTGATGGTGACAACCACGTTCTTTCCCTTGAAGTGGTCAACGTTGGGAAGAACACGGTCATCCTTGTTGACAGACTGGCTCCATGGAAGGTGCATTGACCGTGGATACTTGATATACTTGATGAACTTGTTGAGAACCCCACCCTGCTTCAGAATCTTCTGAACGCTTTCATCGTGGAAGAGTTCTCCCTTTACACGGCGGTCTTCACTCAATACGATGTTACCCCATTTATCATAGGTGTATTCATCGTAGAAGTGGTCTGGTAGAAGTGTTTCAGTTATTCCACACTTCTCACGAACTTCCTCACAGGATATAAGAGTCATCTCACAGTCAAGGTGATGCTTCTCACATACGCTGGCACCGTTGTTGAGGTAGTATCCGCCAGTGTTTCCCCATAGCCTACGCTCAAGAATATGATGGGCATCCTTGGCTGGCTCGCCACAGAAGACGCACTTGTGGTTGTCTCTCTTGAAGACACCATTACGAAACTCGTCTCGGGTTAGCAGCTTAGACATGACTCAATCCTTTGTGTGTTTATTCTATCGACCTCCAGCCCATTTTCCAGCCATGTAGGCAGCCATAAAGATTATGAGCCAGAATGTCAAGTCAAACACGAAGAGCTTCGCGTTCAGCCTTGGAGAGCTTGCTGATAGCCTGTTCACGGAGGATCTTGATGTTGTCAAGATAATCCTGGCGCTCTTGCTCCTTAGCCTGAATCTTATTCACGGCTTCCTTGAGCATGTCATCGCCCTTGCACATGACCTTTGAGGTTTCGGAGACTTCAATCTCAACGACCTCCCAAAAACACATGTCACGGATGGTGAGTGCCTGTCGAGTCTCAGCAATGCCACGGATATGAGACTTCAAGTGCCCCAAGGTATTCCAAGTCTTTCCACGCTTCGTCCAGCGGGGTGAGTAGCTACCACCGGCGCTATACAGCCCCGTCTGCATGTGGCGAATCTTGTAGATTTTCATTACTTCTTCTCAACATCCTTCACAACCTCAGTCGGGTTGAGAATGTTCTGATACCAAGACAGGAACGGAACTCGGTAGCCCTGAAGGGTCGCGGTGTAGGTCTTGCCGACCACAATGCCACCATAGACATCGGATGAATCCCAGCGCCAGCCCACCCAGGTATCAGTGACCTCGTAGGTAGTCTTGTCGGTATAGACAAGATACTTGCCACTATTCCAGCTCTTGACATTTTCCTTGCCAGTGACGGTGAATACCTGACCATGCTCCTTATGGAGAGCAGCAGCACAGCCACCGACGCAGAGTGAGAGAACGATTGCCATGATTGCAACAACAATCATAGCTTCGATGAGGGTGAATGCCTTACGCATGTGTTTGTTTCCTTATGTCATAATCTTATCAACTTACAGCCACATTCAACTAACAATAACCATCATATAAACGGGTGTGTCACTCAGCGCATTTCATTCTTGAAGAACAACATTTCCTCTTGTGATTCTTTCACGGCATTGACATGCCTTTTTATCATTTCTTCCCGTCGCTTGTATATGATGCTAAGATTGTGTTTCTTTGCGAATGCAGCCAGTATCTTCATATCACCATCAGCCCATGACTCACGAGGATTCTTACTAACACGATAATCTACCTTGTCAACAACTAACTTATAAGTTCCATCGTCGCCCCGCAGCTTGACATTCTCTTCAAGGAATATAGAGTCATGGTATCCATGCTTCCAAGCCTTGTCAAGCGCCTTCCACGCTTCGGTATTCGTATTTGGTTTCTTCACTTCCAGTTTGAGTTCGGATGAGTCAAAGTCAAAGTCGAACAACGAGAGAACCTTTAGAACCTCCTGCGCCTCAAACACCTGTTTCTGTCGCTCCAGCTTCTCAATCTCAACGCTGATGTCTTGTGAAGAGTTGTTGAGTTCACTAATCTTTTTGTTGATGTCTTCTAAGTTCATTTTCTTCTCTCAGTTTGTTTTCTTGAAGGTGTAGAAACAGAGCGAAGTCGTTCTCAAACTCCCAAACAGTAATAAACCTCCCGACATGTTCTGCCAGGAAGGTTATTTCGTCAAGCTGTTGAACGAGCCTCATAGTAACTCCGTTTTAGCTCCCAGCGAATACTGGTTTGCTTTCACGGATTCTATCAGACTTATTCTTCTTGTCAAGACCCCTTACCCACTCGGTAGCCTTGCTGGCAGCGAACCATGGCATATCCCAATCTGTGTGTTGCCAAACGTCGTGATTGCGATAAATATGCCAGAACATACGGGGAACTGTGACGAATAACAACCATATGGGGAACAGCACAACGAAACTCACTATACATGTGATAATCCACAGGAAGAATACGAGTAAGCTTTTCATGATTACCTTTCAGTAATGTTGTGGGTTATCTTGCTATTTTCATATAGAGCCACGACACGCCACTTCTTTTTTGTTTTCTTGAAGCGGCTTTCGTATTCGATAAGCTCACAATCCGCATATTCATCGTTGCCCCAAGTAAAGGCAAGCGACGGATTATCAGTAATCTGAATGGTTCCATGTTCCCCATGATCCTCAAAGAACATCCCGTCATCTGACATGATGACATACATAGGACGAGGATCTTCAAGCTCTTTCTCGTAGGTTTTGATGATGTCTTTCACTTGGTTTCCTTTTCATCAAGCCGAAGAGTCAAGCCCTTCTTCTGAGCGTAACCCGCAGCATCGGCGTAGAGTCGTTCAGCCATGGCTTCCAACTCAATGTCGTTATCCCCGAGAAGAACTTGGAGACGGTTGCGAATGTTTATAATAAACTCTCGCTTGTTCTTGTAGGTAGTCTTCACAGGTTCACCAATCATTTCTTCCCTTTCTCTTTCTCTTTCTCAGCCTCGTTGAACTTCTGTAGGAGCGTGACAGACTCCTTCTCACCATATTGCTTGATGATCACTTCACCAAGGTCAATGAGAAGCTTGCCGCGGGTTCGTGCCTTGATATATTCATCAGAGCCAAGTTTGGGGAAGTTCATTAGATTGGCATTTCTTCGTGAAGAACCTTGACAGCGTGGCGCAAAGCATTCTTGGCTTCATCGACGCTATCGGGCAGGAACCCACAATTGGCTTCAGTATCAACTGCATGTGATAGTGCGGTTACAGCGAGGGCAAGTGCCTCAATGCGCTTGCTCTTGGTGTAGCTGGTTTCGTTTGACTGGATCTTGAATGACATATGGTTTCCTTATGCGGTTGCTGTCAGATATGCGTAGGTCTGTTTGACCAACTTCTTCGTTGTGCGATATATCTGTCTGTTGAACATTATCACACGAAGTAAGCCAATGTCAATAACAGTTCTCGGCTTATGGTCTTTATCGTTAGGGTTGCGATGAACACTATTGCAGAAGCCACACGCTGGACGAAGGTTGTCAAGAGTGTTTCCACCACCCTTAGACTTCGGGGTGACATGCTCAATCGTCATTGTATCAACTGTGAGTGTCTTGTTGCAGTAAATACAGTTGCACCCGTATGTCTTGAGAATCCGAAGCCTGCGGTTGAGCTTCTGCTTTTTCTTTTGTGCTGAACGCTTTCTCATGGTTTTAGTGCTTACCAAAAACAGATTCAAGCTCGGCAGAAAGAGCATCATCCTCGGGATGCTCTTCCCCCGCCTTCTGGCGCTCCTTTTCCCACTTCTCATCCAGCTTCTTCTGGCGATTGTATTCAGCAACAACCTTTCTGCTAACCTTAGCATTCTTCTGAATGTTATTGACGCGACCATCGCCAAGTGAAGTTACAATCTTCTTCTCAAAGTCAATGAGAATGCCATAGTCACCATAACCACACTGGTATCCAAATCCAAGGGTATCCTCGTCTTCAATAACAGTATCATCATAAGCGGTAACAGCAGCATTGAAGAAAGATTCAGCATTTTCCTTCTTGCGGTTCCACACCTTTTCACGAACCCAAACGAAACGCTTGATGTTCTCGGCAAGCTCGTCATCTCCATCACCATGCTTCTTACCCCACCAATCCAGCATCTTCACCAACTCCTTCTCAGGATCGTTGGAGAAATCAACAGGTGACTCCACGAAATACTTCTCCGGAATATCCATTCCATCGTGACGGAACTTGACAAGATAAGTCTTGCCGTTGAGGTATGCGATAACTTCACATCCAGTCATGTGTTACTCCTTGTTTCTATGCTTCTAAGTATATGAAGTATCCGACGAAGGCAAACACCACTCATCGGTTTGACGGGTGGTGTGTCAGACACTATTGGTTATTTTTCCTTTTTCTTTTCAATGCTAAACTTGATTGTTGTAGTGTCATATCCTCGGCTCTCAAGGTCTTCGAGAAACGATTTCTCCTGAGAGTATCTGCCTTGTGAATCCCATCTTGCGTGAGTCATTGTAAACATATACAGCAGCAGATTCCTGTCTGCGCTACAAGTTCCGGGTCCACCCGCAGCGATGAAATCCCACTCGCCGTCAAGCTTTCCAAACTTGAATATGAGCTTAGGAGTTTTGGGAGTGTGTTTGCTCACGACTTCTTCCTCTTATGACACTTCCTAAGAGTGTATGGATACTTATCCAATCCGGTATTGACTGCTATGTATTTTATTTGACTTTCATCAAACATTTCATCTGGATTTGCAGAAACGCACTTATTCCAATCTTCAAGAATCTCCTTGACAGCATTGGAAGCAGCCCATGAGAGTCTTTCCCACGGTTCGTCCGGAAGAATCTCGGGACACTTGTTGTGTATTGAGATAGTTTTCTCAATAACAGCATTCATTCCAGCCTTGGCAACCGCAGCGTCAAGGAGTTTCAGCCCACACAACCGCTCCTTGATAATCTGCGCTCTGGTGTTTTTCTGGCTCACTTCAATTCCTTCCTACTATTCACCAAGGTACGGAATACGCTATACGCCTTGTTGTATGTTTTACCACGGTAAAGTAAGAAGTTTGTATAGTCTTCCATTTGCGGAACAAATATATTAGCCCATATTTCATAGCTAATAAAAGACTTACCATTGGTGCTTCGGTACGCCTTTGCTATTGTAAAGCATCCATCCATCTTTATGGAGAATTCTTTTTTCATTTTATTCTGCTTTCCTTCTCGTCATACTCAGCCCCGATAAGCGAAGCGAGTTCCTTACGAAGCGCCTTGCGCTCAATACGCCCATCACATGAGCCAAGACGAAGATACTCACGAAGCTTATGCTTGACATAAGCCGAAGAGTTGTGTGAGCATGCGGTGGTGTGTGGTTGTCCACCCATAACAGAGAGCATACCGCACTCAGGGCATTGCGTGTGGTTCATTCAGAACTTCCCGTCAAAGGGGTTTCGGCTCGGAATCTTATCGGAGTAAATCTCCTTGAGTTCCCACCCAGGCAGAGTACGACGGAGAGTATCATAGAGAATACTATCCTGACTCTTGCCACTGTAAACAGTCTCCAGAACCATTTCACCATTACCAAGTCGAACAATGCCCTTGTAGTCACCCTCACCAGTCTTGACGGCACGGACACGGAAGGTAGCCAACCTCGGATCGCCCATGCGTTTCTCAGTGTTGTCAAACTTGTTAAACGCCTCGTTGCCCAGGAACACCAGAATCTCACGAACGGCTTCATCGCCATCCTGAAAGTAAGCCTGAGTAATGATAGCAGTCAAAGAATAGGGAGTCATATTTGTTTTTCCTTACTTCATTGTCTTGAGGGTTGCTTCACGGAGTCGCTGGATAGCATCAAGAAGCTGCTGCTTATCGTTGATGCCTTCCTCGTCAAGTAGCTGCTCGCTCATTCCCTTGAGAACGAATCGACGCCAGAACTGAACTTGAGAGATAGCCACTCGCATGTCGTGGATGTTTGCGCCATTGCACACCTTCTCCCCGCAGCGGATAGCCTCGTCGGCAATGTCAAGAATGTCTTGTGTGTGGCTCATGTGGATATACTAAATGGTTACTTATCCAAGTCAAGAGAGAAGTTCTTCTTGAGGACGCTCTTGATAGCATCGGAGCGTCTAACCCAACAAGAAATGTCAGTAGCGTCAAGCATAGATGCCTTGAGTGTGTCCCGTATGTCACACAGTTGATCGACATGCTTCTTGTCACGGGCAGCGTACTCAACCATTGCCCTCTCGGTGCGCTCCATCTGCTCACTCTGCGCTTGGATGACAGCATACAGCCGGGCAAGCTCGGCATATGCCTCATCAACCGTTTTCTCTTCCGTTCTACCAGCACGCTTGAATGCTTCCGCCATGATGACATGTATATTCGGGCATGACAAGTCGTTGCGAGGATTCAGTGGATTGAAGAAGTCTGACATGGGATTCCTTATGACACAACTATACAAACAAAAAAAGGAAGGCAACCGAAGTCACCTTCCTTTCAATCTGAGTGTGTCAGACACTCTTAATGCAACTGAAAGTCGCTAACTTCATCACCATCAAGGAAATTACTCAAGTCAACATCAAACTCGTTCTTGAGTGCCTTGTTTACACCTATAACCATAGAACTTACGGCGCTGTTATACTCAACCTTACCAAGATCCTTAGCCCTTTCAAGTATATCACGAACAATATCAACAACAGACATTCCACGAAGCTCAACCACCAAAGGAAGATGTTCGTTGTCAACACTCGGATCAAACATTCTCATTACATCAAGTGACTTTTCATTGAACCAATCATTCATCATAGAGTCAAACTCATCTCCATACTTCTCACGCATCTCAGCCATTTCAGCTTCCATAGCGTCACGGTTCTGCGTGACATATGCAATTCCAACATCATATCCAGCTTTGTAAGACTGCTTTGCAAGGTTTTGACGGGCAAACATAGTCTCGGAGTTTATATCTTCCACCATTCGCTTCCACACATCGTTGAGTTTATCTCTCATATAGTTTCCTTATGCTTTATTTATCCAACCCTTGTCGGTGTAAAATGAAATTATACCTTTCAGCGTCGGACCATCAACAGGCTTCCAATCCGACTTGACAAGCTCATTGCTATATGCAGGCTTGACGCCAGGAGCCACACTCAACGTGATATGAGGAACCTTACCATCGACACGAGGAACACCCTGAACAATAACGGCTTCAGCTTTGTCATCACGCTTATACCCAACAACCTTTAGCTCAACTGGCTTACCAATGTCATCGTCAAGCGACTTCACACCAAACTGTATGGTCATATGATGGTAGAACGTTTCATTGAAGCTGGGTGGGAATGCTCCCATCAGCTTGGCTTTACTCTCAGGATCTAACAGAACTGCTTTATATATGATGTTCATGTTTTTTATTATATCTCATACTGCGATATTACAAACCTTTCAACCTCGTCATCCATCATGTCACGAGTAAACTCCTGAACCTGACGGTATCTGCGACTCGAAGAGTTATAGACATACTTGAATGGATACTTCTTACCAAGCTTTACCCATAGGTCAAACGATCCCTTTCCGTCTTTCTCGCCTGTCAGAGTTTGGTCTGACATGAGCGTATGCATATACTTGTCAATCATATGAGTGTAGACAATATAAGCCATTCCTTTACCTTGGTGCGCAACTGCAACCGCTGCTGATGTTGTAGCCCATGGCTTTCGACCTTCTTTATACCAGTTGAAGGCTCCCACTTCTTTATCATTGGTATCTATGACATGAACGTTGAGCATATTCTGCTCCCTGTTACGGAACACGATGGCACTCAAGTCACCAATAGGGAACTCTTCAAGTATTTCATAGCCCTTGTATCGCTCCATCGTCCACTGGCGGGTTTTGTCTCCCATATACTTTGATATGTTTTTATCTCCATCGTTCCACGCAGGCATCTCATTCATCATATCACTGACGCTACGGTTCTCTCTGAATGTTTCAATTGGAACAACCTTGACAATCTCAAAGTCGCTTATGACAATCTCATTGAAGCCGGTTTCAACCTCATCCATGGCTTTCTCGCTTACATCAATGGCAGACCAGATATTCTCCTTGATGCTTTCCGAGTTCTCCAATACGAACGCCTCCATACTCTTGACAAAGTTTGCCAGAAGTTTCTTTTTCGAGCCTTCGTCAAGCCTATCATACTTCTCATGAACATCACTCCAGCTTCCCAAATCCAAGTCGTGAGCCAGAAGGTTCAGCTTTCTGACATAGGCAACCTGTAGCGCCTCAATGTCACGCCCAATGGCTTTACCCGTCTTCATGGATACCACAGGCACCCAACGGTTTCCATTCTCGTCAACCACGGTCCAGGCATTGATATCATACTTCAGCAGCACGTTACCACGAACCAGAACCGCAATGTCAGCCTTGGAAGCAACACCACGGTCCATAACGTTGGCTATGTCTTTCCTGTGCAGCGTGCTAATCGACTTGTTGGTTCCCTGAATAGACTTCAGACGCTCAAGGTTCTCATGCCCCGTCAGGTGCCAGCCATACCCCTGAATGTCACCGAATATCTTTTTTATGACATGACTGAACAACGGTATGTAATACTGCCCATACTCACGGAAGCTCTCGTCAAACATAGCAAACATAAGCTGCTCAACCGAATATGATGCTGCTGGCTTTTTCACAGGAGCCACAACGTCTTCTCCCATGGCTATTGCTTTTTCCTCTTTACGGGTCAATGTAAAGCTATCACGCCTCTGCTCTACATTCCACTTATCGCTAAAGAACTTATCTATCAGACGCTTATACAGGTCTTGCCTACGGTTTCTGTTCACCGAGGCTCCGGATTCAGTGTTACTAAGTTTGGCTGTATTATACTTTCTCAGTAACTCCAGCACATTCTTACCCCCTGGTATCAAATCCTCCAGAGTGTTGTATGATGCAAAGTCAAGTATGTCATCACTGTCTGTCTTCGGAGCGGTGTTTCTGGATTTGTATAGTTCCTCTTCGAACGGAACTGTTGCAACTATACTTTCATCTTCCAGAGCGTACAGCATCTCTCGTAGTATTCCAAACAGGTGATGAACATTGACATCGTAAACCACCGTAGGCTCACGCCCCAGCTTCTTAGCCAAAGCTATGCGCCCTTCGCTCGGAGGTATAATGGTAGCTTCATACGATTCTACATCCTTCATGTAGTCTCTCAGGCTACTCAGAGCCGCTTCACGAGGCTTTCCCGTGTCAAGACCTTTCACTATCTTGTTGTCACCCTCACCAGCCCATGCGCTAAATGTAATGGTGTGAAGCTTCATGGTGTCAGAATACTTATCAACAACCCATAGAACACCACTTAGAATCTCAGGATCAACAACCCCCGAGTCTCTACCGCCACGGTCATCCAGCGTATCGTTGACATAAAAAACAATGTCACCCTCTCCTTCCCGTATGCTGAACTGAACCTTGACATCATTACCTGCGGTCGTTACGAACCCTATCTGCGTCAGTGGCTTCTCATGAACGGTTCCCCGGTTCTTCATCACCGTCTTCTTGACAAGTTTCCCAACCGGCTTCTTAGGCTCAACGCCTTCATGCAAGAACTCAAGGAACCCTCTCATGGCTTATCCCCCGAACAGTCTGGAGATAAAGCTCTTCTTGGCTTCTATCTTGTTTGTCCCGGCTTTGGCAGGGTCAACCTTCCCAACCTCAACCTTATCGGTCTTGACAGGGGTTGTCGCAATAGTAGGAAGGAAGTCGGTGCTGCTCTCCTTGGAGGATGCAGGGCGCTCCGGATCCGCTTTCCTGCCCACTGTAGGCAATCTGTCGGTTCTCTGGTTGCTTACCGTGGCTACTCGTAGTTCTTCTACCAAACGGCTTCTTTCAGCCTCCCACGAGGCTTTCTCAGCCAGAAGCTTGACGTATGCCTGCTCCACAGCCCTGAAGTGTTCTATTCCCTTGCTGATAGGTTCTTTCACTTCCCCGCCCATAGAACGGATGATGAACCCAATCATATTGTCAAACTCTTGTCTCTCTGCGTCATTCATGTTGTTTCCTTAGTGCTTAGTTTTCGTGCAATCTCAATCCACATACTCAACTCATTCAGCCGAACCGGCTTATCTATACACCCCGACACCCCAACCTTCCCCATCCTGCTCACAAGCTCTGCTCTGTCCCCATAGGCAGTCACAAGAACCACAAGAGCCTCTTTGTCTTTCCCAAGTATATGTTCACTTGCCACAAGCCCATCCATCACGGGCATCATATAATCCATGAACACTACATTATATCTTTCTTGTTCATATCTCTCAACCGCTTCCTGCCCGTTTACTGCTTCGTCAATGGTATGCTTCCCGTCAATGCTCTCAAGCGTTCTTTGGAGGAACGCTCGCTGCACCATACGGTTCACCGAACAGTCATCCGTTATCAGTATTCGCATTTGGTTTCCCCTTGAGTCGCTTGTATAGAATCTCAACACTGATTATACATCCGACAATCGCCATGCCAATACCCATCATCCATCCCCATGGAAGCTTCCAGCCTGTCAAGCTGCTTTCCGGTGCTGCGCTTTGAGTCATCATACTTCCAGCAACCAGATCCGCCGCCATAGGCTCGCCGCCAGTGTCAGGAGTATCTGCTACCGGATCCGCCGCCCCAACCGTGCCGCCCGTTGTTACTCTGACCGTCTTGCTCATATGCCGCCCTTCGCTCGCCGCTCTTTGTTCAATGATGATCGTGGTGGGAGCCGCAGGAGTAGCAACAGCCGCAGGCTTATCATCGCCCCCCATGAACTGTTCCTTCAGACCACCGACTGCACCACCCAATGCCGTAATAGCAGAACACACCAGCAGGGTATTCTTACAGATGGTTGCTATGTCGAGTTTCTTTGTTTTGCTTTTAGTCATGGGAGAGTTCCTTTCAAGTTTACAGTTTTACTTTCCCGCTTAAAGAGACATGCATCATGATGTATGCGTATGCCCCTTACGGTTTCTATAGAAAGAGTGGAAACCCATTCATACCATTCTCCAAAGGTATCAACACCCTCTCGGTGTGCTGCCAGAATACAGGTATCCGGCTGTGGGCTGCTATCACGATGCATAGGGCAACGCCAAACTCCCAGGATCCAGATATGGTCGGGAGAGAGCGAAGGCTGAGTGACAGGATGATAGGTGCGTTGAGGCATTGGCAGGGAGTTTCTATGAGTGGCTTATGAGTGGCTTATGAGTGGCTTATGAGTGGCTTATGAGTGGCTTATAGGAGCTTAAAGCTGCTTTCGGGTGCTTTCGGAGTGGGGGAAGCTGGGGAGAGGGGCTTGTGAGCCACTTTGTAGCTGCTCTGTGAATGAAAAAATAAGACGATAGTATATTTCCTATTTATAGTATGTCAAGAAAATGGTAGAAACTTATAGCTGCTTCACGATACTTACATATAGCTTTCTGCCACGAGACACAACGAAAAAAACATTGCTGGAACCGCCGCAGCTATTCCGCCGCCTTGTATCTGCCGCCCATAGGGGTTTATATCAACCTCTATTGTAGCTGCTCCCCGCCGCCTTGCAATCGCCGCCTTTCCTGTGCCGTCTGCTCTGTGTCACTCGCCGCCTTTCACCCGCCGCCCTGAGAAAATGGCAAGTAGATTTCGCCGCCCCTCCTTCGCCGCCCTAGTCGGTTTGTCAATCTGACATAGAGCCGCCGCCAAGTAGCTTCATAGGGTCTGTGCGAACCCGTAACTCAAGAGCCGCTTAAAGCTGCTTGTATTCCCTTGCCGCATCTGTCTTTACCCCGAGCCATACGTCACACGCATACGCCGCACCTTCACTTACAGCTTCCCGCCCCTAATGACACAATCAGTATTATCGGACACGGGTCACTATGACATGATATACCTCCAGCGTATAGGGGTTGGAAGGGGTGTGTGAGCCGCTGGGAGTAGCTATGCCGAGCCGCCCTATTGCTTCTCTAAGCCGCTCGGGTATACTCATGTGGGAGGCTCCAGGGTAGAGCCAAGTTGCTGTAAGTTGCTGAAAACACAGGCAAGACAGATCCGGGTCAAAACGACATAGGGGTTCATACCAACGGCAAGACGGAAAAAGTTTTCCACAGGGTCAAAACGACATAGCCAATCTGTCTTGGGTCAGAATGACATGGTGCCTCAAAAGTATGTCAGTTTGACCCATATATAAAGTTTTCAGCGTGTCAAAAAGATGTTGTGAAAAACATCAGCCGAAACGGCAGAGATGTTGCGAAACACGACACGATGGGAGTATGGTCATAGTGACATGATACGCAACGGGGGAGCGGCTTCCAGCGGAAACCTGTCAAGTCTTTTCTGGTGTGTGATACACTCACCGGTCCATATCCCCACCCTCGGACCTCGCGGCGGCTGCCGTTGGGTTATCGCTTCCGTATGCTCATATTGTAGTGAGGGGGAGAAACCTACAAGCGACTGGTATGGTGTCAATATGAATCTGTGTGATACAGCGGCGACCGCAGGAAGCGTGCCAAAGCTGCCGCTTGACTGTGGCTTGCCGTTCCTTTAATGACCCTCATGACCGACGCTCGCTCCTACTCCGTCACCCCCCGCACCCTCTGCATCCGTCACGCTGACGGCACCCGACAGATCCTCCTGCTGACTGACCCCATTGTGAATGGGGTTGGCGGCTTCCTCAAGGCTTCCAGCTTCCGCAGCCCCGGTGGCAAGTGGACCCGTGCCTATGAGCATCCCCAGGAGTGGACGGATTGCGGTTGACATTCGGCTGAAACCCTGTACGATACTGGTGGACGGATTGCGGTTGACATTCGGCTGAAACCCTGTACGATACTGCCATGACCAAACGCTTCATGATCCATATCCTCCACCGCCCCACTGGCATGAATCTGTGCGAGGACGGAAACTTCCGCTCCGGCGTCACCTTCATCTACCAGGGCACCGACACCCTCATGTACCGCTCGGTCGGGCATGCGCTGCGCAGGCTCAACACCCGCAAGCCCGGCAAGGCGATCCGCAAGGATATGCTGGATGACTGCGTGCTGGATGTTGTCTGGACCAGTCATGGCGGCTTCAAGGCTTACCGCCTGGATCGGTTCGGCAAGGAAGTCAACGACGGGCACGGCGGCAACTCCCACGAGTATGCCCAGGCTTGACATTCATCCCCCACCCTGTACGATACTGACATGAACACCAACAAGCTCCCCATCGGCACCAAGACCTTCACCATGAACATGGGCAAGGCGGTCGCTGTCGAAACTCCCCATCGGCACCAAGACCTTCACCATGAACATGGGCAAGGCGGTCGCTGTCGAAATCCTCTCACAGAACGACGAGGCGGCTGGCTGGCTCGGCTCCGAGTACCGTGTCCGCTACACGGGCACCGAGAAGGTCTGCCTCGACTACGGTCAGAACTGGTGGTTGACTCCGGGCGACGAGTTCACCACCCGTGCGGTCAACATCGACACGGCTATCGGCTACAAGCAGAAGGGCTACTGACATGCGAACCAAGCGCAAACAAGTCAAGAAGAAACCGGTGCGTCACACACAGGCGACCGACGAGTGTGATGGCTTCGACGGGCGCTGGACCAAGCTCTACGGCAAGCCCTTCCGCTGGAGTGGGCGCAAAACTCCCGCTTGACTGCTGGATGAAACCCTGTAAGCTATACGCTCAACCAAGGAACCCCATGCCTTCCAAGCTCTCAACCACCCGCCTCACCGACCTCTGCTGCTGCATCAATGCCTATGAAGGCTACTGCATGACCTACCCAAACTCCTGCGAGGGTGAGAAGAACCCCCGCAAGGTTGAGGAACGGCGGCGGCAGGCGCTCTACGATGCCATGATGACCGAGGCTGACACCCTCTACAACGGCGGTGTGTCACTCAAGCGACTGTCCAAGGCGATCAATGTGGCTGGCTGGGAGGATCAGAAGATGGTTCGCCGCAAGTACACGCTTGCGATTGTTCCCGCTTGACATCGCAACCCCAACCCCTACAATCATACACATGAGCAACGACAACGCCTCCCCCCTCACCTTCGACGCCGCTCTGGCTGCCTTCGTGGCTGCTGTGCAGGAAGGCTTCGACAAGCAGAACGCCAAGATGGCTGAAAACTTCCCCGAGGGCTACTACAAGCCCATCGTGCTGGAGGCTGGCTCCAAGAACATCCGACTGGTCTGCACCGCCGGTCACGGTCGCTCCGTCTACTGCTTCGTCCGCAAGAGTGATGGCGCGATTCTAAAAGCGGCTGGATGGAAAATGCCAGCAAAGCATTCGCGTGGCAGCGTCTTCGATCCAAAGTCATACGAAGCCGCACGAAGCGACTGCTATACGGGATGGCTGTATCTGCGGTGAAATAACTGAAAACCTGCTATAATACTTATATAAATAGTATTAGCAGGAACAATAAACGGAACCCTGGAAAGTCAAGTTTCTACGCGATAAGTCTTGTGAGATGATGGATGAACGCCCGAGTGCAAAGGGCGTTTTTATGTATAATTCTGGATTGGTGGACGGGCTGAAAGAGGCGCTGGATATGCTCAAAACTGAGGCTTGACAAGCGGCTTCCAGTCGCTATCATGTGAGCATCAACCAAGGACATGACCCCATGGCTACCAAGCCCTCTCCCATCGAAATCGCCAAGAGCATCAAGGAAGCCGCTGCCAAGTACGGCTTCACGCTTGAGGTTCGCGGCGGCATCCTGACCGTTCACAAGAGCTTCCCGGCTGGCAGCAACGAAGGCTTCCGCGACTGCGACATGATGTACTACTCGGTGCTGGGTCTGCTGCCTCGCACGGAACCCGGCTCGGATTGGGGCACGGATGGCGGCGGCATCGGTGGCATGTGCGCCCTCAACAGCGGTCGCTTCAAGATGAACCGCTCGGGTGGCTCCAAGCGAGTGCTGGCGGCTCTTGTCAAGTTGGGAGCCTGAACCATGACTGCCCAGGAACTCATCAACCGCCTCAACGATGTCATCAAGAAAAACCCCAAGGCTGCTCACATGGAAGTCGTGCTGGCTCAGTATGACACTGTGGGCAATGATGATGGTGTGGAGAAAGCTTACGATGTGAAGGAGAGCGGGCTGCGGCAGGTGGTTATCTCTTGACTCTGGCTGCCGACTGATATACTCTGAGCATCAACCAAGGAAAACAAACATGTCCCGTCCCAACATCCGTCCCATGTCTCCCGTTCATGTCAATAAGGATGACGAGGATTGGGGACGCATCGCCGCCGATGGTGTCGTGTCGGAGGTTGCTGATGACGGCTGCCTCGTTGACATTCCCTCGCTGGGAGGCGGTGCAAGTGTGTGGTGCAGCTACGATGAGGTTAAGGTTCGGGATTGACTCTGACGGTAGCTCGCTACAATCAGAGCATCAACCAAGGATACCCCATGAAGCGCGTCTCCAAGAAAAACATCAACATCGCCATCTCCAAGGTGGCTGAAAACTACTTCAAGGCGTCCAATGCCAAGGGGCTGAGTGAGGACACTCGCAAGTTCCTCACGAATAAGTGGGCAATGTATCGTGAGATTGCGTATCTCATGGCGGTGCAGTCGCCCGAAACCCTGAAAAACATCGTGATGGACAGCGAGAGTTGGGCGGCAAGTGCCGATGCCATCGCTGCGGAGACTGCCAAGTGAAGCCAATCCCCCGCTACCTCGTGACCGACTCTGGAAACGCTCTGACTCTCGGTGTGGGTGACACAGAGGCGACCGCCGTCAATGCGTCGGCTGAAACCATCAAGAACTCGCACAATCCCAATCCTCGCAGGGTGGTGATCCATGACCTCGACCCCAAGGGCTACAAGCGCCGTGTGGCTGTGATTGGTGCTGATGGGCTGGTGAGCAAGTAATGCTTCGCCACGAAATCGTCAGCCTGACCTACAAGATCGACATTCCTCTTGACAAGTTCATCTTGCTTGAGCGTGCTGATGACGAGCATGACGATACGACCCCATACGCACAACTCAAAAAGGTTGAGGGCGTTTGGGATATCGAATACAACGGGCACTTCGGCAACCATATCTGGATCACTGTGGCAAAAGAGAACGACCGCTGGGAGTTCATAAAGACTCTGGAAAAAATACTTGCGTCTCTGAAATAACCCATACAATAATACCCATGAGCAACCTCTCCCCCACCGCTGGTCGAATCTTCTCCGCCTACCTCGAAGCAGTCCATCGGGCTGACAACCCCGCTTCGGCTGGTGGAGTCACCGACGACAACGAGTATCTTGACCTCATGCTGACGATTGCCGAGGAAGCCCGTCAGCGATACAACGCCAAGCTGCGTTCGGGTCTGACCTCCAACCGATACGAGATGCTGGAGCAGATGCCCCGCAACGACATGTATGATGCCGAGGATGCGGCTGACCATGACGCAAGCTGGAATGGCAGTCATCCCACCGGAGTTAGTTAAAATACATTTTTCTGCTATAATATAAATAGTATTAGCAGGAACAGTAAACAAGTCTGGAAAACTCAAGTTTATTATAGCGCCTGCTTCCGGAGTGGATGTTCCATTCCAGACTTGTTCCACACGGAAGCAGGAGTTATTTTATGGGTCCGAAACCTAAATCGCACGAAAAGTATATATTAGATTGTATTGATAAACATGGCGACAAATATGATATTAGTAAAATAGTTTATACGAACTCCAGATGTAAAGTGACACCAATATGTAAAATACATGGAGAATGGAATACAAGAGCCGATAGGTTTTTGGTATGTGGATGTAAGAAATGTAGCCAGGAAGCGTCCAACACTAAAACAAGAACACATGATAATGATTTTATTGATAGATGTAAAGTGAAACACGGCGATAGATATTTGTTGGATAAAATAGAATATAAAGGCACCCGCTCCCGAATAGTTGTTATATGTAGGAAACACGGAGAGTGGTCCCCGTTAGCTGGAAGTTTTATAAGCGGAAAAGGATGCCCTAAATGTCGAAGTAGTAAGAGGGAGATTTTCATAGAAGAATACCTAAAAAGTAAAAATATAGATTTTACACGGGAAAAAAGATTTCATAGTTGTCGCGATAAACTTCCACTTCCTTTTGATTTTTACTTACCATCTAAAAACATTTGTATAGAATATGATGGGGAGCAGCATTTTTATAAATCTAATATTTGGTTTGGAACTGACAGTGAAGAACAGTTGAGTAAAGTTCGTAGAAGAGATAATATAAAAACCAAATATTGTAATGATAACAATATAGTTTTATATAGAATAAAGTTTACTATGTCCGATGCGGATATAGTTGTGTTTCTGGATAATGTGTTGTGTGATACAGTTTGAGATAAGGGGCAGTCCTGACCCCTTGACTTCTGTTCGCCAACTCCTACAATATACACATCAAGGAAGAAAAACAATGTTCGAGTCAGCCGAGCAAGCCACTGCCTTCATGAACTCCATGATCCACTACAACCGCTTCTGCGGTGAGTATGTGGTGATGGTTGCCTTCTACTTCGAGAAGATTGCGAGCTTCTTCTAATGGATATCATCGGTGAGAAGGATTGCAACGCCAAGGAACTGGCACGGCTTCTGGTTGGCAGCATTCAGACTCTTCTGACGCTGAACCAGTGGAACGGCTTCTCCCGTCTACAGGCTGTTGATGACCCTATCCGCTTCATCGAAGAAGTCGCCAAGCATGCCGACGCTCTGGAGCGTGAAGATGAGAACAAGGGTCTGTTCCACATCCGCATCACGGGCGTCAACCCTGAAGGAAGCACCAACAAGATCGGCTGCATTAAGCTCCTGCGCCAGATGTTCGGCTGGGGATTGGCTGACTCCAAGGTTTCGTTCGAAGCCCTGCCGGGCAGTGGTCACGATTACTCGAAGACCAGCCCCTCCTACTCTATCGTCTCCCGTGAGTTCAGCACCCAGGAGAGTCTGATGGAGTCGAGCGAATGGAAGGAGCTTCAGACAGGCAAGCATTTCTTTGTGTTCGACGTGGTACGCCTGCCCAACGGCACACTCGTCTCCAAGCCTTTCTCATCGCCCCGCTTTTGACACCAACCAAAAAGCTATAAGCTTCTTTCCCGATTGCCGATCCGCTAAAGCCTGTTATACTAAACCTGTCATTACAACCTACAAGGAGAAACACAATGACTGTTCGTGCCAAGATTGATGAAACCCTCACCGCCGCCATCCGTGCTGACTACGCCACTGGCAACTTCACTCAGGGAGAGCTTGCTGTCAAGCATAACATCTCCGCCCCTTCCGTGAACAAGCTGGTCAAGGGCATCAAGCCCGAGAAGCGCAAGTATACCCACAAGACCTCGAAGTTCACCGAGCGCAACGCCGAGATTGCCGCCAAGGCTGCGGCTGGAGCTTCGACTCGTGCGCTCGCCGCTGAATACAATGTCACCCACCAGAACATCTCGCTGATCCTCAAGGGTCAGGGCATCGTTCCTATCGCCGCCCACAAGGAGCGACTTGCTGTGAAGTCGGCTGCCCGTGCCGAGCAGGTTGCTGCTGTCAAGGGTGCGAAGAAGGAAGCGAAGATGCAGAAGGTCAACGCTCTCTCGGCTCTCTGGAAGAGCGGTGCGAAGATCGGTGAGCTTCGTGAAGCTGCTGGTCTGAAGTCGGACAATGCCGCCCAGGTCAAGATCGTTCTTCTTCGCCGCAAGTTCCCTGAACTCTTTCCCAAGCGCCCCGCTTTCGGTCGCACGGCGCTGAACACCGCCGAGGGTCAGGCTGAGAAGCTGGCGAAGGTCGAGAAGCTGTCGGAAGCCTGGAATAGCGGCAAGAGCGCCCAGGAGTGCGCCGATGCTGTCGGTTGGAAGCTCGCAACCTTCCAGCGTTCGCTGCCGCATCTTCGCAAGGAGTTTGGTGCCGAGAAGTTCGCCTACCGCCGCCAGCCTGCCGTGAAGGCTGATGTTCCTGCGCCTACCCAGCCCGAGGACTTCACCGCCCCGCAGGCTTGATAAAAACAAATACGCTGCACCAAGGCGTTCCCCCATCTGTGTGGTACAGGTGGGGGTTTTTCGTGTCTAAATAGTATTGACAGGAGGATGCTACCATGGATAATGAACCGCATAAGGAACCCCCAATGAAGCCAGCCTACGCCGCTCTTGCTGCCACTATCCGCTCGTATGAGCCTGACCGACTGAGTGAGGAAGTCGTGGCTTCTCTCCGCTTCATGCTCAAGCACCCGACCTTCGCCCCGCTTCGTGATGTTATCATGGAGAAGCTGATCGACATTGGTGAGTATTTCCGCCAGAAGGATGAACGGGTTGTCAAGACCAATCTGGAAGGCAAGCCGCTCAACAAGCCGAAGCGCACCCCCGATGGTCGCAAGAAGCGCAAGCAGACTGCCGCAAGCAGCAATGACCCCGCCCTGACCATGGATTTTGTGCAGAAGGACGGCATCTTGGTGCCTGTGAAGAAGTGACTTGACATATGCAGCCGATGCCTATGATATGCTCAACAACCAAGGAACCGCCTACATGGCTCTCAATGACCCCCGCTGCTCTGTGGATAAGATCATGGCTTTCGAGTCCGGTGAAATAAACACCGAGGATGAAGTCATCGACTTTTTCCAGGGCTTGATCGACACCGGAATGGCGTGGCAGCTTCAGGGCTGCTATGGTCGAACCGCCGCCGCTCTGATCGACGCTGGTCACTGTTCGCCGCCTGAAACCAAACCCCGCAACGCCTACTACCCCGAGGGAACAACTTTTCCCTCTTGACAAGCCCACCCCAACCAATACAATCATACCCATGAGCAACACTCTCGTCTCCACCACCTACTCCACCTTCACCAGCAAGGAGAAGCGAGTCGAAACGACCGCCGCCCTTCCTGGCAACCGTCAGCTTTCCCTGACCACTCACCGCTCGTTCGATGGTGAACTCATCACCCGTGCCAGTGTCGGCATCGTGGAGGGTGGCTTCGTCAAGTATCTGATGGGGCGTGACTACAACCGAGTGTTCCAGCGTGGCAAGGTTCGCATGACCAAGGGCAACGTCGAAGCGCAGCACAACAAGTATCTTGCCGAGCTTGACCAGATCGCGGAGGATGCCTGCAAGTATTATTCCGTTTCATATGTGAAGATGTAAAAATAAGAAAACCTGCTATAATATAAATAGTAATAGCAGGAACAATAAACGAAGTCCGGAAAACTCAAGTTTATATAACGCCTGCTCCCGAAATGGATGTTCCATTCCGGGCTTCGTTCCACTCGGGAGCAGGAGCGTCGGGGTAATCCCAGCTTCATCGCTGAGAACCCCAATTCCGGTCGGATGGTCGAGTGGCACACCCAGCCCAAGTTCGTGCATGTCAAGGGTGGCACGAGCTACTACGACGAGAAAGACCCGATCACGACCTATGTGGTCGCTCGCAGCCCTCACACCGACATCATGACCGACTGCTACTGCGATTCGTTTTTTCATAGCATCAAAAGCGCCGTCGCAGCTATCGCTTGACAACGGCTCCCGCCTCCTACAATCAACTCTCAACCTCCTACAAGGAAAAACACATGTCCAAGTTCACCGTCCCCCGCAACACCGTCGCTCGCCATCTGCGTGACTCCAAGGGCAACCCCATCGGGCTGGCTGCTGCCTTCCAGGGTCCGTCTGGTGATGTGACCGTTGGCTGGGCTTTCGTCGCCAAGGCTGACCGCAAGCTGGGCAACATCGACAAGCGCAAGTCGTGGCAGATTGCCTTCGGTCGGGCTGTCAAGGGCACCGATGCCAAGATCCCCGCCGCTCTCCGCCCCGTGGTCGAGGAAGTCACCGAGCGTGCGGCTCGCTACTTCCGAGTGGATGCGGTTCGGGTCGCCTGAAAAGGTCTTGACTTCCGCTCCGACTCTGTAGAATAGACACATCACCCAAGAGAAGCCACGAAAGGCACACTCCCATGTCTACCCCCACCATCATCATCAACGAGAGCAACCGAGTTGCCGTCCGACTCCAGTCTGGTGTCGAGGCGTACTACTCCTACAAGACCCTTGTGGGTGTGGTGGCTGCCGATGGCACCCGCTACCAGACCGAGGTCAAGTATTCCCGCACCACCAGCAAGCACCTGGGGCAGTATGGGCTGGGTGGGGCTGAGAAGGTGAGCCAGAGCGTGCTTGAGGGGATGGTTAAGTAAACGAGTAAACGAGAATAGCGAAAAACAATGACCACCGCAGGAACGACGCCTGCGGTCGCTAGAGGGGGGCAGCAGCACCCGGTCCATTTGACCTTAGATCCGCCGACTCTCAACCCAGCTTGCGCTGGGTTTCTTCGTTCTTGACATTGGCTCCCGCTCCATATAATCATGCTCATGATCCGCTACTCCCAAATCGAAAACCTCCCCTCCACCGATCCGCTCGTCCAGGCTTTCATGAAGCAGGAACGAGACTTGGATGACCTGTATGCTTCCGTCACCAACGACGGGCAGGAAGTCACCGAGGATACCCAGGAATACTTCGACCGCTTCGTGGCTGGTGACAGGTAGTTCTTGACTCTCACCACAACCCTGTAAGATACTCGCATGAGCAAGAAACTCTTCTCCGTCACCCGCACCGTCTCCCTCAACGGCAATATGCTGGAGGTTGAGCGCAACTTCGGCATCTTCTCGAAACCCGAGGATGCTGAGTTCCGAGCGCAGGAGTTGTATGACACAGTTGCCAACAACATCGCCACAAAGGGCTTGTGCTTCAACTTCTATGTCAAGCAGATTGTCGTGGATGATGCGGCATAACTGACGCTTGACTTCCGCCCCCAACCCCTACAATAAACACATATGACCAAGACACTCAAAGCTCCCGCTCGCTCTTCCGTCCACGATGTTGGAATTCAGGAAACTGATATCCAGATCGCGGGTGAGATTGACATTCCCGACTGCTTCTTCAACCGTCTGTCATGCGGCATCACCCTAGTCGATGACCTTGTGGGCAACTTCGTCCCAGGCTCCGTTTACACGGTGTCGGCTCCCCGTGGCGTCGGCAAGACCACCCTGCTTCTTCAGTTGGCGCAGGGCTTCCAGCGTGCGACCACGAGCGTCAAGGCTCTGTACATCTCGGGTGAGGAACACGTTGCCCAGCTTGCCTACTCCTGCCAGCGTCTCGGCACGACCGACGTAGCGGTGTGCAACAAGAGCAAGGTTGAGAGCATCATCCCGCTCATGGGCAAGTTCAACGTGATCATCATCGACTCGCTCGCTGCCATGACCACCGACGAAAATATCCCCAAGTTCGACACCGAGGTTTGGGCGACTGGTCAGTTCTACAAGCGTGCGAAGGAAACCAATACCATTGTCTTCATCATCCTTCACTGCACCAAGGAAGGCAAGAGCAAGGGCAACAGTTCCATCGAACACATGGTTGATGGCTGCGTGAGCATCAGCAAAATGAACGAGGAAGACTTCGGACCCGGCGCTCGCAACATCGAAATCGACAAGAACCGGTTCGGCTCGACGGGCAACGTCTCGCTGCGCATGACCCGCAGCGGTTGGGATTTCGAGAACCCGATTGACGATAGTCAGGCGAACAACAAAGACAAGAGCGCGATGGGTGCTGGCGGCGGTCAGCGTGCCGAGAAGAAGGCTCGTGAAATGAACAACCTCGTGGAGTTCATGAAGAGCAAGGGCAGCATCAAGGAAGTCGAGTTGGCTGGCTGGGCTTCGCTGCCGAGCGACCCGAGTGGCTTCGACCGCACGGTTCGGCTGCTCAAAGCCTTGACGAAAATGGGTAAGGTTGCCAAGGTGGGCGATGCCTTCAGCGTGGTGCCCTGACCCCTTGACAAGCGGCTCCCAGCCCCTATCATGTGAGCATATGAGCAACACTCCCGCCCCCTCCACCAACGGCTATGTCTGCTTCTACAAGGGCAAGCGAGCCGAGGTTTACGCCTCAACCTCCTACGAGGCTCAGACGAAGGCTGCGGCTTTCTTCAAGGCTCGCAAGCAGTACGAAGTCACCGTAGTCCTGGCTGAGAAGGGTGGCGCTCCCGTTGTCCACTCGACTGCGAGCATCTGATGCTCACCGACAAGGAATACGCTGCCAAAATGGCAATCCCCGATGTCACCGACAAGGTTGACAGCATTTGGCTCTACGAGAGTGGTGCTGACCAGTTCCTCTATGAAATGTATGGGGGATCCGTCTGGAAGTGTGCGCTGGATCAAGCCGCCTGCCTCAACGAAAAACATTACGAGGATCACCTGTCGTTCCGCGTGGTGAAGTATTGCCAGGATTACTATGTGCTTGACAAGGTAATCGCTGAGAAGAAGTTCGGGCTTGACTTGTCTGCCCCTCTGCCTATCATATGAGCATGAGCAAAGCCACCGACACCTTCTACCGCATCTACGGCTCCTACAAGAGCGTCTGCCTCATTCCCATTCCCGCTGGCAAGGGCGCATCCAGTAGCGAAGTGAAGCAAGCTGTTGATGGCTCCTTCTACTACGAGTACGAGGATGAAACTGACAAGGGCAAGTCAATCGAAAGTCAAACCGTTTACCCGAGCAAGGCTGCTGCATGGGAGAAGGTCAAGGCTGACATTCGGGCAGAGATTGCCGAGCGTGAGAAGATGCTGGATGCTGTTATCCTGGCATGGAGCAAAGACGAGGAAGTGGCTAAGGCTCCGCTCTAAATTGGTGCTTGACTTCGCTTCCCCGCTTCTATAATGACACACATGAGCCAAGCAACCGCCATCCCCAACGCCTACCTCCCCGCCGCCAATCAGTTGATTGACGGTCGCTTCTGGCTGCTGTTCTACAACGGTGGCACCTTCGAGGAATACAAGGCGATGCCCAACGCCCTGCGCTTCGAGAACAAGACCTACATCAAGGCTGGCTGGAACTCCGACCTGAACACCGTTCACTACAAGGAAGGTGTGCCTGCGATTGCCGCTTGACACTCGGCAGGAAGCCGCTACACTATACGCATGACAAAGGAAACCAGCCCCATGTATCCCTTCCACACCCGCATCGTCGGCTCCATCCACGCCTTCTCTGCTCATGCCTCGCTGGCTGATGCTGTCAAGACTCTCAAGTGCCAGGGTATCAACAAGAGCAAGTTCATCATCACCAACTACGCCACTGGTGAGAAGTTCGACGCCACGGGTAAGCCGCTTCCCGCTTGACATTCGTCACCCACTCCTACAATAAAACACATATGAGCTACAAGACCAACTCCCCGCCTATCTCTGTCATTCGCAAGGATGGCACCATCACCAACACCTATACCTACGACTGGTCAAGCGGTGTTGGCAGCATCCGCAAGGCTGATGCGCTGCTCATCAACTCGGGCGAGGCTGTTGCCTTCTACCCTCACCGCCCTGCGCTGACCTTCACCCGTGCCGTCTACTACCCCAAGGCGAAGAAGTGGTATGTCAAGAGTGACAGGAGTGCCAAGTGAGTAAAATCTCCCCCGAGTCCAGAAGCTCATCAACCTCATGCAGAAGGCTGCCGAGAGCAAGTTTGCCCAGGCAAAGGAGCAGAAGGAAGCCGATATGATGTCGATGTATGCTGGCGATGCGGAAGACATGTTCGCTGTCGCTCGAATGATGGAGGAAGGCAACTACGGCGGTGCCTACAGTAAGGTGCGCAACATGGACACCGCCGCCCGTGACGAAATCCCTGACAAGGTTTACGAGTTCCTTGAGGAAGAGGCTAACGGGTGAGCAACGCCGAAATCTGGCTGAACAACTACCGAGCCACCGAGTTCATCAACTACGATGGAACCCTGACGGTGAACGGTGAGCGTGTGAGACAGCCTGAACTAACCACCGCCGAAACCGCCGAGGTTCGTAAAAGTCTCGGCTTGACTTCGCTCCCCACTTGATACGATATAAGCATGAGCAAGACCCTCCCCGCCATTCTCAACCTCGCCTACCAGAATGCCCTCGCCGCCTACTGCGACTTCCCTCGCAACGGAAAGGCGCTCGACAGGCTCATCCGTGTGCGTGAGGTTCAGAAGCGTGCTGCCAAGCACTACGGCGTGGCAGTCTTGCGGGGCGCACGAGCATGAAGCCCACCGATCTTCTACTGGATGAAGCCTACAAGGTGTTCGTGCTGGCTAAGGCTGGCAACATGGTATCGGCTGCCGTGTTCAACGAGTGGGCTGCGAGCAACAAGATGCCTCTGCTGCCCGACCCTGAATACGATGCTGTGACCGATTACGACAAGTTCTACGCCATCGCATACATGAACATCTTCATCGACTAAGGGAAACAATGGATCCATCAAAGTTTAATCTCAAGCAAGCGTTCTCCGCCCTCAAGGAAGCTCGTAAGGGCAACGCAATCTCGCAAGCCATCTACCGCAAGTGGGCTGACCGAAATGCGATGCCACACGACAACGACCCCGAGTGTGGGTCGATCCAGACCTATCAAGAGTTCACAAAGAAACATATTGAGGTCTGGTACTTCGAGTAGGGTATTGACAAAACCGGAAACCGCCTTACAATAGAGTCATACCAGCCAGCATGGGACGGCTGGGACAGAGCGTGGGGACGCTCGCAAACAGGGGGATGATGAACTGATTGGTTGTGGTGACTGAAAGGGGAACCGAGAAATCGGCTCCCCTTGTTTGTTTCTTGACTTCTCCCGCCGCCTTGTATGATGGTGACATATGACCGCTACCGCCCTCATCGTCTGCGACCTTCAACCCTACTTCACTGGCGAGCTTGGCACTACTGACCAGTTCGGTGTGAAGGATGGTCGAGAACAGGCGCTCATCAACGCCGCATGCGCCCAGGTTCGTTGGGCGAAGCGCAACCGCCTCCCCATCATCGTGCTGGAATACGCCAATCTGGAATATGATGGCGACGGCTACTTCGCCACCCGCACCCATGATGACATTCGGGCTGAGATTGGCAGCTACTCCCGTGCGTGGTATGTGCTGAAAGATAATGACAGCGGAGCCGAGGAAGTGCTGGATGTGATGCGTGGGGTGAAACCCGTCCTTGGGCTGATGAACGGCTGGAAGCGTCACCGCAACCCGCTGCGCAAGATGATGAAGCCTGCTGACGAAGTGACCTTCCGTGTATGTGGAGTAAATCTCTGCGCATGCCTTGCTGAGAGTATCAACGGATTACTTGACGAGGGGCATAACATAGAAATAGCAGCAAACGCTTCTCGGGATTGTGAAGGTGACTTGACAGCGTATCACGCCCGTTGTTGGGATAAGTATGAAAGTCGGGTAAAAATAATTGGCAAAATCGGTAAAAAGTTTTATAAATAGTAATACAGGAACGGTAAACAAGCCTCGCAAGCAATAAAGTTTATAACTCCTGTTCCTCGCTGGTCGTTCCCGCGAGGCTTGTACCACTTGGAACAGGAGTTATTTTATGGAAAATACCGAAACAAGAGTTTGTAATAAATGTGGCGTTGAGAAAAACGCATCCTTATTCATGAAGAAAAGGAACACTTGTTTGGAATGTGGTAGAAGGTGGAAACGAGAATGGGTGGATAAAAATAGAGATAGAATAAATCTACAAAATAGAGAAAAATATAGCAGTCTAACGCCATCAGAACTTGAGGAACTTAGAGCCGCTAAACGGAAAGAGAACTTGACACCTGAACAGATAGAAAAGCATAATAATACCAGCCGCAAACACTGGAATGGGAATAAGGTATTTCTCAATGAAATGCGAAAATCCGAAAATCTAATCCCCGATGAACTAATGTTGAGACGTGAACGAGGAAGAGCCGCTTATATAAAGCATAAAGAGAAGCGTTTGTTGTCTGATGCTAAAAGGCGAGCAAAACGTAATGGATTGGAGTTTGACTTGACTGTTGACGATATAGTTATTCCCGAGGTCTGCCCTGTTCTTGGAATACCAATACATCGTGATTGTGAAATGACTGCCAGAAATAACTCACCATCGCTTGACCGCATTGACAACTCAAAAGGTTATGTCAAGGGTAATGTGAGAGTTATATCGTGGCGTGCCAATGCCATAAAACGCGACTCTACAATAGAAGAACTCAAAAAGATAATAGAGTATATGACACACTGACTTCATCGCTTGACAGCCGCTCCCCGCCGCCTATACTACACGCATGAGCAACGACAACCCCTCCCTCTCGTTCGACGCCAAGCGTGCCGACGAGTTTTTCAACCGCAACTGCATCTACGCTGGCAAGATGGGCGGCATCAAGTATGATGCTGGCTACGCCAAGGGCTGCGCTGCTGACCTTCGTGCCTGGATCGGCAAGGGCAAGAGCCGCAAGACCCTGGCGATGCTCTCGCTGCTGAAGCAGATGGAGGATAAGCTGGATGCCATCACCAAGGATGCTGCCGCTTGACAACCTGACGCCAAGCCCTATACTCTGCTCAACAACCAAGGAACCGCTGACATGGCATGCAACGCCTGGACCGTCACTCTCAACCGCAAGAACATCGACACCGTGTTCTTCGACAAGAACTGCGACAAGGATTATGTGCTGCGCTCCCTCATCAACCATGACGGCTACGACCCTGCCATCAAGGTGAGCAAGGCTCGCAAGCCGAAGGTGAGCAAGTAGGGTCAAGACCGACCCGGTGCGGTCGCCACTGTGTCACACTGTAAAACTCTCTGTTGACTCCCCTCCCCCGCTTCATATACTACACTCATGAGCAACGCTCCCACCCTCGCCAGCCGCACCCTCAACATCCCCGCCTTCCGCTTTGAGCAACTGACTGCTGCTCTGGCGAAGCTGGGCAAGAAGGCTGTCAAGCTGGGCTGCAAGGCTCCCGTTGCCAGCATCCTCCGCTCCTACACGGTGGACGTGAGCGAGGACAAGAAGTTTCCGGAACTGGTCGAGTGGAATGAGGTCAAGATCGACTATGAAGTAATCCGCAAGGCTGGCGATTATGTGTTCATCGCTAAGGTCGAGCATGCTGATGAAGTCAATGGAGTTCCCCGGAACAAGGTTTCGGGCATCAACCTGTCAAACGAGCATGCGGCTCGCTTCGTGACTTCGCCAATCGTCTGCTCGCATTGCGGCATCAATCGCAAGCGGAACGCTGGTTATGTGGTTCAGTCGTGCAACGATGAAACTGTCATGGTCGGTTCAACCTGCCTTGAAGTGTTCCTGGGTGTGGATCCTGCTGCTGCCGTTGCTGGTATGGAGTTCGATGCTGCTATCAGTGAAATCGGCAACGACGGGGAACGCTGGGGCTACGGTTCGGCTGCTCCCCGTGTCGTTCCCCTGGACGAGTTCGCTGCTGCTACCATCTCGCTTGTGAGCAAGAATGGATTCGTCAATGCTGCTGCCGCTGAGTTCGGCAAGGTCAAGACCGGCGACGATGTTCTGCTGCTGACTCTCGGCAAGGAACCGCGCCTCGCTGACTGGCGCAAGGAAATGACCCCGACTGACGAGCATAAGGCTATGGCTGCTTCGGTTGTCAAGCGTCTGTCTGACCGGATCCTGCCTTCCTATATCAACAATCCAACTGCTCTGGATGCCTTTGCCTTCAAGTTCGGTATTCTGCTCAACAAGGGCTATGTTGGTGTGAAGGATGCCCAGCTTGCGGCTGCTGCTATCTACTACGAGATCGGCAAGATTGCCAAGGAAAGCGTGAAGTCAACCGTCAAGAATGAGTTCTACCCCTGCAAGGAAGGCGACAAGGTTGCGGTGGAAGTCAGCATCAACATGGTCAAGGAAGTGTTCAGTTCCTTCGGCACCAGTCTGCTCATCAAAATGGTCAGCACCGATGGCTACACGTTCAGTTCCTTCTACTCGGGTGCCAAGGAAAGCTTCACCCCTGGCTCAACCGTCAAGGTGTCTGGTAAGGTCAAGAAACTGGATGATAATGCTCGCTTCGGCAAGAGTGTGATGCTCTCACACCTGAAGGTTGTTGGGTGAAATAACGGAACCTGCTATAATATAAATAGATATGCAGGAACAGTAAACGAAACCCGGAAAGTCAAGTTTATTATAGCGCCTGCTTCCGGAGTGGATGTTCCATTCCGGGTTTCGTTCCACACGGAAGCAGGAGTTATTATGTCAAGGAATACAGAGCAAAATAATAAAAATCGCAGAATAAAATATGCGAACCTAACTGACGATGATAAAGACAAAATACGCAGGAAAGATAGAGAAAGATATAAAAGTAGAATGCCCTCTATACTGCTGCATCTTGCTAAAAAGAGAGCAGTAGAAAAAGGCTTAGAAATAAACATATCGGTCGAAGATATAGTTATTCCTACGGTTTGCCCGGTTTTGGGAATACCTATAATAATAGGTGGAAACGATGATAAAAAGTATTTCAGTGATAACTCGCCAACACTCGACAGAATAGACAATACTCGTGGATATGTCAAGGGGAATGTAAAAGTTATATCATATAGGGCTAATGCTCTAAAAGGCTCTGGTAGTATAGAAGAACATCAAAAAGTTATTGATTACATGAAGCGAGAGTTGCAATACGGTCAGTAAACACCCCATTGACAAATCAACTCCGCTTCCTATGATATGAGCATGAAGCGCCCAACTGCCTCCCGCTCCCCCTCCCTCAAGCCCGGTACGCCCGTGCTGTGCCTCCGTTCCAAGTTCCTGCCTGAGTACGTCAGCAAGCGTTCGGGCAAGGTTAAGCCCGCCAGAAACCTGTCCAGGGTCTACTCTGGCAAGGTTGTTCGTGACCTGGGCGACATTATTGAGGTCAAGGTCAAGCTGTGGTACACCACCCGCACCATGTCTTTCTTCTACCATGAGATTACCCTGGAAGAGAACTTTGCCTGTGGTCTGACTAACTGAGTGATACAGTGGCGACCGCCGATTGAGTTATTCTACAAACCCGTAAAATAGGATTACAAGGAAACCATATGAACCTCAATGACCCCCGTGACGCTTTCTTCACCGACAAGACTGATGCTCTCCGTGAGCATAAGCGCATCCTCCGACTCGGTGGAAAGGCTTACATGCGTGCTTATAACCACCCGAAGCGTGGCAGGCTGTACCGCTTGAGGGTTCAGAAGAACCCTGCTTGACATTCCATAAATATGGTGTAGGATACCCTCATCATGAGCAACAAGCCCTCCACCATCGGCACCGTCACCCGCTTGCCCGTCATCCCCTTCAAGCGTGTGTTCACCGACAAGAACCGCTACAATCGCAAGAATAAGCACAAGGGTCGCTCTCACGAGTGATCCTTGACTTGTTTCTCCCACCCCTTACAATACTAGCATGAACAACATCCTCCGCCAGATCCTCATCATCGTCAGCTTCGTGGGCTTCCTCATCACTGCCCCTGTCATCGTCACTTACCCCAGCGGCTCACTTGGAGCGATCCTATTCGCCCTCGCCACTCTCGGGTTCATGTCAACCGCCGGTTTCTTGCTCTTCGTCCAGAGCAAGGAATAAACAAAAGAAATAAGGAAACAGGACAATCACATGGAAAACGAGAACGAAGTGTTTGTTGAGCGCCCAAAGCGCAACCCCTCAAAGTGGAAGAAGAACAAGGGGGGCGACGGTTGGAACGGCAAGGCAACCAAGGGCTACAAGGCTCGGGTCAAGGAACTGGAAGAGGACTCGCTTGACGAGGATGTTCGTCACTACGACGACGACCGATAAAACTGCTTGACTGCGTGAGTGGATTGGTACAATAAGACCAACAACCAAGAGAACCCCATGCCTCAGACCCTCAAGTATTACGAACTCACCTACAACTCGGATGGAGTGGAGGGTCGCGGATATAGCGTAGTGGCTGCTCGCTTCGTCAACAAGGAAGATGCAGTCACCGTCTGCAACGATAAACGCTTTTGGGGCAAGCATGGTGTGATGGGCACCAAGATGGATCCGAAGCATGATGTTCGTGAAGTGTGTGGTCCGCTGTTCGCTTCGGTGGCTGAATACTGGAACTACGATGTGGAGGAAGTCAAGCGCATTGCGCTCGCCAAGCTCACCGATGCTGAGAAGAAGGCGCTGGGGCTGCCGCTATGATGTCCGCTCTCCTGCTCATCGGAGCCGCCGCTCTCATCTGCCTCGCCGCTACCCCGTTCCTTGCGGTGTTGTGGTTAATATCCAAGTGGAACAAATGGGTGAACAACATGGTGAACGGCAGCGAAAAGAAAGATGACGGCAAGGAAGTGCTAAAGCTGCTCGCCAAGCTCATCGCCAAGTAGTTCTTGACTCTCCCTCCCCGCCCCCTATGATATGGGCATGAGCAACAAGCCCACCATGCCCGTCCGAGTCGCCACTGAAGCTGCCTTCGTCTACGGCGACAACTCCAAGGCACTTGCTGCCTGGGTCGCCAAGAGTGCCTGGGGCAAGCCTGCCCTGTATCCCGATCCGACCAACCCTCTCAACCCCGTCATCGCTCGCGTCCGTGCGGCGTTTGCCTGAAAGAAAACCATGTCAAGCAACCCCTTCGTTCCCATCCTGCTCAACCGTGGCTTCACCCGTGGCGTCACGGGTCGCTTCTTCGACGCTGACAGCAAGTACAATGACGGCATCTGCGTGGAAGTGACTGACACAGACGCGACTGTGCTGGCTTCGGGCGGCTTGAAGATGACCTTCCCAGCCACTCCCGAGGGTGTTCAGGAGTTCCGAGGCGTTCTGGCTGTTTGAGTTATTGGAGTTTCTGTTATAATATAAATAGTAATAACAGGAACTATAAGCGAACCTCGCAAAGCAATAGTTTATAACTTCCTGACCCTTGTGTGGTAGTTCCATGCGAGGTTCGCGCCACCTTGGGGAAGGAGTTATTTATGACTGAACAGAAAACAAAAGAGTATTATGTACAAAAAGCAAATCAAATACATGGAAATGCTTACAATTACGAAAAGTATATCTTTGTAAATACAAGAACTAAAAGTATAGTGACTTGTAATGATCATGGTGACTTTTTAGTGAGTTTCGCCAGTCATGTATATGGAAAAACTGGATGTTATGAGTGTGGTAGGAATTGTCAACGCTACAAAACAACTAAAACACAGGAAGAATTTGTAAACGAGTGTGTAAAAGTACATGGTGATAAGTATTTTTTAGATGAGGTTGTATATACAAATGCTCGCTGTAAAATAACACCAATATGTAAAGTTCATGGAAAATGGTCTTGTAGGGCTTCAGCATTTACATCCGGAAACGGTTGCCCGAAATGTGGTCGAGCGGCTATAACATCATCTATAACTATGAAACAAGATGACTTTATTAGACATTGTGACGCTGTACACAATTCCATTTATGATTTGTCAAAAGTTGTTTATGGCGGAATGTGTAATAAAATAACTCCGGTGTGTAATAAACATGGTATTTGGTCTACAAGTGCTCACAGTTTTTATCGGGGGAATGGTTGCCCGCGGTGTAGTTCGAGTAAGGGTGAAAAATATATAGCGGAATTTCTGGACAGCATCTCTATAAAATACATTAGACAGAAAATGTATAAAGATTGTCGTGGAAAAAAGTATCCATTGAGATTTGATTTCTTCTTACCGTATTATAATGTTATTATAGAATATGATGGCGAGCAACATTATCGGTTTGACAATAAAGGATGGAACACCGAGGAAAAATATATAATCACTAAGAGATACGATAGTATAAAAACAAGATACTGTGATACCAATAATATAACACTTATACGAATACTTTATAGTGATGATAAAAGTATTGTGAGATATAAGATAATATCAGTAATCGCGAATAGCAAAATATTGACAAAATAATATATCTCATATAATAATAGTATGAGTAAAATACCACATCCAAGTAGTTTTGAGAGTATACAGATACACCTTGATCGGCTCGGAGCTACTATCCATGTAGCTCCCCCAGCAGTTCAGCAAGCTTTTATAGACCTTGTTCAAGCTGTAACTCGCTACAAGGATGCCAATACCGACGACTTGAAGTAACCCCTTGACAAGCGGCTCCCAGCCGTTATACTTATGCTCATGAAGCGCCTGCCAAGCAACATCCGCTCCACCCTGGAAGCCCTTGCGGTGGAGGCTGGTTCCGACCGCCGCCTCTTTAACAAGTTCGTCGGCAATAAATACCGACAGATCGGGCAGGGTGCCTTCCGCATCGTGTTCGACGCTGGTGATTATGTCATCAAGCTGCGCCGTCATAAGCCCTGGCGTGAGAACGAGTTCCCCATGCGCCAGATCAACTCATCCAACTCGGATGAAATGAAGGGCTACAAGAGCATCGCCCGTGACTGGAAGTTCGTCTCTCAGTTCGTTCTCAAGCCCACGATGCTGCGCCTGTCCAACGGTCACAACGCCATCATCATGCCCAAGGTTGATACGGTGGTTCGCACGCTGGAAGATGATGACAGCTACGACTCTGATGGCTGGAAGGAAGATGCGGAAGTCAATCTGGTCGATCAAGTGACCTTCATCGAAGAAAACTTCCGTGACGGGCACACCGCCAACATCGGCATCCTGGGCAAGCGTGCCTACCTCATCGACATAAACTTTGCTGGTTTGTTCTACGGTTCTGCTGCGGAACCCCAGGATACGGAAGCCTGGGCGAAGCGGCTGCTGGATGCGGTTGACGCTCCTGCCGTGCCAAAGAAGAAGAAGAAGATTGCCGCTGAGTGTGTCACTCAGGCTGACCGCAAGCTGCTTGCGGAACTGGCTGCTTGACTTACCATCCCCGCCCCTTATACTCTACCTGTAAGGAAAAGGAAACCCCCATGAGCGACACCCCCTACCTCGTCAGCCGCGTCCTCCCCGATGGCTCTTCGACGCCACTCGCTGTGGCTCCGAGCCGCAAGGATGCCAACGACATGATCGCCAAGCTGGAGGCTGCTGACCCCAAGGGTACGCTGGTGTTCTACTCTCGGACCCCTGTGGAGTCTGCGCCCAGCGCGGGCTTTCGGGTTGCCAAGCTCGCCTCCGCCCTCGCTGCCTTCGAGTGACAAGTGACTGACCTCTCCAAGTTCTGTGACCAAATAAACAAGGAACAAAAGAAACACATGACTAAATCTGACATTAAGGATTGGCTTGGTGGCTTCGGCTGCTTCACCATCATTCTCATCATCCTGGCAATCGTTCTGCTCGTCATCCCCGTCATCCTGTTCATCGGTGCGACGATATGGGGCTGTCTTGCCTACCTGGGCTGGAACCTCGCTATCGCCCCCATCTTCGGGCTGGCTCCCATCGTGATGTGGTGGCAGGCTTTCGGCATCGGCGTGATCCTCACCATCCTGTCTTCTCTGCTCAAGGGCATCGTGGTCAAGAAAGGGGATTGACAATCCCCGCCGCTTGATATGATAAATCACGTTGGGTGCCAATAGCGAATAGAGGGGCGGAAGTCATGACCCGCCTCTGAACGAGGGGTAAGAACCCTCGCCCGACGCCAAACTCGAAGAACCATCTACACCCGACAAAGAACGGGAACGGAGACACGGCTATGCCACGCGGACCCCCGAGATAACCAAATCAAAAGCTCAAAGGAGTACGGAGCCTCCTAACTACTATGTTTTGACACCCCAGGTAAAAAGTGCCTGGGGTGTTTCTTTGTTGACATTCTCCCCCGCCCCCTATGATACGAGCATGAAGAACGGCATCAACCTCTGGCTGGATGACAAGCGTGACCCCAAGGAGTTCTCCCCGCACATTGATTGGGTGTGGGTGAAGACTGCCAAGGTGGCTATCGCTGCGCTGGAGGCTGGGGTTGTCGAGTGTATCTCGCTGGACCATGACCTTGGTCCCGAGTGGGAGACAGGCAACGGCTACATGGTCGCTAAATGGATTGAGGAAGCCGCTTATCTTCGCAAGATCCCGAAGCTGGCTTGGAGTGTCCACAGCCAGAACAGCGTGGGTGTGGCTTCGATGAAAATGGCTCTCAACAACGCCGACAGGTATTGGGCAGGGGCTTGACAGTAGCTCCCCACCCCCTACAATCAACCCCGTAAGGAAAAACAAATGCCTCTCTCCGTCCTGCTCTGGATCCTCGTCCTTCTCCCTGCCGTTATGGTGGCTTGGGTGGCGTTCGCCTCGTGGACTGACATGGATGGTGATCCCGCTGTCATGGGTCTGTGTGGACTCGCTCTCATGCTCATCCTGGCTGCTCCCAACCTCCTGTGGTATAAGGCTGTCCGTGATGTGATGGCTCCCGAGTCGGCTCCTGTGTCGCTGTCAGTGGAAAAGGCGCAGTAATGGCTCTGCTCATCTCCGACGATGAACGCTTCACCATCTGGATGCATGAACTGAGCCAAAAGCCAGCCGATGCTATCCGTGCCTGCCTGTGGATTGAATACGACAAGGATCCGGGGCAGCCCTTCACTATGGCGTGGACGGTGGAAGTCAAGATATACTTTCCACACTCTCCCCATGGGCGTGAGGAACGGCTGCGAGGCTGGGGCAAGACTCGTCATGAAGCCTTCGCACGGCTACGGCAGCGGCTCAACGACCTCCGCAGCATCAAGATTCGGGCTTGACATTCCCTCCCACCCTCTATAATCCTAAGCATGAGCAACGCCCTCCCCCTCTCCAAAGCTGACGCCGACAACCTCCGCAAGTCGCTGGAAGCTGTTTCTGGTGTCAAACTCGTCTATACCGACTACTACACGCTGGGCAATGAGCCGAGCATCGGTGTGAGCGTCTACTACAACACCAAGGAGGAATGTGCCAGCAACATCCTTGACAACGGCAAGCACTTCAAGGCTATGCTCCACGGTGACGGCTCGCTCGTCTACCTGACGGGCTGGAAGATGGCGAAGAAGCTGCGCCAGGGTAAGATGAAGTCGCTGGAAGTGGCTGTGAAGAAGCTCACCGACTACGCCAAGGAGGCTTGACATGAGCAACGAACCCAGCCCATCCCGATTGCCGTTCTCCTGCTGGTTCTCTTCCTGCTGGTAGCGGTTCCTGGCTTCATGCTGCTCTGTTGGATCTTCACCAAGACCATGCTGGTGATCGGGCTGGTCGCTATCCTGACCGTCTTCCTGCTGGCTTCGGAACCCTCGGAAGCCAATAGAAAGCCTTGACACCCTCCCCCCGTTCCCTATACTAAGCCCCGTAAGGAAACGACACCATGACCATCTACGCCTTCGCCTTCCTCTCCATCCTCGCTGCCCCAGCCTTCCTGTTCTTCGCCGTTCTGACTGCGGCTGCCTGAAAGACCCCATGAGTATCAGCATCAACGCCCATCAACACCTCAACTGGAAGCTGGAAGACCTCAACGGCAAGATTGCCATGGAAACCACCGACCGCCGCCCTGGTGACGCAAGTAGCGGCATCGACGGCATCAACATCGGTGTGGCTGATGGAGCCAAGGGCAAGGCTTCGACGTGGATGAGTGTGGAGGAAGCCAAGAGCCTCCGTGATTGGCTGGTCAAGAGCCTTCCCGCCTGAAAGAAACACATATGCTCCATATCTGCCTCGCTATTGCCTTTTGCTGCCTCACCGGCTGCGTTTCTCGTCAAGACCCTACCGTGGCAAGGGTCGAGCCTCCGTGCTGGATGACGGCAGAGTAGCGGTCGCTGCTGTGTGACACTGGAAAAATAGTCGCTTGACTCTGGCTCCCCAACCCCTACACTATCCAACATGAGCAACGCAGTCATCACCGCCTCCCTGACCTCCATCCTGACCGAGCATGTCAACGCTCATGGGAAGGTGGATGATGCCATCATCTGCCGTTCGATTGCTGACTACATCAACGGCATTCCCTTCACCATCTACTACCATGATGCTCTATATGACTTCATTCGGGAGTTTGGTGAGGATTACGACGAGTGCTACCTGGGTCGGGATGCTGACGGTGAGAAGCGGTATGTGGTTTACAACAAGGAAACTCACTGGCATGGGCGCATCCACCGGGAGTTGATTGCGCTGGGCTACTACAAGGCATACGATGAGTGGGCGCGGGAGCAGAAGGCGGCGTAGTAGCCAGGGTAGGCGGCTTGTAGGGATGCTATATATCCCCCAATTTCATTGTTTTTACGGGTGTATTTTTGGGTATTTTCGTGTGTTTTGGGGGGTATACCCCGTCTTTGGGGGGAGGGGGGTAGTAAATATACTTCGAGTTTTTGATGGTTCTAACCTTTTTACCCCAAACCCCCTCTATATTTTTATAAATAACTTGGTATAATATACGGGAGGAATATAATATGGAACCAACTGACAACCAAGTAAAGACTATGGCTCTGAAGGGCTATACCATTGTTGAGTATAACGGGGCAGACGGTAGAGTAGCTTATAAGTCTCCCGATGGAACTCTCCATTCCTCCCGTAAGTTATCCGCTCTCCTTTCTAATATAAGGAAGTCGCTCCAATCAAAAGCTCAAAGGGAATGTGCCAAGCAGCTTCAAGCGGCTGTCCATGCTCAAAAAGCGGAATCCGACTTCAACGATATAAAATCCATAAAGGAGCTAAAGCGGCAGAACCTAAAACTTATTGAGCCGTTTATAGGGGTTGAACATACCTATAATATACATTGTGAGAAACATAATATAACTCTGGCTCGCAAACTATCTAATATAGAGCCGTCTGAACGTAAAATAAAAGCACTATGCCCTGCATGTCGTAAAGAAGAATATGTTCAATATTATAATTCTTTAGGGTTTGCTCCTAATATAACCATAAAGACATATGAGAATGAGCGAGGAAGCAGTCGTAAAAGAATGGAATGTCAATGTAACTTCTGTAACCATACATTTGAGCGCATTTGGGATGAGATAAAGAAAGGGTCAAACGACTGTCCGAAGTGTGGATTGTATAGAAGAAAGAACCTACCGCACCTATATGATAAGTATGAAGTGTATAGGAGCGAGTGTGATTCTATTACACAAACAAACATAACCCGCTTTAGTAACATAATAACTCCGATTGATAATATGAGTATAGACCACCGTTTCTCTTGTAGGAATGGGTATGACAACCATATACCTCCCTGGATTGTGGCTATGCCATATAACTTGGAGTGGATTGCCATGACTGATAACAATATAAAGCATAAGAAAAACTCCATGACGTTGGGAGAGTTGCTTATAAGGTTCGGTGAGTTCATCAAGGAGCATCCGTGGTATGCAGCCTCGTTTGACAAAAGTTTCGGTAAATAAAGCCCCCCCCCCCTCCCCCTGTTTCTAATATGGGGTATAAAATCGGCGGCAGGAAATTTGCCCTCCCCAGGAATTTGATTTACTTGGAAGCGGCTTTATAATCTTGGTATGGAAACACAGACACAAGAAGCTCCGTTGACAAAGAAGTGTATCAAGTGCGGGGCGGTGAAACCATTCATATTATTTGAACCTGCTAAAAATAATAAAAACGGTATTACTGGATCTTGTAAAGAATGCAGAGCAAAATATAAATTGTCCCGAGATGAAATTGAGCGCATACGAAAGAAAAAGTATGCTGAGAATAATAAAGAAAAAATAGCTGAAAGAAAGCATATATATCAGATATTGAATAAAGAAAAAATAGCTGAAAGAAAGCGCAAAAAATACCAAGAAAAACAAAACAAAAGAGGAATCTTACCAAAAATAAGAATTCCTGCCGATAAAGAAAAATTAAAACAAACTCGCCGTGAACAATCTAAAGCATATAGAGGTAAGAATATAGAAAAAAATTTATTATCACATGCTCGCAAACGAGCATCTATTGCCAATATGGAAATCAATATAACAGTTGAAGATATAATACTTCCGAGCGTTTGTCCAGTATTGGGAATATCGTTATATCCTGGGAATGGTGTAGCATGTCATAACTCCCCCTCGCTGGATCGCATAGACTCATCGAAAGGATATGTCAAAGGAAACGTGAGAGTTATTTCATATAGAGCGAATGCTCTCAAAAATAACGCCTCCTTCTTGGAGTTGACTATGATATATAAAGACGCTATGGATTTACTTGTAAATGATGGTAGAAGTGAAGAGGATGTAAACGAATATGAGAAGTGGAAACAAGGTTCTATAGAGTATTACATATGAACCTCTTCCACCGTCATAACTTCAACACCATCGTAGGGCATACTGAGCCGCTTATAGGTATTCGGGTATACTTCAAGTGTGCGTGTGGCAGGATTACCAGTAAACGCTATAAAGATAATGATAAGTTTATTGACGAATGCGGGATTGGGCGTGAGTGGAGCGGCTATACATGGTGGATGCATAAGCCTTTGGTAAATCCCCCGCATTGATTTACTTCCAAGCGTCTTTATAATAACTTCATGATCTTATCCATAGTAGCTGGCGTAGGTTCTATTCTATGCATCATCTGTGCCATTCCCCAGCTTCTTTTAACCATTAAGCAGGGTAACATAAAGGGAATCTCCCCGTTTGGTCTGTATATGAAGTGTTTGGCGGCTTTCTTGATGACGGTGTATGCGGTATGCCTGCCGTTGCCTATATTCGTTATCATCGTTCAGCTATACAATGATATACTATGCTTTGTTCAGTTGTATTATTGCTTCTTTCCAACGAATAAGATTGACCCTGGTGATATAAAGCATATATCTTGACTTTTATTGAAAGAAGCTACCATAGGTTATAAGGAACCGAGGAATTAAATGATAAACGATGTACGAATTCTCTTGACTGACGGCAGCTATATCCATCTGTCAAAGTGCCTTCATATAGAATATATACCGGATGCGAACAGACCTTCCACGGTTGAGTTCGTATGTTCGTATTGTGTTATAAAGCTGGCGCATGACAGAATAGATTGTATCCGCCCCGATTGGGAGAAGAACTCAGTAAAGGAACCTAAAGATGATTGAAGAAAATTTACTCACCAAAGATACAAAAATATGCACTAGATGTAAAGAAGAATTGCCATATTCATGTTTTTATAGGGAAGGAAAAAATAAAGACGGTCATAGAAGTTATTGTAAGGATTGTCAAAAGAAAGAGGTTTCGGTTAAAAAGAATATCAGATCAAAAAGATATAGAGATAAACACAAAGAAAGAGATTTATTGCATACGGTTCAACAAAGATGTAAAAAAAATAATAGAATATGTGAGTTAGTAGAAAGTGATATAGTTATTCCAGAAAAATGTCCAGTATTAGATATACCCATTTTAAAAGGTCCGAAGGGTTGTTATAATAATGCATCAATAGATAGGATAAATAACACAAAAGGTTATACCAAAGATAATATTTGTGTTATTTCTTATAGAGCAAATACTCTAAAAAGCAACGGATCAATTCGAGAGTTTGAAAAAATATTAGAGTATATGAAAAAACACGAATTAAAGGAACCTAAAGATGCGTAAGAATCAAATAGACAATCTTCTCAAGTCTGCTAATACCATTGAGGATTTACTCGGTGAGGTTAAGAGCCGCCTTGAATGTCATAAGACCCACAATCTCAAAGACTATCGGGATGTCGTTGAGCGAGAGCAGGCACGGGATTCATTCGAGTATTGTGAGAACGATCTTTTGTTAGCTCTTATTGAAATAAACAAGCTGACGGAAGAGATGGTAAAAAAGATTGACATTGAGGCTTGGCGAGAGCGATGAACTACTATAAAGCGAGAGACAGCCCTTGAAGGGGCGACGGGGGAAGGATCATAAACAACTCTCGCGCCCGACATACGAACCTGTCAAACATTTTGGGTGGGCAGCCTTAACCGCAGACACTAGCAACCAAGAACCCTCGTAGAAGCCTACGGGGGTTCGCCATTTAGGTGTTGACTTTCGCTCAGAGCCTTCTACAATGACACCATGAAAAAGAAAACTCCACGATCCGTTATTCAAGTGTATCTGGCTCTTCTCCAATCAAAGAAGCCGATTGCCGTTACTCAAATTGCAGAGCAAACAGGGCTTACTCACGGTGAGGTTCATACGGCTATGTGTGTTCTGGCGCACTGGAGTTTCATTAAAGCTAAGGTAACTCCAAAGCAAGTAGCCGATATGACGCGTGCTTTAATTCTCATGTCAGAAGGCAAGACCCCGCCAAAGCGCAAGGAAACGAAGTGGTATGCAGTGTGACATAGACCAGATTACGATACTCAAAGCCGCTGTCAAGATGTATGGCGAAGGAGTTCAGGTCAGTAATGTTATGTGGCTTGACACAGATGGGGAATATATTCTGGTGAACGTGACGCCCCCAGCAAACCGCAGCTTCCGTGGTAAATTCTTTTACCGCAAGGGTTCGTTCGACTATAAAGACACTGATAAGGAAACCACATGCCCCCAATGACTCCAGTTGCTAAACTCAAGGTTCAGCTTTACTCTGCGCTTCTTCAGAAGCACCGAGCCGATCTTTCAGATTCCGAGATTGATATTATGTATGCGATGATGAAAGATGAAGATATCCAAAGTGTTCTTTCGTCGGCTGTAAAAAATCAAGGGTCTGTCCAGTGAAATCCGAAAAACATAAAAAGACCTATTGGGTTCTTAGGAAGGGCAAGTTGTATTTCAATACAATGAGCAGCAACTTCTATACGGGGGATCCGTTGCCCGATAGCGCCTGTTTCAACCATGCGTATCGGTTCCCCTCGCTTGAGCGTATCAAGGAGTTCCGCCAGTATCATAAGAGCAGCAATCTCGGAAAATACCAAATCGTTGAAGTGCGTGAAACCGTTACGGTTCGCCGTAACTTCAAGAAGGTCTGAGGTATCTGTGGAACTATTAGCCATACTTGGAACATCGCTTTTGTTCCTTTGCCCGTTGCCACAGACCATCATGTGCATAAGAAACGGAAACGCTGATGGATTGGCAACCTCCGGTCTATTGATGTGGTTGTTTGGGTGCTTGTTCATGTTCATTTATCTTATTTCCTTTACACAGACAACTCCATATGTATTGATAAACTATGGGGTTGGGACTCTGTTTAGTCTGATACAATGCTTTTACAAGATGTTTCCGAGGAAGAAGCTTTAGGATTTTAGATATTGACATTGGGAATAAATACATATACTATAACTATGGATATAACACTGAAAAGGCTCCGTGAAGCGTGGGAGAACATGGACACGCTGCAAAAGATACAGGAAACCATCGAAGCCGCTGGGGGCGAAATATTCGTCGTTGGTGGTCCGGTGCGTGATAAAGTCCTGGGTAAAACGCCCAAGGACATAGACTTTCTGGTTCGCAAGCTGACGTTGGAGCAAATAGCCGCTGCTATTCGCACCATAGGCAAGGCTGACGAAGTTGGTAAGGCTTTCGGTGTTGTCAAGGGAACGGTTGATGGTGATGTGTACGACTTCGCCATACCGAGAACCAAGGAAGTCAAGACGGGTGACTCACACACCGACTTCACAGTTCAGACGGATCCAAACGCTTCGGTTGAAGATGACATGAAGCGCAGAGACTTCACATGGAACAGTATGGCTATGAGCCTGAGAGACTTCATAGCGGGTGATATGCATGCGGTTATAGATCCAAATGGCGGCATGCAAGACTTGAAAAACAAAGTCCTGCGTGCTGTTGGTGATCCTGCTGCTCGTTTCGGTGAGGATCCTCTGCGTATGCTGCGTGCTATACAGTTCGCTACACGCATGGGATTCGACATAGAGGGTGAAACCCTGGTAGCCATACAAACGCTGAAAGGCAAGCTGAAAAGCGTGTCTGGTGAGCGTATTCTGGAAGAGTTCAAGAAAGCCTGGACGAAGGGTAACGCCGACTCCGAGGTATTCATAGCTCTGCTGGAAAAGACGGGTGTTGGTAAGCTGCTGTTCGGCGCTGACTTCGCTCCGCAGCCTGTCAAGCTGGATTTTGGTGCGCCTCTGAAAGCTTCGGACGATATTGTAGCCGCTCGCATGGTTGCTTTCTTCTTGAAGGGCGGCAACATAGCCGTTATGAAGCCAGAGGCTATACAAGTCAAGTTTCTGGAAGTGGCGAAGAAAACATTCTTCTCCGAGGAACCTCCGTTTACCTTCATAGGAAACATGAAGCCGCTGCTGCCGATTCTGTTTGCAGTTGCTATGGAACTGGATGAAGTAATAGCAGAGAAGGTTCGTAAGATGATGGACACGCCGATAACGGCTAAGGAATTGGCTGTCGGTGGTGAAGAGATAGCTTCGTTCCTGGGTGTCAAGCCTGGAAAAGAAATAGGCATGGCGCAGCGTATGATGCTGGCTGCTCTGTGGGAAGGTAGCGTCAAGAACAACCGCGATGAGTTGTTGAATCTTGTGGCTGCAAATATAAAGAAGTGATGTATTGACTCTTTACTCCTATGCATACAATATGCGTAGGAGAAAGACATGTTTATAGTCATATCTGACAACTGCGAAAGCTACTCTGATCACAGCCATCAGACGATTCTGGTGTGCGAGACAGAGGATGAAGCCAAGGAGGCTGTTCGCTTGCTTCGCGGGTGGATATATAGGGCTTCTGCTATTATCTACGAAGCGTGGAGTGCATATCAGAACCGCCCAAATAAAGAAAATGAAACCAATACAAATTACGATGATGGTTCGGGATACTGTCTCACATGGGAAAAGTATGCCGAGAAGGAACCGTTGCCTATTCAGATTGACATGTGTTGCTTTCCCAATTATTACACTCCGCTAAGTGAGGATGCTTTGAAGGATGCTATTGACTACATGGAAGTCCCGAAGTGGGCAAGGAATCTGCCTTGACGGAAATCTCCGACTATGAAAAGCAGCTTGACGGAACCTACAAGGCTGTCTACCCTGTGACTCGTGCAGAAGAGCAGAAGGGTTGCCTTGAGGTTGTCTTTCAGGATGGTCGCATCCTGCGCGACATGACTCTTGCCCAGGGTCGTGCCAACGTTGAAAGGAACCTCAATGCAGAATGAAAAATACTTCTTCTTCTGGAAGCATCGTCTCAGTCAGTGGCATATTGTTGACTTCACGGTTGACAGCTACACATATAACTGCTGTGAGCAGTATATGATGCAACGCAAGGCTCTTCTCATGGGAGACTTTGAGGCTGCTGCTGAGATTATGCTGGAGAAGAATCCCGCAAACCATCAAGCCCTTGGAAGAAAGATCCGGGGGTTCAACCAAGACCTATGGAATGCCAACAAGTATACCATAGTGTTGGGTGGAAATCTTGCAAGGTTTATGCAGAGTCAAAAGTGTCGTGAGTTGCTTCTGGCGACTGGAGACAAGATACTTGTAGAGGCATCCCCATACGATAAGGTTTGGGGAGTTGGTCTTGCGGCTTCAGATCCGGATATTCTGGACGAAACCAAGTGGAGGGGTGAGAACCTTCTTGGAAAGGTCTTGACCCAGGTTCGAGAAGTGCTAAAAGCTGACATTCTTCTCCCCGATTGATTCCGTTTAGGAGTTTGTAAAATAAAATTATGAACAACATGACAGTCTTTAGCAGTGAAGACGGTAAGTGGTGGAGTATGTATGGTAAATACAAATCTCTCAACTATTCCGACCTCATTGAATACCTCAAGCTTGATATGAAGATTATCAAGAAGGTAAAACTCAAGCTCCGCAAGGGTAAGGGTAAAAAACTTCGCTATGAGAAAATGTCTTTCAAGTATAGGAAGAATTTTATGAGCATTGTCAACAGTGGAATTGAAGAATATTTAGCGTAGCCATGTCTGATGGAAAAACACACGATGCCATAACATACTTTACTTGTATTCCGTTGTGTTTACTGGCTAACTTTTTATTTGGTGTTAATATAGCTATAGCTTTTACATTAGCTTATGTGTTTGCTGGGCTGGCTTTCAACGGGGATTTGGATGTTGAGAGTAAGCCATACTTCAGATGGGGATTACTTAGGTTCATGTGGATACCGTATAGAAGATTTGGTCATCGCTCAAAGTGGACGCATGGTTTCTTGCGGGGAACATTTACGAGACTTTTATGGGTTAGTCCATTGATATTGCTCCTGTTCATACTTATGATTTACTTGAGCGGATTTTCAGTTGTTATAAATTCCATATTCATATATTGGTATTTGATAGTTGCATTTATAATAGGATTAGAGTTTGGCTCCATGTCTCACACCCTTGCCGACATCTCATCGTCGGCTTGGAAAAGGTTTGTATATAAAACCTTTGGAATACGGATAGTTCCCTCTTTTGTAAAATGGAAGAAAAAATGATATCGTTCGAGTATGTCAAGCAGCTTGAATTGGCTAATCAACTTCTTCAACAGAAGCTTGAAGACGCCCACCTGAAGCTTGAAGAAGGTGTAATCCGTGAGAAGTGTTTGCAACTTCGCCCGAAGCGTATATGGACGCTGAATGGATATGATAGATTCAAGACTGCTAAAGAGTATGCGAAATATAAGAATAAGCCATTTCCAGACAACGCAGAATATCCAGACTACATGTACTGGACGATGGCGACTGACAAAACTACGGGGCGTAACGAGTATTTTTGTAGACACTTCATGTATCAGATGAGGCTCTTCATGGGTATCGCCCCGGTAGTTGGCACAAACTGTAGAGAACCGTGGCTCGCCGATAAGATTATGGAAATGAATATATTGGTTTTTAGTTGGTATAGAGTTCCGGCAATGCGGAGGATTTTTAGGGAGTATGGTATTGGTGTTGACTATATACACAATTCCACAGCATGTAGAAGATACATCATTGAAAAAGGAAACCCCGAAGTATACTACTACAGAGGTAAGGGCAGAACTCCCAGCCTCACAACCGCTATAAGGATTCAACCGTGAAAAAAGATTATGTCAAGCAGCTTGAAGCGTCTAACGAGGAACTTCAGAGGAAGTTGCTGGAACAGGCTGACATTATGGATAGTCTCTCCGCAGCTTTCGCTCAAACACGAAATGAGATGAAGCGCAACCGAATGGTAGTTGTATGCTCTGATGAACAAGATGCTATCAAGAGTGGCGTTGGGCGAGGGCGGGTTGGTGATATAGTATTTACCGCCGACATCATGGTTATTCCGGTGACTCAAGAAGAAAGAATCAAGGTATATGAGAAATATCAAATAAGCGCCGGTGTAAGACTGAACCTATTCAAGTCAATAAAAGACAGAACCCATAAGCAAGGTTCTATTTATGACACCGACATGCTGAGAAGTTATGCTCGCTGTGAGGCTGTAAGACCATACGAAATATAAAGGATTGATATGCCATCATATGACTATAAATGCAATGCATGTGGAAACGTTCAGGAAGAGCTTCACCCCATGAAGGGACCGGAAGAACCTATCACATGTAACGCCTGCACATCCGACGATATGGAGAAGGTTGTATCCATTCCGTATACCAAGTTTGTTGGTGACTGGCAAACCAACGATGTTCGTGGTATCATAAAGGAGTAACGTGGAACACACGGCAGAATATGTCAAGCAACTTGAAGACGCTCTGGATAAAATGCAGCAGCGTTTCGAGTGCGTTTACAATGAAGTCGAAGGTTGTGGAAAAGAGTTCTGGTATGACCTGAAGGCTATTCTGCCGTTTCAAGAGGGGCAGATGGCTGTTAGTCTTGTATATGAGTATGATAAAAACATAACCCAACAAACTGTTATTGGTGGCGTAGCTCCATCGTTACCGTCAATAGGTTTGTCGTTGAAGACCAAGAAGTATATTGACGGTATGGCGGCTGATGATATTGTTACGATTGGTGAGGTTTATGATGTTCTGTATGCCAAACCGTCGTGTTGTAAATTTCAGGAGTTTACAAGGCTCAACAAGAATGCATCGGAGTCGGTGAATGTAGAAGAAATACGAAGAATGATGTACACGGCACTTCTCAAGGCAAGCAGCACGGTAGCTCGCGATACTCGGAGGGGTGCTGGAAACACGGTGATATTGTCTGAGGAAGTGGGGGCTGAGTTCTCTAAACTTGAGCAGTTCGCGCTTTCTCCAAGTGATTCTTCCCGTGGATTTAGGTTACAGAAAATAGGAACAATCGGTAGGTTTGATGTTCTGGTTGACTATAAAAATAAAACAAATAAGGCTATAGTTATATACCGTGGTAGTAAAGAGAGTGATGGTTGCGGTTGTATTCTCAATAACAACGGAATTCGCCACTGGTATAAGCCAGATGGTTATGAGAACTACTGGCAAACTGTTGATATAGAATAATCTATGCGGAGAACCTTCCGCATTTTTTTATATATTCAAGTATATTTTCTTCTGTCGCCAGAGTCCATTTTATTTTTATAAGATATACATCGCATTTTTTTAGTATATCTTCTTTCTCGGAGTCAATCTCTTTTACTCTATTGGTTCTCGCTTGTGTCCATGTTTTACTATTTTTTCCAGCCGAATAATGTTGCTTCCCCTGTATTTCGATGGCAACTCTTTGATTTATATAATATCTATCTATCTGAAACCATTGCTTTGTTTCTTTGTTCTGTAAGTCTATTCCATAGTTGAACAAACACTTGCGCCCATTGTCGATAAATGGCTGATTCTTTATGTGTTTATCAAGTATACATTTACAGTATTCTTCAAGTCTTGATATTTTACACTCTTTCGGATACATTTCTTTTATTATTTTAGATAGTGAAAATCCAAATCTATGTATGGAGTGTAAACTTGATATTTTATTGAGGATATCTTTTGGAGGTATACACCCGTATATATTATGTATTTCCTCCAACTCTTTTTTGATGTTGTCAATGTCTTGGTAAAATCCTTTTGGCTTTGTGGTTGATTTTACCCTATACTCCGGATATTCTTCATAGAACGATCCCCCCTGACGGGTCAATGCCGACATGAGAGCATTTTTCTTTAGACTACGCAAAAGTTTCCATGTGACATCGCCATATTCATTTTTTATACTGTCAAGTTCTTTCTTTATATTGTTGTTATCTTTCCAATATCCACGTTCATATCTCATATGATGCAATCTCCTACTGGTATTTATATCACATAATATCATATTGACTTTTTATTTTATGCTGTAGAATAACATATATGAGAAAAGAAATATTCAAGACTCTTGTAGGCTCCCGTTTATATGCTCTGGATACATCAGAGAGTGATTGGGATTATCGTGGAGTTGGCATACCTTCGGCTTCCGATTTATTGGGGCTTGAAGATACGGCGAGGAAACATTGGGATACAACCAATGATGCCGCAACTCCTGGTGAAACATCGTTTTATACGATAACCAAGTTTTTCTTGTTGTTGGAAAAATCAAACCCGACTCTAACAGAAATGCTTTTCGTTCCGGATGAAGCTGTCATAAACAAGACTCCGCTATGGGATAAGGTGTGTCTATTCTCCAAGTCTCAGTTTATAACTAAGCGAATAATACCGAGTTATTTCGGTTACTTCAAGGACGCTTATGTTCGAGTAAAAGATAAAAAAGCTCAGAACGGTCGCGAGTGGATGATACCGAAGTGGGGTTACGATGTCAAGAACTCAAGCCATTGTTATCGTATAGCTATACAAGCTATAGAACTTATGTCAACTGGAGTATGCCACCCGAGAATGACTGGTCACAACCGAGACGTTGCTTTTGATATAAAGAGCGGAAAGTATTCGTTTGAGAAAACTATGGATACACTCAACAGTGTATACGACGCTATGAAGAGTGCTGAGAAAATGTGTAATTTACCAGAATCTCCCGACATGACCCGGGTGAATGAGTATGTTACGAGTATACACGCCGATATTGTCCGCGAGTATCTGGCTGGAAAAGTTGAATAACCTATAACAAGGAATACAGTATGAGCGAAGATAACTTAGGTGATAGAATGAAGGGCTACGAAATGGCGGAAGCCGGTCGTATGCTCATGCCCGGACTCCCCATCCTCATACGTTTGGATGGAAAGGCATTTCACACCTTTACGAAGGGGCTACAGCGTCCGTTTGACAAGAGACTGTCTGACCTCATGGTTGACACTACCAAGTTCCTTGTTGAACAGTCAAACGCTGTCGTTGGCTACACGCAGTCTGACGAAATAAGTCTCGCTATTTACACTGACGATCCTAACAGCGAGGTTTACTTCGGTGGAAGAATACAGAAGTTGTGTTCTGTTCTTGCCTCAATGGCTACGGCATACTTCAACCGTAACTTACCGACTGCCATCCCCGAAAAGGCTGACAAGTTTGCTTACTTCGATAGTCGTGTCTGGAACGTTCCTACTCTTGCGGAAGCTGCAAACGCTTTCGTCTGGAGAGAGCTTGACGCCACGAAGAACGCTGTAAGCATGGCTGCCCAGCATTACTTCTCCCACGGTGCCTTACAGGGTAAGCACGCTGGAGAGATGCAGGAGATGCTGTTTAGTCAGCACGGTGTCAACTTCAACGACTACCCGAGCTTCTTCAAGCGTGGCTCATATGTTCGTAGGGTTACAAAGGCTGTCAAGTTCTCTGCTGAAGAGATAGACAGACTTCCTGCGAAGCACGCTGCGAGAACCAACCCTGACCTCATGATAGAGAGAAGTGTTGTTGAACGTGTTGAGTTCCCGAAGATGACTTCGGTTGCCAACAAGGTCGATGTTCTCTTCAACGGGGCAGAACCAGTCATAAAGGAGTCTTGATATGTTTACCATAGCAAACCCGGAGAAGCTTCTCAGTCTTCCAAAGCCTGAGAAGGATGTTTACAAGGGCGGGACATGCCCCACATGTGGCGAGTTTGCATGTGGAACTTGGCGCTCCCCGTCTGCTCCGGTTTTTTGCCGTAATGCTCATCAGTGGCAGCGCCCTGGTCAGAATGAACGCATGCCCCATCCGTTCTTTGGAAAGGGCGAGAGCAAACCGTCGATTGATACTGAAAACCTTTTTGGATACTAATCATGTCAACAAAAATATACGATGCCTTCAAGTATAACCGAGATGTCTCAACCCTCATGAAGTATATTCTTGACTACCGTGAGAAGTGGAACAAGTATCAGACTGAGCGTTTATCGCAGTTAGTTGAAGATGCGTTTGCCCACAACCCAAAAAACGAGGAATTGTTCTTTGAGGGTAAGCTCTGTCACTCCAAGTTGATGGATAGGATTCAGGCAGAATCCAAGAAGGAGATGAAGTCGTGGGCTGATATATTCGATGTGTCTGCCGAGGTAGTCGTATACTTCCACAAGAAGAAGATTTATATTCAGACATTCTTCAATGACAGAAAGGCTCCGAAGTTTGTCAATGATGATATGGTTGACTACCATTACCAGAATCAAACCGATCCGTGGTATGACTACCAAATTGATGAAGGTAAGATGAAGAAGTCTGAGCGAGCCAAGTGGGCAAGAGACTACAAGCATCGCAAGAAGGTTTGGAATGAAATATATGCTGGAGAGATATCAACTGCCGCACAAGCTGGTATGAGCTATTCGTTTGGTAAAAGCTTCTCCGACTTCTATCATATAGCAATCGAAGTCTACAAGAACTGGTGCAGGAAGCATAATCCAACTGCCCATATTCTCACCGAGCGTTGATTAGAAGGTATCGTTGGGAGCCTTAGCCTGTTGAGCCATGTGACTGTCTCTTCCAGCCATAACCTTGGCTATTGGAGTTGCAGCATATTCGGCAAACGATGCAGCTTCTTCGGGAGTCATTTCACCCTGTTGAACCATCATGTTGACCACTTCACCAACGGTCTTCGGATACATGCTCTTGGAAGTCTGAGCCATGGTTACGAAGTCTTTTATCTTCTGCCATATTGAACGCTTAACTTCAGCCTTGTCGCTTCCGCCGAAAGCAGCCATCTTCTGTTCCAGATCATTTGGAACGTTTGGAAGTGTGATACCTTCGTTTATATTCTTGCTGTTTGTCTTCCAGGCTTCATCAAGCTTCTTGAAAGTCGAGTCTCTGCGAAAGTTCATATTAGGCTCCTTACTCCCTATATTTATAAATATGGTTAGGGGGATATATGAAGAATATAGCCATTATCATGTTAGCTGTTTTTATTTCGTTTGGGTTTACGAGTTGCGGACCATCCCGAGAGGAAATTCGTAAAGAAATGGAAGCCGAAGTTACCACCAAAGTCCTCAATGATATGAAGGGTGAACAGGCTGACTTCGTTGATTATAAGAAGAAGAAAGAAAAGCTTAACGACATGGATGTTGAAGCCAAGCCTGGAGAATCCAAGCTTGATGCTCTTATTCGTGAACGCCAGGAAACAAAGGGCGAGATAGCTAAGACAAAGGAAGAGATAACCGCAAAACAAAAACTCATAGAAGATGGGGAAGGTAAAGTAAAGGCTCTTGATGCTGCAATCAAGCAAGCCGAAAATGATAGATTGAAGTTTTGGGCTAACCTCGTTGGAGGTATAAGTGCTGGGCTTGCTATTATTCTCGGAATAGCGGCATTCCTCACTGCGACATATCCAATACTTCCAAGAGTATTGCGATATTTCGCTCTTGGATTTGGTGCGCTCTCAGCCTTATCGTTTGGATTTGCCGCAATAGTTCCTTATCTCACAATCATAGGAATCTGTTTTGGAGTTATCGTTCTTGGTGCTGGTGTATTCTTCTGGTTCAAGGATCGCAAGAGTCTCACCCAGGTTGTCAATACCGTTGAGAACGTCAAGAATGAAATACCAAACTATAAGGATAAGTTCAGCAAGTTTATTGACTCTGATGTTGACACCCATGTAGATTCTGTAAGAGGCGGAATCAAGAAGAAGCTTGAGAAGCTTGCCAAAGTTGTAAAATAAATATTACGCAATGGTATATTTACATTCGTAAACCAACCATATAATGAAGTCAAAGGAACATATATGGATACCAACGACGAAGTGAAGAAGAAGTTTACAACGGCATATGCGGAGTATCAGAAGTATCTTGTAGAGGTTGTATTTGCCGATGAAATAAAGGAAATGAAAGAAAGGGAAGCCACCGATGCGATTCAAGAAGTTTTACCTCGAAAGTCATAACCCTGTAAGAAACCCTTACTCGGCTGCCAAGATCGCTTATCATGAATCCATGATAGAGGGGTTTGGTAATCAACAGTTTATTGAAGACGGTATTCCAGAGCGTGACGAAGTATCGAATGTTATACGAAATGACTTGTGGGAACCCGTAACACCAGAACAGTTTAGGAAGTCTCTGTCAAGTAGCAAACATCCGGAAATGTTATCGGATTACAATACATCGGAACTTGCCAAGATGAAGCTATTCAAGGTTCCTAACTTTGACATTGGGTTTGCTCTAAAGAACCACGACAACGAACCGCACTCTGAAATAGTCGCAGTTCATAACAACTCACCAATCAAGGGTATTGGGGATGACTTGGTTCAAGCTGCTGTAAGAAACGGTGGAAAGTATCTCGACCACTTTGAGGGTATGCTGGATAAGTTATATTCGAGAAATGGATTTGTTGAATACAAGCGTGACCCTTATAATCCTATGTATGATCCAGAAGGAACGTTTAAGGCGAAGTATGGACAGGCAGCAGTTGTTTATAGGGTATACAAGGGTAGTTGATATCCAAACCAACGGAATATAATATAGGCGGAGATAACGTCTATGATAGTATCCATAACCGATGTTCAACTTGAGACATGTAAAAAGTTCGCCAACAAGGTTGTTGACACAAACATAGACATGTATAAGCGTCGTAATCAATTCGACCGTGAGAAGATCATTGATGATATTATAGTCGGTAAGATTGGCGAGTTCGCCGTTTGTAATATGATTGTTACCCATAAGAAGCTGGAATGCACCCTACCCGATGTTATGATATACGGAAGGGGCGGGAAGAGCTTTGACGCTGACTTATCGGCATGGCATGATAAGGGCGACAAGTCGTGGTATTTCCATGTCAAAACGATGAAAAAGGAAGCTGCCGAGCGTTGGGGGCTATCATGGTCGTTTCAGGTTGAAGACCCTTTGGTAACAGACCCCGAGGCGTTCAATCAACATTATCTTGCCCTGTGCGAGCTTATTGATTATACTACTGTTGATATAAAGACAGTTGTCAAGTCAAGTGAAATATCACTGTGCTGGAGTGACCCGAAGCTAAATAAGCTAAAGGGCATCAAGAAGGTTCTCTATTGGGAAACTCTGGAGCCTTTACCGGGTGTAAAGAAACTCTAAAGGAGCATATATGAATGTAGTTGTATTTCACGAGAAGCAAGAACTGGTAGTAACCCCCGTTGTCGGGTTGAACATGAACCGTGGAACCGCCACAATCATATTTGAAGCTGGAAAGGCTTACCTCGCTGATGTTGAGAAGGTTGGTGATAACTTCTCCAATGTGACCTTCTACGACGATGACGGTGGCTTTACAGCGTTCTCGGTTCACAACGAGACATTCGTAGCTAACCCTAACCGAAAGGTGTGATATGGTTTCGTTTCTGATGTATTTGTCATTATCGGTTTGCGGTATTATGGTGGTTGGGAGTTTAGCCCTGGCTGTCATGTGCTTCATTCGTAGAAACTCCGAGCTACCACACACTCCACAGGAAGACGAAGAACAGATGAAGTATTTGGAAGAATACTTCAGCAAAAAGAAGTGATATGGATAACGAGTATATAAAGCAGCTTGAAGAGTCTAACCAGAAGCTTCAAGAACGCGTTGAAGAGTTAGAAACAAAACTTGACTGGCGGGAAGAGACGAAGGATTGGAGAGTAGTTGCCGAGACACTTCACACTGAAAGGTCTTGGAACCGATATGGTGAGTTAGTTACTAATGACGAAGCATGTAAGATGATTGACAGTATATTGTCAATGTCTGGAGAAACTATCAACAATATGTGGCTGGCTGGATACCGTATAAGCACCTTCCGCGACTCGCAAGACTCTGGAAATTTGTGGGCAAGACTGAAACATGGATTCTCCATTGTCAATAAGGAAAGCTCCAAATATCCTCCATTCGCCATATCAATATATGTTTCTAAAAGTGTGTTTCCGTGGATTTCCAACCGATGCTACATAGTGATGTCACACAACGAAATATGTGATTTCTCCGGATCAATGGCGCAGTCATTCAATAAACTTGACTCTTCTCTTGATAAGCGTATAATTAATATGGTAAAGCTTATAGAAACATGCAAGGTAAGCATGAACGGCAGGCTTCTCAAGATGGCTACCGAGAGGTGGTATCCATCGGATAAATGCTTCAGTCCGTGGGCTGACGTTCCAGAGAATAAGTATTGACTTCCATAAATACCTGTTAGGATACTACACATGGAGACAACGATGCGTAAGTGCCAGTGCGGCAACCAAGTAGAAGACGAGCGAATTGAACTGCTCGACTCCCGTGTATGTTCCAAGTGTGCAGCCAAGGGCATCGCCCAACCTCCTGCCCTGAAGGGGTTTATGATTTACGATCATAAGACTGCTCCAACCATTTGTTTCATGAGTGAATCTCAGTTTCAGCAAGCCAAGGCGGCTACTGACCGTGTTGGTCAAGAGTCAATCCTCAACAAAATCATCAAAGACATAGAGTAAGGAACTCCACATGACCCCCGACGAAAAAGTTACCGCCATGAAGAACCTCGTGAAACCTTCGGTGCGATATGAGGTTCCCGCCAAGGCAACCGCCGACGCGCCGCCTGCCCCTGTCAAGGATTATGTTTGGTATCTGAAGAACGTGTGTGCTGGGCAGGATGTATATGTATTTCCCACCCACGATGAAGCTTATAAGTTCGGGTGGAGCCTTCGTGATAAGCATGGTGACAAGATTCGTGTTGAAATTGCAGTTGAGACAGTTCGAGTATTTGCTATATGATAGAGTTTGATGTGAATGAATCTGCCAAGAATGATTTTATAGAACTAAACCCTCTAATATATCTACCATCTATCTCAATTAGTATTATACCATTAGCCTTACAGTATTCTCGCAGGTAATTATCACGAGACATCTGTTCTTGGTATCGAAGCTCTGCATTTTTACCAAAAAATCTTGGGCAAATACCATAATGCTGCTCACCGTTATACTCAACTATTATTGACCGATTATTTACAGTGAAGAAAAAGTCTGGAACAATAAAGTTTCTAATAGATAATTCTTCAGTATATATCTTATAACTATTATTCTCTATTTCAACGTTTGGAAACATGTAACTAAGTATATTGAATGTAATCTTTTCGTTTATTTTCACTTTTTTCTTTATTTTTGTATATTCTTCTTCCCCTCCGTATAATTCGCAAGTTTTACGGTAGTGATACAGATTAGACTGTCTAAGCAACTTCTCATGATTATTGTAGTATCTTTCCCTTCCTCGCCTTCTTATATCTTCTATATTCTCTTCTTTATATATTTTAGATTTAGTATTTTTACACTGTTTACAATAAGGATTCAATTTGTCTTTTCTGGCATTATCCACCCCATAGCATTCGAGTGTTTTCAAGTTTAGACATGATGAACAGCGTTTGTATTCAACCCCATCTTCTATATTGTGATCGGTAGCATTCATTTTATTACTTTGCAATTTCTTCTATTTTTATTTTTATATTCAATCCAGCAAATCTCAAGTATTCACTCATACTAACAAATCCAAATTCAGTAGCTCTTTTAGATATCTCTACAAATTGTTCATCAGACAATCTAATGTTTATCTGTTTATCTTTGTTAGATATCGCAATTTTTAGGATTTCTTCTGCTCTTTTATTGGATTCCCAGGTATTCATATATCTCCTTGTATATCATTGCTATACTTATTTATATCACATTTTACGATTATCTAAAAGTATTTTTGAGTGTGTCATCCACTTTATAGGAATTTTGAGATTCCAGTTGATTTTTTTGTATAGTCGTTAGAATATAGGAGAATAAAAGGAGAAGCGCATGTCTTTCTTTTCAGTAACAATTGAAACTATTAGCCACATTGGCAAACACCCCAATGCCGACACGCTCGACGTTGCTCGTCTTGAGGGTCTTGACTTCCAGTTCGTAGTTCGTAAGGGCGAGTTCACTGCTGGTGAGAAGGTTGTATACTTCCCGCTTGACTCTCTGATTCCGCTCAACGTTCTTGAACAGTTTGGAATGGTCAAGGAGGGCAAGGGTATCCTCGCTGGTAAGCAGGGAAACCGTGTCAAGACCAAGGAAATTCGTGGCATTCTCTCCCGTGGTATTGTGGTGAAAATCCACCACATTGAGGGTATGGAGCGTCTTTCAACTGACCTTCCAACCCCCGAGGAACTTACCAAATACTTCGGCGTTGAGAAGTGGGAACCACAGGTTGTCTTGGAGAAGGGTGCAAACCTTTTGCCGCTTCCGCAGCATGTTCAAGACATTGTGGGCGCTCGCTACGACATTGAATCCACCGACAGGCACATTGACGTTGTTGAAACGTTGCGTGATGTTTGTGTGTATGTCACTGAAAAGCTGGAGGGGCAGAACTTCTCTGTTACTGCTACTCCGAGCGGTGAAGTGTTCGTAAGCCAGCGTAACTACACCATCAAACCGATTGAAGGTCATACGCACTCTTTCTGGAAGGTCGCTGACAGCGAAGGCATCATTGCCACTGCTAAGAGACTTGTCAGAACTGAGCCTGTCACCATCTTCGGTGAGTTGCTTGGTCCCGGCGTTCAAGACAACATCTACCAGTTGAAGAAGCATGAAGTTCATGTATTCGACATTGCAGTTGGTGGAAGATTCCTTGACTACGCCGAGCTTTGCGCCGAGTGCTTCGCTTCCGACTTGAAGCAGGCTCCGGTTCTCTTCACCGGATTCCTCCGTGACTTCCTCGCCGGAAAAACGGTTCAGGAAGTTGCGGGTGGAACGAGCAAGCTGTTTGACACGCTGCGTGAAGGCATCGTTATCAAGCCGATATACGAGATGAAACTTCCACATTTCGGAAGAGTTATCATCAAGAAACGTGATGAAAAATACGAGGCTATCCGAGGCTGATAGTGTAAGGCACTTAGAAATAGGTGCCTTACATTATTTCTGTCTTATGTCAAATAATAAATAAAGACAAGGAGGTAGTTTTATGGATATGAAGTCATACTGCTATCGTCAAGTAGAAGAGGCAAAAAGATATAAGTGGATCCAGAGCCAGAAGGCTGGTAAGGATTTGGGTGAAACGGCAATACATGAATGGGTAAAGAAATATGCCGCACAATACCGTAAAGATTACAATGAACAATACTTGGCAATGGTGTGTTGTGTTGTTGAAGAAACGATAAAGGAACTGGATAAGGCTAAAGTTGTTGTTGACAAGGAACTGGTTGAGCGTATTGTGAAGATATCCATCAATAAGTTTACTGAGAAGTGGGTTACGGAAGTCGCCAAGGAAGAACATAAAGGGCAAATAGAGACTATTTGATATAATATGTCAAGGAGAAAAACACAGTGAAGGATACTGTAAACCAGACGAAGTTAGAAAAACTCATTCATGCAATGGATTTACCCTTCAATCGCAAGAGTGATTTCAACCCAACCAAGCTGAGATGGCTACAGAAAAATATGGGAACCCGAAACAGCACGCATAAAAACTATGCTGAAGCTCTAAAGATTGTTGAGATACTTATAGAAAATGGCTGATTTACCACCACCCGAGACGACAAGAAAACCAACTGGTGATGTTGTTCATATAAATGATACGCAAGGTCTAAAAACCGTGTCTATTGGCGGAAAGACATACCAGATACTTGACGCCGGTTATGTATGCGGCTCAACGTGTGCAGTAATGGTTCTTAGCGAATATACATGTTTGTTTAGCACACCACCATATTGCACGGTTTGTGCAACGTGCATGCATCCCGAAGGCGCACCACCCGTTCCTATACCAGATTATACGTCATGCGGAGTTCCTGCCGGTCAATACGGTATTTTAGTTGTATTCAAACCTGCGTGGATATGTCACTGTCTGAAGATGCTTGGGTATAATTCATCAAACGTTAATTCAATACAGCCAGTCGGAACTGTGCCTTACTGTGGCGCGCCATCACTACCACCAATGCTCAGTGGGTTCAACCCGTTTCCATTATTAGCTGGGGCTGCGTTGATTGGTGGTGCTATTGCACTTTCCGCCGCCGATTCGGCAACTCTTCCGGATGGAACCGTGGTTGATTTTAACAAAGATGGTGCTGGAATCCCATACCGCCCAGGAATTGACTGTGATATAGACACACTTCCAACTCACCCAGCCGGAACACTTGAGAAGCTTGGCGAGTGCCCACCAGATCCGCCCGGTGGCGTTATATTGACACGCTAAGTGTGTCATACAGTTGTTTACACAAAAACATTCACTATTGATTTAGGAGTAACCTTGGTTATGATAGACTCATAACCCAGGAAAAACAACCCATGGCTAAGATTTACGAGTGGTCGTACAAGGAACAGAAGGGTCAGATCGTCGCTGATAACGTCAAGGAGGCGAAGCGACAGGTTGCCAACAAGTTCGGCAATGCCATCAAGATTCCCCGTGGAACCTCCATCAAGAAGATTGGGCTTGCCAAGGGTAAGACTCCCGCAAAGATCGAATCGGTAGCCGACGTTCCCAAGGAGGTTCGTAAGGTTGTTGTCGATTCTCTTCCCGATGGAACGGTTCTCACTGGTCATGGCGGCAAGACCTACACCATCGGGCAGAAGGGCAAGAAGCCGTTCTGGTATCAAGAGGCAATCCTCAAGCACCAGGGCATCAAGGGTGTCAAGGCTGATACTTCCGTTTCCAAGGCTTTCAACGATGACGTTGGCAACGCCCCCGAGTTGCGCTTCAATGGATATGAGTTGAAGAACGCTCTTGTTCTTCAGCGTGAGTCACATATCATTGGGCATGTCTCCATGGTCTATGAGATTCCGGGGGCAGAAAAGGTCATGTGCTTTGTGAGTGATGAAGCTGAAATGATTCTGCCATCCAGAACCAAGGTTTGGAAGGTTGGCGGAGAGTGGAGTATCACTTGAGGAAGACTGTCAAGACCCGAGAATACTATCAGCAGTTGAAGCTGTCAAAGAAGGATATGCAGAGCGCAGTTCTTTCGTTTGACATTCAACTGGAAACGCTTATGCATGAAGCCGATCAGCATTACGATGATCTTGTTCATGCTGTTCAGATTGTAAGTAATGTTTCACCGTGTATTGCCAGTATATCCACACAGATTGAAAATGACCAATTCGATGAAAACCATTATGGGCGTATGATGCGTGGCAATATCCACCGTGATATGATGACGAACATTGAGAATCTGAAGAAATATACCGAGTCGATTAGTCGAGCAGCAACCCGTTATTTCGACTCATGTGATCGCATCAATATGTTTATCTGTTTGCGTGACTCTCTGGTTCGGAATGCTAATAGAGCTACGGATATTGTAAAACAAAAAGATTCGATACAATCAGTCATAGATGCTCACAATGCGGCAGATGAAATGCCGTTCTGAGCATAACAATCACCCTTGACCAAAGGAGAATAAAATGGCAAGGACGAAGAAGAATACCGAAACGCCTGTTGAAAAGAAGGGAACTGATGCCGTAGTGGCACAGGAGACGAAGGTGGAGAAGCCGAAGGGGCATGTGTTTTATACTGTGATGAGCAAGACCCGTGGCGGGTTCGTCACCGAGCATATGGATTCCGAGAAGGCATGTGAAACGGTTGATGCGTTCTATTTCGAGCAGCGCCGGAAGATCGGAACTGGTCAGTGGAACCCCCGCCCGTTCGACATGTATATCATGAAGCGCGACACTGGCATCGCCCACACTCACAGCCAGTTGTATCACTACATCCCAGGATCGCTGTCTGAGGCTCGCCGTGAAGCAAAGATGCGTGAACGTTATGGTGATGACTACCGTGACAACCGCGAGTCGGAGGATATCGACAACTTCGACGCCTCCAAGTACATGTGATAAATACGGTTGGGTGAAATTCCCAACCGCACGGGCGAGTAGCTTATAGTAAAGCGTTGTCAGAGCTTTCATTGTTGTCAATTCCTTTCTGGCAAAAAGTTGTTGGTTCAACCCCAACCTCGTCCACCACCGTATGACACACCCTCATTCACCAGTCAAGTAACTCTTGCATAAGTGGATGGGGGTGTTATACTTTACCCATCAAGGAAAAAACACTATGAGCGACCAGTCAACCCCCGTTCTTATGCCTGGAGTCAAGATCGAAAACGAGGAAAAGACAGTTCAGAAGAACTCCCCCCGTTGGAACGTGATTCTGCTTGATGACCCCAACCACACATTCGCATATGTCACTGACCTTATCGTTAATGTCTTCCGTCGTTCGATGGATGACGCCAAGGCTCTGACCGAAGAGGTTCACCGCATGGGTCGGGCAATCATCGTAACTTGCAGCAAGGAACGTGCCGAGCTTTATCTGGAACAGGTTCGTAGCTATGGCAACGATCCCTTCATGAAGATGTTCAAGGGCAAGGAATCTGGCGCTCTTGGTGTCACGATGGAGCCTGTTGACGATTGAGCAAAGAAACTCCTTGGTATACTTGTATAAATACAGGTTAGCACCAAGGAGTAAATATGGCATATTTTGACAGTAACGAATACCGTGAAACCATCCGCAAGCGTTTGGATGAGTCTGACAGCATGGAGATTGGTGGAGTTCACTTGCACAAGGAAGCTGAGAAGCCAACCTATGCAACTGACACACTTGCCAAGTTGAGAGAAAAGCTATTTGGAACTGAGAGTGTCGCAGGAATGGAAGACTCTGGCGATGCTGTTGGTCCCGAGACTCACGATGGCGCACCAGTCGGTCCAGAAGCCGAAATGGGCGAGGATACTTACCAAGACGCTCCAGAGGGTTCCGAAGAAATAGAAGCCCCAGGATTGGCTGGAACCGAGGAAGAACCAGAGTTGACAGCCGAAGACCTTGGTGATATGGCTACCGACACTATTATGGATATTCTTGGCTCAATCAAGCAGTTGCGTGATAAGGTGAAGAAGGAAGATCCTAAGAAGGCTGCTCTTATCCGCCGAGTTTACGATCATCTTCTCAAGGGCAAGGAAAAGATTACCGCCGAGATTCTAAAGTCTCACGAAGAAGAGAAGCACGGTGGACCAGCCGATGAGGTCAAGCGTGAAGGTAAGTGGTAAGATTTTTGTTGACTGTGAGCTTCCTTCCGACTATGGTATGTGTCGGATGATGACTCATGACGAAGGGTTGCCGCTTCTTAGCGGCGACCTTTTTTATGTTCTAACCAAAAATAAAGAGTTTGTTATTCGGGAATACCAAGACGATGGTTTCTCGTTTGTTGACACTCCATGTAACGATATATGTGAGTTTATAATCACCGGATATATCCAGGGTGGTATGGGTGTTTGGTGCGTTGAGTATAGGGTCAGTGTTGACTCTGGAAAAATGAAGAATGTGTATGAGACACGCGTGGTTCTTGACGAGGAAGAAGGCTCTTGACTTAGGCAAGAACTCTCTACAATGTAGAGCATGACCTACCTCGAAAACCTCTTCAACACCCTCTACCCTATTGGTATCAATGACTTTGATGCTGTCAAGAAGAACTTTCTTGATCAGTATGGTGTCGATATCAAGCAGGAGGGTAACTTCTACATCCTCAAGTACGACATGATCGGTGCCAAGTGGCTTACCGAAGTTCCTCGCTACTGCCGTGGTCACATCCTCAAGTGGGATGGTCGCATCTGGTCGCAGGCTTCGCATCCGTGGCAAAAATTCTTCAACTCCCACGAGGGTCATTCTGGCGTTCACACTGAGGAAGCCTTCAAGGCTCGCCTTGATGCTGGCGACCTTCGTTTCGTCCAGAAGGCTGACGGTACTTGCATTCAGGTTTGGCATGACGGTGAGAAGTGGCACGCCTCGACTCTCGGCATGATCAACACGGGCATGGTTCAGGATTACGACAAGTCGTTCTCCGACCTGTTCTGGAGCATCTTTCAGGGCAACGCTGACGAGATTCTTGGTGACATCACCAGCACCTACCTGTTTGAGCTTTGCACGCCTTACAACCGCATCGTTACCAAGTACGAGAAGAACACCATCTTCCTGCTTGGCGCACGTTCCAACATTTATGGTTGGTATATCCCACTTGATCTGCTCAAGCGTGTTGCCGATGCATGCGGTGCCTCGCTGCCAAAGGTTCACCGTCTTGCGGATATCGGCGTTGACTCGCTGGTAAAGGCGCAGGAGTGGGTTGAGGCGCAGGCTTCAGACCGTCAGTATGGCGAGTTCTCCGAGGGCTTCGTTATGTATGATGGTGGCACCCCTGTTGCCAAGTTCAAGAACTCCAACTATCTTGCTCTGCATCATGTTGGTGGTGGTGATACCAAGCACTCGAAGAACGTTCTCATTGAGGCTTTCTTCGCTGGTTCGGTTGACGATATTGAGAAGGTTCTGAACGACCACCTGACGGGCTTCCTTGCGAACCTCCGTGCGTGGTATGCTGAGAAGCGTTCGGCACTTATCAACGAGGTTGCCGATATCTCCAAGGGTTCATACGAGACTCAGAAGGACTACGCTATGCGTGTCATGAAGGTTTCGGATAAGCGCCTGTCATCTTTCTTCTTCTCCAACAAGGACAAGGTTCTTGCTGGCAAAGTTGAGAGTGAGGATATCGCTCGTTACTTCAAGTCGGCTTGGTCGAAGTTTGAAGACGATATCAAGGGTCTGTAAACATAAATAACGCCAAAGGAACGCCATGAGCGGTCAATGCAGAGTCAATATCAAGCCAACGGTGGCGGTGGGGCGAGTGCCCACCATCGCTGAACATATCCTTCCGAAGTTATTCGATAACGATGTTGTTATTGATACCGATTCCATCCTCAAGGATAAGAAGAAATTCTTCCACTTGCGGCTGGAGTTGACGAAGGTATTGACACCTATCGTTGAACGTATAGCCAAGAGTGGTAAAGAAACTACTCTTGGCTTGTCGTTGGATGAGGAAGGCAAGCTGAAGGTCTATCAGATGATGACCGGATCGGGGAATGACATTCCCGAGGAAGATATCTGAACCGACCTGAAACTTTTATAAATAATGGGTAATCAGTAAGGAGTTCAGCATGTTTGAAACACCAGAGCAGTTCCGTGAACGCATCCGTGGACACTTGAAGGGTTCTTTTGCCAAGAAGGCAGAGGAAAACGGCATAAAGACCTTGAGCGAAGTTGATCCACAGGGTCAACCACAGCCTGGGCAGACAGCGGGTGGGCAGGCTGACAAGGGTGGGCAACAGCAATCCATTCAGGCTCCCCCACAACAGGCTAATTTCAAGAAGACGATCCAGACAGCCTTTGAGAATCTTTCTGCCGCATTCAAGTCAAAAGGGCAGCTACCTTCGGGAACCAAACTGAAGAACTCTGGTTCGGTGGCTCAGAAGGCTATCAATGACATGTATGTGGCTGTCAATAACCAGAAGCTTGACAATAAGACTCTTTCCAATACATTCAAGAAGAGCATAGGAACAGTTCTTGACGCAATCGTAAAGGATGTTGAGTCTCTGTCAAAGACCAATCAGCAGAAGAGCCAGCAGGATCAGCAAAGCGGCGGAAGCGACCAACAGCCGCAGCAGATGAATGCTGAAGCTGTTCCTGGCGAGAACCTTCAGTTAGCCGATGAGAACTATGGCGATGGTGTTGTTAATAGTGTTAGTCAGGCTCCGGTCGTTGAGAAGAACGACCCAATTTCAGTTGACTCTATGCAGGGAATCCTGAAGTTTGCTACTCCCGACCAGATTGGTGATGCGATCAAGAAGATGAAGCCTGAAGACTTCCAGCAGTTCACCAACGGATTGCAGAAGACTGCGCTTGACGTTATCGCAAGAAGTGTAAACGGTGCAGGCGCGGCACCAGCAGCACCATCAAACAAAAACAACAACCCTAACAATGATGGTGGGGTCAACCAAGAGGGCAACCTCAAGTTAGGAGAACTATAATGGATAATTTCAGAGTTGAACAGAAGCTTCGTGATGGTTGGAAGACCATAAGTGAAGATACCAATGGGGCATATGGTGGACAGCAGGCTGGCAAATCTATAAGCGCAGGAGCAAGCGGACCAAACCTCATGCCGCAAATGCCATCGCCTGCAAGTGGTCTTCAGGGTAATGTAGAACCAGAACCAGCGGGAGTCAACTTGACACCAGCCGAGAAGACAGCAGTATTTGCCATGCTTAGAGCAGCAGTAGCTCAGATGCAGATGGATGGTTCAGTTGGAACTGTTTCGGAGATTTCTCCGGATCTTGAATCTGCAATGCTAAAGCTGCGCTAAAAAGTTAGCATTTATTTATTCAGTGTAAATTGATTCTCAACATAATTTAATGTTGATTGCATTATCCGTATTAAGTTTTCTCTGTGGGAAAACGGAACATTCTTGAAGACTACTTCATTAATTAAAATATCGTTTTCAATATATGATATAGAAAACTTATTGTCAATCCATTCAGAATAAGCAATATTTTGTCCACCAACAACACCAGCGGGTTGTGCTTCGGAAATATATAATTTATTACCTATGAATGCCAATGGAGTTTGAGAAAATCCAGCAGTTCTATCAAAAGTAGTTGAGTCGATTAAATTTCCATTCTTATCATAAGCATAAATTGGGCGAGCAGTTATTGTACCAGCACCGACATCCACAACGAACACATTCCCACTAATTGCTTCGGATGCTATTCCTTGTAAATTTGTTCCTCCAGTGATAAAATCCGTCCAATTTACACCACCATCAATAGATTTTTTTACGGTGGTTGAATTTCCAGCTAGATATAAAGGAAACGATGTTGAAGTTACTGTTTTATATGGAGAACAGTAAAAATTAGAACCCTCTCCAGAAAATAAGACATTTTCCATATCCCACGAAAGTATAACATAGTTTCTTTTCCAAGTAGCAGAACTCCAATTGGCATTTGCATCGGTTTCGTAAGAATATTCTGTTTTATAATTTGAATCTATTATAGACATATTAGGTTCTTGTTCCTGCTAATGTAAATTCAATATCAGATGCTCCAGCAACACTCGTAATAACACATGTTATTCTTGCATCCGAAGCAACCGTTCCTCCAGATATTATAGCAACATCTTGTGGAGTAGATGTTACTGATATAGTAGTAACGGAACCAGTAAAGGTAACTGGCGTCCCGTTGATATGTATAGCAACGGTGCATGTTCCTACTAATGTCTTTAGTCCGTTTATAGAAGTCAATGTTCTTGGAATATTTGCCTTTGCTACTACAGTATATGTTTTGTTTGTTGGTGCTTCAACAAATAGGTTATCTTCATGTCGTGTTAGAGAATTTCCATTTGAAAGCTTGTAATCGGTTGCAACAACCGTTTTTGTAACTGACATACCACCGTCTGTTTGTATAGAACCATCAGAAAGTGTTGTTGCTTCGGTTGTATCGGAAACTAACAACCTACCCGTCATCGTATCACCACTTATATTAACATAGCGATTATCATAGTCTGAAAGGAAAGTAGCCGATGTTGGTATTGTAATTCCACTTATCTGACTTTGTAAGTCACCAGAGATACTTGCAACTTCGGTTGATCCAATCAAATCATCATATTCCGTTGAAGTTAAGTGGTAATACTCACCAGCAACTCCCCCTTGTAATCCAGAAAGACTATTATGGTTACTTGCAGTTGCTATAGCAGAAACGAACGAGGTAGCAGTCAAAGAAGCTACTGCTACTATTCTTGCTCTACCGTTAGCGGTAGCATAACCAGCAGAGAATTGGTGAGTTACTCTAGCAACTGGAACTATTTCAGCGAATGGCAAGTTACCCAAAGATAGATTTGCTACACTTTCACCTTGAGCAAGTGCCAAGGAAGTATAGATTGCCTGTCCAGGGATAATGATATATTCAAATCCTGGGGTAATAGCATTCGTAGCGAACACATAGTAGTTAACCCAACGGTTACTCGTGGTGATGTCAGTCAACTGCCAAGAACCACCAGTAAACTGGTTGTATCTTATGCTGTTAGCATTGATGAGGTAAGGATATGCTTGTGTCTTACTCCAAGTCCAATTACCGCTTGATCCTGTGCGATAGAATATATTGTAAGGACCATTATCTGGTAAAGCGGGAATTTCATTGAGAATATCTTCATCATAGAAGGTTCCTTCGGAAATAGAATACTTGTTGTTTGCTACAGTATCGGAGTTGCGAACATAGTCACCTAAAGACATTCCAGAAACATATTTTGACCCAACAGTTCTGTGAAGGTACTGATGGGTAACTCCATCCATTGTGATTCCATGTCTCTCTTCGGCAAGGAAACTATCAGTTGCTCCGTCATTGAAAAAGGCATAAGCAATAGGAGCATCTTTAGCAACATTGAACAATGTTGGAGAAACCGTGAAGTCGCCAGTATTGTAAACATAATAAATGTATTGTGTTCCATATGCTGGTGTTAAAGTAGCAGAATCTCCTGTCTTGAGGAACTTGTTCCCACCAAGGTACACAGCATAATTTCCAGAGATAGCAAATGTTGCGGTTGTAGCATCATAATAAAGTGTTGAGTCGGTTCTGTTGATAAATCCATTAGGCTCATTCGTATCTTCTTTTGTTACTTCAAGGGAATTTATACGAACCTCAAAGTCACCAGAGATACTTGCAGTTGTTGTAAGTAGCGTATAGTTACTCAAGTCACTTGAATTTGCCTTAGAGTTAATCTGAACCTGTAAGTCTCCAGAGATACTTGCGGAAGTTGTCAATAGAGTCAAATCAGTAGTCAATATGCCACTATCAAGGTGTGTTACTATATTGCCACTTGAGCCACTTATATCTACCGCATATATACTTGCACCACGAATGCTCTTTTGACTTGACATGCCTCCTGCAACTCTCAAGGAACCAGTAAGTAAATTTGTAGCATCTGTCGTATTTCCAATTGCTATTGGATTATTGTTTAGATTTGTTATGCTATTAACAACTCTAATAATATTAGTCCCACCCACATTTAATTCAGCGTTACCTCCTTCCCAACCAAGAGTTATGGACTTAGTGGTTAGTAAAGCACCTCTATATTCCTTTTGTATAGAAATATCGCTATTAAAACTAGTAGATGCGAACAACCAACTAGCATTTTGCCCAGCCCAAAATATTTGGTTTGGAGCAGATGATAAAGTCTTTATTGATTCATTCAAACCCCAAGGGGCACCGTAAAGGAATACATCTTTATTAGATGTTGTATTTAATATTCTCTCAACAGAAACCATCTGCTTCTTGAAGTCAACTACCGTAACAGTCTTACCATTTGACGAGGTTATTGTCTCACCAACAATAAAATCTCCTACAATGGTAGTAAGTGATAAGAAACCAGAAGTTGTTCCAGTTGTGCTTCGTATTTCTGCTGTTGCTCCAGAAGAGTTACCAATTATGGTAGCGGTTGTTAAAGAACCCCAAGTAGAAGTATTTCCGCCACCATACTCTATACCACCGTTATTAAAGGAATCTACAAGGAACTCTACTCCAGTTTCATTCGTAAGACAGTTGTTTATCTGAACTTGTAAGTCACCAGAGATACTTGAGGTGGTTGAAAGTGGTGTATAGGAGCTTAAGTCACTTCCGTCACTAATATCCGCTATTGTAAAACCACTATCGAGCAACTTGCCCGTGGCATCGTGAATAACTATTGAGCCACTTGCTCCAGAGATGCTATCAACAACGCTATAAGCAGATTTGAAAGTACCATCTGCCATAATGAATGACGTAACAGTTCCAGCGGTGTTTTGACCTTCAAGTAAATGTGTTACATTATCAGCATTACCAGTTCCATTTTTGATGGTTAATCCATCAAGAGTTGCGTTAATAACTATCTCTGGTGTTGTTGAGTTATCATATGCTTGTTGAAGTGTGGTTGTTGAAAGACCAGCCGTTCCACCAGTTGCTTCACCGAAGATACTTGCTGGTGTAAATATGGCGTATGCTGTGTCGTTTAGTACAGTAGCGGTTCTTCTTACTGAAATAATACCAATTAAAACAGTCGATCCAAGAAGTGCTGGATATTTAACGAATGACTCTGTTTGGGTAGATGCTACAGCATTAGCCAACGAACTATATACGGTTTGACCATATTGAACAGCAACTCTACCAGAAATAAACTGATATACTCTGATGTTTGTTGAACGGTTGCCACCGCCATCACCTGTCGCAGATATAGCAGTTCTTGTGCCAGCCAAATCATAGAAACCTGGGGTTACGAGAGTTTGGCTTGCTGCGAATACTGCTGTCTGTGTATAATAATCAAAAGTTGTTGGGAGTGACCCAACAAAAGTAATTTTATTAGGACTCTTATTGTTATTAACCCAATTGATACCCATTCCATATATAGAACCAGCGGACTTATTAAACGATAGGTTAGCACCATCCGCATAAGGAAGAATACCCTCGTTCAATACTGCTATAGGTGCAAACATATCTCTCAATGCGGAGAGTGGAGCAACATCATAATCAGAGGTGTTGTTAATTACAGTTATACTTGATTTGTTCTGATGAGATATCTTACCCAAAAAGATATTGTCTCTTCTTTGTTCTGGGGTTGGGTGGGTTACTTGTTGAGAAATTACACCAGCCCTATTAATCAAAACATATGTAGCAATATCAGTTAAGATATTGGTTACTGGATATGTACCACCAGCAAA
>JFJP01033999.1_pt1 | contig 102062 bp, 90 predicted proteins | sample 431651 | NCBI WGS metagenome assembly JFJP01 (sample SAMN02602958, study PRJNA72255) | Microbial mat metagenome, whole genome shotgun sequencing project. | biome: fresh water; feature: sink hole; material: water; isolation source: purple microbial (photo- and chemosynthetic) mats found in...
CAAAAGGGTTTTCTTAGAAACAATCTATGAACAAGTTGCACAAGAAAAGGAATTTTCTGAACTTCAGTTTCAAAGACTAGACATTTTGATTGCTCGTTCAGGTAAGTTGACAAGTGTTTCAGGACCATGGGAAAACCTTACGGCTTTCATGACAATTCAAGCTCCGCTAATTCCATTTGGTGAATTTTCCAGAAGTCATGGATTCGCTACTTTTACTCAAGACCATGATGAAATTTTTCGTAGACAAAATTTAGTTTCCAAAGTAGCTACAATAATTCAAGAAGTTGAAATCTCTGACTTGCAACCAGATTTGAGCGATTATTCGTCTCATTTTCAAAGATATGTATATACAGATAAGGCTGGAAACCAAGTTACTATTCAGAGTCCATTAACGAGAACTGTTATTGACACTCTTTCAAGAAATTTGGTTCAAAATGGGCTTTCTCGCCAGATTCAGATTGATAATTCTACTGAATTGAAGACTACATTCATGATTCAGAAAATTCAAGATATTTTTCTTCCTTCAATTACACTGAGCTTAGCTTTAGAATACTGGAACAAAAGTCTGGCTGACATAGAGGTGGTCTTGGGGAGTCATGTTCTCATTCGAAAACCTGAAATATTCAATATTGAATCAGGGAAATGGATTGGAGCTCCCTACACAGAAGTTCGTATTCCTATCGACTTTCAAGGTGCTATGACAATTAACTTCATGGGACCTCGTTCTTCAGAAAATGGTGCAGAGTATCAAACTTTTCCCGTTAGAAGCTATTCAAGTTATGCTACTAGGGCTCCCTCAGCAATTAGGGAGTCTTGGCCTGAATCAAGACAATTGTCGGGAAAGGTTGTCATGATTGGTCCTTTTTCTTCAGGAGTAGCAGATGATGAAAAGAATACTCCTCTAGGTCAAATGTACGGTGTAGAGATTCACGCAAATGCGCTGAATACTATATTAATGCAGAAATTTTTAAAAACAGTTCCAACCTATTTGTCAATTCTAATACTATTCGTTTCTATCATTCTCGTCGCGTTCTTAGCCAGTCGCTATTCGACGCTATTATCCTTGATTGTGATGTTTTTGTTAGTTTTATCAAGTTTCTTCTTAGTAATATTTTTGTTCGATTCTTACTCAATAGTCTATCCTTTTAGCTCCCTTCTAGCAGGGATATTTATTACTTTTCTATTGGTTGTAGTTTATAGAGCTTTAACTGAAGAACGTGAAAAGCAAAGAACTAGAGCGATTTTTAGTAAATATGTAAGTCCTGATGTAGTTACTGAGCTGCTCTTGAATCCTCCTGAATTAGGAGGTGTGGACAAGGAATTGACTGTACTCTTTTCTGATATTCGAGGCTTTACATCACTATCAGAAGGTATGACACCTCAAGAGCTTGTCAATCATTTGAATCTATATTTAACTGCTATGACTGATATTATTCATGAGTTCAGTGGTACACTTGATAAGTACGTTGGTGATGAAATTATGTGTTTTTGGGGAGCTCCACTTGAACAGAAAGATCACGCAAAACTTGCTTCGATGTGTGCGCTAAAAATGATAGAGAAGTTAGAAGCTATGAATAGAGAGTGGCCTGATAATCGAAAGATTCGTATTGGTATAGGCTTAAACTCTGGTGTTATGACCGTTGGCAACATGGGTTCACAAGGAAGAATGAATTATACATTGATGGGTGATAATGTGAATCTTGGTGCTAGACTAGAAGGTACGAATAAAGAGTATCTCACAAGTATAATCATAAGTGAGAGTACATATTCTCACATTCGAAATTCTGCTATTGTCCGAGAATTAGATAATATTAAGGTGAAAGGTAAAAATCGATCTGTTCTAATTTATGAATTATTGGATCTAGAGAAAGAAGAAGAAAATCCTCGAATCACGTCTAAATGAAACCTTCAAGTCGCTATTTTATTCTATACACTATTTGTTTCATTTGCAATTCTTGTGGATTAGAAGTCATATCTACGCTATCAGAACCAAATATATCTTATTTAGATGCGACGCTGGTTACTTCTACAAGCCTCTCACTCATACATAATACTGCATCATATGATGGAACTGATTTCCAAGGCTACGAAGTATATTACAAGATCTATTCGGGAAGTGGATTCAGTGAATTTTCTCGTTTGATTTCAGACAGAGATGTACTGGCTTTGAGTCCAAGTATTAATCGATTGACAGCGATCTTAGGTTATTCAAGATTAACAAATTCTCAAGATAATTCAGCTTCTAGTGCAAGGCTTGTAGAGGACTTGTTAATTTCTTCTTTACCCCTGAATGCTCGAATTACAATTGATTTTGGTCCTATATTACAACTTAATACTCCTCTCAATACTCAACCATTATTTCTTGTAAATGGTTCACTCGCAAGCAGACCGTATCTCTATAGGACTTCTTCTCTTTCTGGAACGCAAAATCAAAGTTTTGGTTCATTAAAGACAGCAGTACGAAAAGAAATTGATATGCACTCTTGGACAAAAGACAATCAGTACGAAGTTAATATGTTTATTGTCGCCTACGGTTTTACTCCTGCGCTTGAGCCTATATACTCAAAGCCAGTTCCATGGGGTGTAATACGAACAATTCGATAACTATTGGAGAGTGAATTTTCGATGATCTATAATATGTTAACACTTAGTATTCAGCTACTCCTTATAGGTTTCCTAGTTGCTGTTATAGCACACTTCATTTTCTCAAGAGGCCGTTCGCAGTTATTTATGATTGAGTTAACATTAAGTGTCGTTGGTGCTTTCATGGGGACACTCTTAGAAGTTCTGATCAGACACTATTGGAACATTCCTCTAGTATTTCATTTATTTTATCAATTTCTCATTCCACTTGGAGTTTCAATCTTAGTAGTTGTTGTTTATAGAATTGCTAATGGTTTCAAAGAATAGACCTACTTTAGTTCGTATAATGAATATTTGGTCTACTTAATTATCGTTCCTAGAAACGGAATCTGCGATAATAGATATTCATAGTAATTCCTATTGCTAAGCTGCCCGCTAACAGAGACGAACCACCATAAGAAAGAAAATATAAAGGAATACCTGTTACAGGCATAATACCGATAGTCATTCCCACGTTTATTAGAACATGTGTAAAAAACATTCCGACAAAACCTGCTATTACCAAAACTCCATAAGAATCTTTTATTGCATTCATAATATAAAGCATCCTAAAGAGTAGTAGCAAAAAGAAACCAAAAACCAATACGGCTCCTAGAAAGCCCCACTCCTCTCCAAGTATACTGAAAATGAAATCTGTACTCTGCATCGGGAGAAAACGATAATGACTCTGTGTGCCCAGAAGAAAACCTTTTCCAGTTAGACCACCTGAACCTATAGCTGTCATTGATTGAATTAGGTTCCAACCAGATCCCTTGGGGTCTACATTTGGATCAAGAAATACGATAAATCGCATAACCTGGTAATCCTTGAGTACATCGCGAAGTAGATAAGCAGTAATTAGTGATATAAGCAATACTGAGAATATATAAGTTATCCAGTAATATATTCTTTGTTTATATTTTCGGTATCCAAATATCGCCAATGAAATGATTAGTGTGCAACTGAAAGCAACTACTAAAATAATTCTTGTGTCAAGTAAAAGACTGCCTATTCCATTGGTATCGTTATAGATAATGCTTTCTACAAAAGGAATCAATGCTAAGATTACTGAGAGTATACCGATAAATGCAAAATAGAGTACATGCCTAACTTTTCCTCCTGCCATAAAAATCATAAGAAGAAAAATCGGAATAAATACAAGAGTTGTTCCCGTATCTGGCTGTCTTAATATTAATACCATTGGTATTGCAATAATTAAGAAAGCTTGCAGAAATACTCTCCAATTCTGCACTTCTGCTCTTTTATTTGCAAGAAATCTTCCTAAGAAAAGAATCGTAGCTATCTTCGAGAATTCTGACGGTTGACCACCTAATCCCCAAATTCCAATCCAAGCTTTAGCGCCATTAACAACTTTGCCAAAAAGTAAAGTTAGTACTAGCAAAATTAAGAAAAAAAGATAGATCCAAAAGCTGAGATCTCGAAGTAAATTATAGTTAAGATAACTAAAAGAAATTAGAAAGAAAACACCAACAAGTGCCCATAACAATTGCTTGAGGTACTCATTTGTAATCAAAATTCCATTTGAGTTGACTCCACTAGACAGAATGAAAAGTATACCTATTGTAGTCAGTCCTAAAACAGCAAACGCCAGCAATGGATCAATTGTAAGCAGTGATTTAGAACGTTCATTACTCATAGTCCACTCATATACCAGGGACGCAATTCCTGGATAACTTGTTCATATGTTTGATTGGAGAAGATACCATGAAAGATTAGGTCAGCTGCTTTAGGAGCCCACCACTCCCAAGTATTTGATTTCTCAACCTGAACAACAACCACAATTCTCTTTGAAAGATCAGGTTCATCCCACGGACCATAAGCAACAAACCATGAATGATTAGAGGACCCCTTGGAGCCGTCTTCAGCAGTACCTGTCTTGCCAGCAATTTTTACACTTTTTGTTGTGATGACTACGGCGGCTGTTCCTTCCGAAATGACACCTCTCATGTCATTTTGTACTTGTGTCCAAACCTCAGGTGTTACAGTCGATTCGTAAAGAACTTCAGGAACACTTTCTTGAAGTTCTCCAGTAACTGAATCAACAATACCTTTTACCAGATGTGGACGAAAAACTTTTCCAGAATTGGAAACCATTGCCACTGCATTAGCCATTTGAATTGGGCTAACCTGAAGATAACCTTGCCCTATTGATGTATTTACAGTGTCACCACCTAACCAGGGATAGTTAAGACTCCTTTCTTTCCATTTAGGTGTAGGAACTAATCCAGCAATCTCACCTGGAAGATCTATACCTGTGATTTGACCAAGACCAAATCGTTTAGAATAGTCATCAATTCGATCAATACCAAGATACTCCAGACCAGCTGTATAGTAATATATATTACAAGATTGAGCTAAAGCCCTTGAAAGATTGACAACACCATGTCCAGTCAATTTATTACATTTAAAAATCCGGTCTCCAACCTCTACAGTACCAGTACAAACAAATGTTCTATTGGGATCTAATACCTTATCTGACAATATAGCAGTAGTCATAATAACCTTAAAAGTAGAACCTGGAGGATAAGTCGATTGTATAGTTCTATTTAAAAAAGGAAATGTAACATCAGTCTGAAGTCGAAGATATTCCTGATTTGCCTCATCAGTATAAAATTTATTTGGGTCGAAATATGGATAAGAAACCATTGCAAGAACTTCACCAGTTGAAGGCTGTAGAACAACTACCGAACCCATGCGTTTGCCTAATGATTTCTCTGCTAGTAATTGAATATCTTGATTGATCGTAAGTACAATATCCTTTCCAGATTCAGGTATAATCTCTTCTTTTACAGAAGTGCCGACATTACGACCATTAACATCTACAGTTCTAAACCGCGTGCCTTCCTTGCCCCTTAAAACTAAATCAAACCGTTTTTCTATGCCGCTTTTTCCAACTACACTTCTTAAACCATAACCTTGATTGTATAAAACTTGTAGTTCATCTTGTGTAATGTTGCCTACATATCCTACAACATGTGCAAGAGAACCAATATCTCTATAATTTCTAATCGGGTTACTTTCCCATGTCACACCCGCAAAATCAGATAAATTCTCAGCAATTTTTCTAACTGTACCATAATCGACAGCCTTTTTTAGCTCAATCGCTTGATATGAAGTATATAGGTTTGTAGGAACCCTTTTTTCAACTTCTGTAAAAGGAATTTTAAGCAACACAGCAAGACGCGAAAGAATTAATGGTATCATTTCTTTGGAAATTTCTGCTGGATTGAAATTTACTTGAAAAGAATCAGAGTTAAGAACTAAAGGTGCTTTATGAGATCGATCGAATATTTCCCCTCTTTTCGCAGGAACCGACACTGACCTTTGTGAGAACGAAGTAGCATCTTGACTAAACTTTCCAGTATTCACTACCTGCATAACAAACAATTGCCCTAGATATGCAAGAAATACCAACGAAATAACTATACCGGTAAAGACAATTCTGAGTTTCTTCCCTTCAGATGAAAATTGACCTTGATCAGACACCGAAACCTCTTCTTTGGTTCTGAAAACGTTCTTTAGACCAGGAATAAAGCCAGAAAATCAATGGTGACATTAATAGATTAATAAAAAGTTGAAAAAGCAATCCCAGGTGTAAGAATGATGAGATTGGTTGATCCAACCTAAATAGTAAATTAAGGAGAAGTCCCCCAAAAGAATCATATGCTGTAGCCATAAGCCCTAATAAAATTGGCATGAATAATGGATCAAAATAAACTTTCCCGCTACCTAGACCGAATAAATACCCCGCCAGTGAGAATAAAAATGCGTGATAACCTAATGGTGCAAGCGATACAACGTCTACAATTATGCCTAAAATGAAACCTACGCTTTGGCTAACTAAACTGCCATTCTGAGTTGCTAGAATCACAAATACTAGAAAAAGTACATTTGGCTTGATTCCCCACAAAGCCAAATAACTTAGTACAGTTGTTTGAAATAACAGAAGTAAACCTAGTATTAATAGAGCCCAGAGTGCTGAACGAATCACGGATCAGACCTCAAAATATTCAAATACTCCAGTTTACTGAAATCTAAAACTGGTGACAGATCAATTTCCAATGAATTCAAATATTCTTTGGAAGTGACTGTCTTCACTCGTCCAATCAGGATATCAGCAGGATAGAGAGAATCAGTTCCAGCAGTGACCACCAAATCACCAATATGCACATCATTCTGTGCTGACTTTTTTACATAAGCCAAAGACAGGATTTCTTCATTATTGCCCTTACCTGTTACTAAACCTTCGTTTCTGGTGCTTTCAATGCGAGCAGAAATAAATAAATTTGCATCCAGGATTGGTTGAATTACGGAAGTAGTTAATCCAACTTCAGAAACCTTACCTACCAAACCCATAACATCTGCTTGAGTTGCAACAACCGGCATGTTCTTTCTAATTCCATCTAGATAACCTTTGTTTACAATTAGTGTTGAATACACCCTTGATGGATCTTTTCCAACAATCTCAACAGGAACATTGAAATACGGTAAACTTTGATGAAAAGATAATTGCTCTCTAAGTCTCCTGTTCTCTTCTCTCAACTGGACAAGAGTTCTTTCGTTTCCTTCATATTTTTTTACTAATTCAACAGATTTTTCATATCGTTTCTGCAAATCAGAAAGATCTGCAATAGAAGAACCAAATTTACCTGTGGCATGAATTGAACCAGAAACAATACCTTGAAAAAATCCAAAAATACTTAAACCAATTTCTTGAGGTTTTGCAACACCAGGAGTTCCATTGAATAGAATTAACAATGAGGAAATGATTAAAAAAAAAGCAAGTAGTAGACCCCGGCGGTAACGTTCAGCCAGCTGCCGTAGGGGGGAGCCGGCTGAACTCATGAATTGATATTGTTATATAAGTTTCTAGTATTATTCAATTTTGCTTGGTCAAAATACATACCTGCACCTAAAGCTACGCAATATAGAGCATTCTCTGCCAGAAAAACAGGAACGCCAGTTTCTTTTGCCAATAGTTTTGGAAGTCCTTTCAATAATGATCCCCCACCCGTCATGACAATACCACGTTCAACAATATCCGCAGCTAACTCAGGTGGTGTCTGTCCAAGCGTTTTCTTAACTTCTTCAATAACAACATTGATAGGTTCCTGCAGAGCTTCTCTCACCTCAATAGAATCAATTTCCAGACGTCTTGGAAGTCCTGTAATTGCATCCGTACCCTTTATCTCCATCTTTTCAATTGTCTTATCGGGTGCAGCATTTCCTATCTCTATTTTAAGTTTCTCGGCAGTATGTTCACCAATGATTAGATTGTGAACATTTCGAACATGTTTAATAATCGCTTCATCAAATTCATCACCACCAAGTCGAATTGCATTAGTAACTACCATTCCACCTAATGAAATAACCGAGATTTCTGTTGTACCCCCACCTATATCGCAAACCATATGTCCTGCCGGTTCGAAAATTGGGATATCCGCTCCAATCGCTGCTGCCAGAGATTCTTCAATAATCTTGACCTCACGCGCCCCTGCTTTGTAGGCCGATTCTTCAACAGCACGACGTTCTACCTCTGTAATGCAGGAAGGTACACCGATAACCATACGAGGTCGTACAAACCAACGCTTAGGAAGAACCTTTCCAATAAAATAACGAATCATTTTTTCTGTTGTTTCTAAATCAGCTATAACACCATCTCTGAGCGGGCGAATTGCAATAATCTCACCTGGAGTTTTCCATAACATATGTTTAGCTTCCGTTCCTACTGCAACCACTCGTTTTGTACCACGTTCAACAGCAACCACTGAAGGTTCGTTGATCACTATTCCTTTTCCTCTCAAATAGATTAGAGTATTACAGGTTCCTAGGTCGATACCGATATCAGAAGAAAAAGCAGAAAAAATATTATTGAATGAACTCATTAAAATCCCCCAAAGTTACACCGAAAAAGTAGCATAAAGTCCCTAATTAAACAATCTCTGATTCGCGTTGAAATGTAGTGGATCGATTTTAAAAGCTTTTCGCCATTCCGCTCTAGCTGCATCTTTGTTTCCTTGGTTTAGCTCAATTTCCCCTAAGTAAAAATGAGCATCAGCGGAATTAGGATTTTTATCAAGGATAACAAGATATTCAGCCTGGGCTAAAGAGAACTGTTTCGATTTTGTGAATATTTCGCCAAGTAAAAATCGGCAACGCTGCTCAAGTGCTCTATCGCGTGTTTTATCAATCGACATTCGAAGAAAACGGATAGCCTCATCAAATTTTTGCATTTGAAAATATGTCTGACCTAGGGTCCAAAGTAGCAAATCAGATGGTGTTTTCTCCACAGCTTTCAAGAAATATTCACTAGCCTCCTTGAACCTTCCAACTAAAGAGTAGGCGAGACCAAGGTACTCATTCATATCAGTGGCGAAATAGCCAAGCTCTCTGGCTTTTGTAAGATGCAGAATGGAAAGATCAGCGTAGAATTTACTCTTGTGGAAGTAGGCTTTGCCGAGGATGTAGTGAATTTCTGGTTCTAAGGGAGTATTTGGTAGTAGAAGAGCTTTTCGAAGTAGTATGATCGCCTGATTAATAAGAGGCAACTTTTTCTCAACAGATATTTCGGCAACACCTTTATGAAATGCGGCGAAACCAGAAAAAACCAAAGTCCCTGAATCAAGTGGTATCCGTTTTAGTTCTTCTTTACCATTTGCGAGAATTTCATCATAGCTACCATTATTCCATAATTCCAACACGTTGACTTGAGTAGGACCTACTGTGATTTGATTACTAAAAGCCGCTGTAATCCAGTAAATCAATAACGATAAAAGTACTACTGAAGAAGCAACAAGTAAGATCTGCGTGAGAAACGGTAATGGCCGGGATGGATGAGAAGAACTGTGTCGTTTCATAAAAAAACAGGCAAGTCGATAAGCCGGGTTCTGTCATGGGATTTATTAATAAATCCCATGGATCATCATCTATCTTAGTCATACCTTGCGATATGACTTAAGTGCAACCGACCCGTAACGAAAGACGAGCCATCTCGTTACTGCTTGATTTTGCTCCTGACGAGGTTTACCATGCCAAATTAGTTGCCTAATTTGCGGTGGGCTCTTACCCCACCATTTCACCCTTACCTTTACCTTAACCACTTGGCTTAGGAAAAGGCGGTATATTTTCTGTGGTACTATCTGTCGCTTCACAGCGCCCGGGAGTTACCCGGCATCATGCTCTCCGGAGCCCGGACTTTCCTCCGCCAGAAAACCTGACGGCGATGACCTGACTTGCCTGCCATACTCCTTTATTCTTCGTCGCCGTCTGCTTCTTCTTCTTCATCCACAAGTTCTGCCAATGAACCAGCCTCGATCTGATCACGCTTTGCAGGGTCCATCCCACTCTGAAAGTAGAGGATACGACTGCAATATGGACAAAATCGAATCTTATCCTGGTTTCTAACTTCGTTGACAAATTGACCTGGAAGGATGACATGACATCCAGAACAGCAACCGTTGATTACAGGAACAATACCTAAGCCTTCTTTATTTCGAATAATTCGTTCAAACTTGAACAAAATATCCTCATCCATACCAGGGGTAATATTCTTTTCTTCAGTCATTAATTCTACATGCCGATTCCGTTTTGAAGAACCTTCAGCCTGAATCTTGTCGCTTTCTTCCTTAAGTTCCTCTTCGTCAAGAGCTATCTGACGTTCTTGTTTTTCAAGTGTTAACAACAGGTCTTCTAGATCCTTTTCCTCTCTCTGAATATCTTTTCGTAAAATTTGTTCCTTTTCAGAGGCATCACGAATTTCCTTATCAAGTGCCTCATATTCTTTCTGAGTCTTGATCAGGTCCATCTGCTTCTCAAATTCCTCGCGCTTTTTTGTAGCATCGGACAACTCAATAATCATCCGTCTAACTTTAGCCTTTGCCTGCTCGCCCTGTTCATTACGCTCAATAAAGGCCTTTTTAGCTCTGTTAAGAACCTCGGTTTTTGTGACCAAGGCTTTGGGAATCTCGTTGATTTCCTTTTCCAGCTTGAACTTGGCATAGAGGATGTCCTGAAGGGTCCTCAACTTCTCAAAAGTGGCTTCCATGGGTGTCCTTTCTTAATTATCCAGATAATCACGCAGGGCACGGCTGCGGTTAGGCATCCGCAAACGTCTCAAAGCCTTAGCCTCAATTTGCCGAATGCGTTCTCGAGTCACGTTAAAATACAGTCCAACCTCTTCCAGTGTCAAGGAATACCCATCCTCAAGACCAAAACGCATCTTAAGAACTTCTTGTTCTCTAGGAGGAATGGTTGCCAACACTTTCTGCAACTGTTCTTGAAGAATCTTAAAAGCGGTCTGACTCGAAGGATTCTCCACATCCTTGTCTTCGATGAAATCTCCAAGGAGACTGTCCTCTTCCTCACCAATAGGAGTCTCGAGAGAAATTGGCTCTCTAGCAACACTTTTTACCGATTTCACCCGGCTTACTTGCCATCCGAGCCTCTCCGCAATTTCCTCGTCAGTTGGTTCACGTCCTAGGAATTGCATTAACTGTCGACTCTCTCTCACCACCTTGTTGATTTGCTCAATCATGTGAACTGGAACACGAATTGTTCGTGCTTGGTCACTTATGGAGCGGGTGATTGCTTGACGGATCCACCAAGTGGCATAAGTTGAAAATTTATACCCTTTCCGATATTCAAACTTCTCAACTGCTTTGATAAGACCAATATTTCCTTCCTGAACAAGATCGAAAAAGTGCAACCCTCGATTCGTGTACTTTTTGGCTATTGACACCACTAAACGAAGATTGGCTTTAATAAGTCGGTCTTTTGCCGTCTTCATCATGGTCTTCCCTGAGGAAATTTCATCAGCTTTGACCAAAATGTCGTCTATCGGTGCTTCAAATTCACACTCAAGTTGTTTTAGTTTCTTATCGGCTATTTGAATTTGACGTATTTTTTCTTTAATAGCATCACTAGTGAGACCTAATTTGGACTCTACCTCGTCTTTTTCTTCCGCGCTAGCAAGTTTACGTCCCAAATTACGAAGATCTCGCATATTGGCAACACGGAGGCGTCGTTCAATCTTGGACTGTTCTTTCTGGTACTTTTTTATTCGCCGTGCAGCATTGATAAATTTATCTGAGAATTTAGCAATCTCATCAGGATGAATATCAATCAGTTCAATTTCAGACAATAGCAAAATGCGCATTCTTGCCAATTCTTCATGGTCAAGAATATCTGTTCCAGTGGCTGTGAGCCGGTCCTTAAGATCCATGTAGCCACGGAGAGAAGCGCCAATGGTCTTTAATGGATCTTTATAAAACTGCGTCAGGCGTCGCTTTTCAGCGAGAAAGTCGGACAATTCTTTTTTGGATCTACCCATATCGTCTTTGGGTTCGCCTCGGCTAAGGGTCTCTTGTGCCAAGAATGCAAACTCGGGAATAATCATCCCCGAATTTTTGACGATTCTCTTGATTATGTTTTCACCATCTTCCATCTGTTTTGATAGAATCACTTCCATCTCTGCAGATAACAGATTCTCCTTTCCAATCTCCCTGAGATACAAACGGATGGGATCATCAATAGTTGCGTCTTTGTCGTTATAGTTCAACTTTTTCTTGAAGTCAGCCTCTGGGTCTATATCTTCTTCAGTCGTTGAAGTTTCATTACCAAACAGCTCTTCTTCAGATTCAAAGAGTTCTTCCTCATCTTCCTCTGCTGCAGCAGCTTCAAGGGGATCTTCTTCTTCGATCTGGACACCTTGTTTGGACAATAGTCCGAAGACTTCATCGAGTTTTTCAGTATTAACGAGATTTTCCGGAAGGAAGTCCTTTACCTCGTCAAAGGTAACGCTCCCTTTATTCTTTGCGAATTCTAAAAGGCGTACTACAGCCGGATCGTTGGCAACATCAGACATCAATCATTCCCCTTCAAACGGGAGATTTCTTCACCAAGGAACTTATGTTCCTGGAGAAGGCGGGTTCGTTCATCATCATTGGTTGCCCTCTCTAGGTGAACCATGACCTTCCGGCGATGAGCCAGAAGAGCTTTTTCTTTCATTTTCCGGATACCATCATGAACGAGCTGAGGAGCATGCGGCTGATATTCTCCTGACATAACGTCACGGATCAAATCAGCACCTAAAGCCTCATCGTTCAACCGTTCCAGGATCTGATCCAGAGGAAACGAGGTTTGCCCCTCACTTACTAACAACTCAAGAACTTCAAAAAGATGCTTACAGCGATCTTCCTCAAAGTCCTCGACGCTCAAGTCTCTCCGCAATACACCGAACAAATCCGGCGATGAAACAATGGCAACCACAACAGACCATTCAATAGTCCTTCCAAACCCCGAGTACTTTGGACGAGCCGCTTCTTTGCGGGCCTCCAAAGCTCGATCTGTTTTTGTGTGATCACCCTTCGTATAATCACCGATCAATGTGTCCTTCTGGACACCAAGGTATTCGGCCATCCTGTTTAGAAAAGTTTCCCTCTGGACACCATTATCCAATCGGGACAAAAAACTGAAAATCTCCCCTACAAATCCCCTCACCTCGAGGCCAGAACCCCGCGTATAGGAATTATAGCGAAAATCGAGAAGAAAATCAAAACCTTTCTGGGGAGAATCGAGGAGCTTTCGAACTGATTCGGGGCCTTCCCTTTCCAAAAGTTCTGATGGGTCCTTTGCATCTGGTGTACGGACAACAAAAGTCTCAAGATCAAGCGGTTCACAGATCTCGATGGCTTTCGAAGCTGCCCGCTGACCAGCCTCATCTGAGTCGAATAGACAGACAACAGCCTTGGCAACCCTCTTGATCAACCTTGCCTGTTCTTCAGTGAAAGAAGTCCCCAAAGGTGCCACTGCCCAATCGAGGCCAGCCTGATGAAGAGCGATAGCGTCCATATAACCTTCGCAAAGAATTACCTGTTGCTTCTCGCGAATTCTAGCAAGGGCTTTGTCCCAGCCATACAGCATGCGGCGTTTTTGAAATAGTGCCGTTTCTGGAGAATTGATGTATTTTGGTCCATCACCATGGAGAAGTCGCCCTCCAAAACCGGTGGTTTCGTGAGATGGGTACCTAATGGGAAAGAGAAGCCTCCCAGAAAAGAGAAAAGAATCTGGATTGTTTGTAGAGAAAAGCCCTGATTTAGCCAAAAAATTTGAATCGTATTTTCGATCAGTCAAAAATTTTTTCATCCATCCACGTTCTTTTAAAGCATAGCCTAGTTGAAAGCTTTCGATCATAGCTTTACTGACTCCTCGTTTCTCAAGAAGATCTCTTGCATTGGAGGCTTCGGGATGATTGAGAAGAAGATGATGAAATGTCTTGGTTAGACGGCCTAAGAGTTCAACCATGGCCATCCGTTCTTTATCTTCGGGTGTTTCCTCTACCTCAGGCATAATCACCCCGGCTTTGTCGGCCAGCTTGCGAACAGCCTCAGGAAAGGGCAAATGTTCGAGCTTCATCAAAAAACCAAACGCATTGCCCTTTTCGTGGCATCCAAAACAATAGAAAAATTGGTTTGATCGGTTGACTGTAAAACTTGGGGATTTTTCTAGATGAAATGGACAGAGACCCCAGTGTCGTTGTCCGTTCGGTCTGAGGGCAACATATTCACCAATCAGTTCAACAAGATCAGTTTTCGTTAGAATTTCTTGAAGCAATGACTCCGGAAATGCCACGGTTCAGCCCTTAGTGACAAAGGAATTCAAATAAGCTTCCCTTGCTTTTTGATGCTGTGAGTATTGAGAGGAAAAGGTGTGTAGTCCCTCTGCAGGATCCGCAACGACAAAATAGAGAAAATCGGTTTCAACAGGTTCCAATACAGCTTTGAGAGCCGTCAGCCCTGGATTCGCAATGGCTCTGGGTGGCAGACCCTTATTTAGGTAAGTGTTGTACGGTGATGGGATTTCCGTGTGAACGAAAAAAATACGCTTGGGATGAGGTCGCCCCTGGATATCAGTTAGAATGTATTCAATTGTTGCGCAAGATCCAAGAGGAATTCCAGCGGATAAGCGGTTGATAAATACAGAAGCAATAAGCGGTGCTTCCTTTTCAGCTCTGTATTCCCTTTCGACAATAGAAGCCAGGATTATTTTCTGCATCCATTCTTGGGGAGTGTAGCGTGTTGTCCAAATTGATGTCCGTCGCTGAAAGTTGCGTAAAAAAGTCTGCGCCACTTCAACAGGAGGGGTATTGAGTGCAAAAAGATAGGTGTCGGGGAAAAGTCGCCCTTCAAGACTTGGAAGATCTACCCCAGGGTCTCCTAAGACTGCTGGGTTGTTTACCACCTCAAGGAAAGCTTTTGCGGAAACGATTCCTTTCTCTTGTAGAAGCTTAGCGATTTTCGAAGACGTCCACCCTTCTGGGATTGTGATTTTGATCTGGAGTGGAACTGCATGTCTAAAAAATGCTGCAGCATCGCGGGCTGATAAATTTCCTGGAACCATGAAAGTACCAGATGGAAAGGAACCATCACCTTGCCAAACCTGATAGATCAACCGGAATACCAAAGAATTGCGGACAAGTCTTTCATCCGCAAGCCTTTGAGCTGTTATTGCCAGCGGCTCTCCTGTTGGAATTTGAAACTGCTGAGTTTCAGAGTCTTGTAACGGACGGTCTTCAAACCAAACCCAAGCAAGTACAGATACGAAAAAAAATACGGATATAATTGCGAATCCAAGTAGTATCCGAAGGACAGTTTTCATTTGTCTGCCTCAAGCATGGTTGTCAACTCTTCTACCGTCAGTTTCTTGAAAAAGTGCTTCTGAAGTTGAGAATACGTCTCACAAAAAACCTCCTGCCCCTCCGTCAAATGATGAAGGTGGCGGTAAAGAACCAGTGCTTCTTGTTCAGATAATTGGAGTGTAACATCTTTCATCGAAGCTCCCCTTCTGAGAATCACTCCTCACCTTGACGAAGGACTGGATTTTCCCGCCGGCTTCTTAATGCAACTTCAATTTCAGTTTTATCACGCATCTTTCCATGATTGATACCGGGACAAAAGCGCCCCTCCCAGTTCCATTTTTCAGACGAGGACATGGGTCCTTCCCAAAATGGATAAGTTCGACACTGCACGGGTCGATAATGATAGATCGTACAGCCCTGATCCCAAAATATACAATCAAAGTTCTTTTTTTCTTTCAGGCTTAGAACATATCCCTGCCCAAGATCGACCCAACGGCAAAATTTTTGTATAAACTGTTCTGAACTGACTCCCAACCCGATTGACATGCTTGTCAAATCTTTACGAGACAGGAACACATAACCGGGGTCGTGCCTGCAACAAGCGTGGCACTGAGTACATTCGAATTTCAAACCAGAATCATAAAAATTTGACAACATGTTCCAATAAAAAAAGCCTTCTGAAAAGAAGGCTGTTGGGGAGAGTAGGATTCGAACCTACGAAGCGTGAACGCAACAGATTTACAGTCTGCCCCTTTTGGCCACTCAGGAATCTCCCCCAAAGCGAGGACAAACCTAGCAGAGCATCATCTTTTTGTCAAGCCAACTGTCGGAATTGAACCGACGACCTACGCATTACAAGTGCGTTGCTCTACCCCTGAGCTAAGTTGGCATACGCATTGTTAGGATAGGAAACCGTACCTGTTCTGTCAACCATGGTACGTAATGCTCCTCCAGAATTCGTGGCCATTGGAATTCTTCCAGTACTGCGACAAAGGCCTGGCGACGTAATGCGAAAAGCTTATCCGGATCGTTCTCCCATACATGAAGACTTCGGAGAAAAGCTCCCCAAAATCCCGAACCTTGGTTTTTTATGTAGGAGAAACCAGTTTTTTCATCGAGTACCTTCACCAAACCACCAACCCTATGGACGATTGGAAGCGTACCCATCAATTGTGCCTTTAGGTCCGTTAGTCCGCAGGGTTCATACTCAGAGGGCATCAGAAAAAAATCACCCGCGGCAAAAACCAGTCGCGCCAGGGATTCTTCAAAGGTATTGATGAATAGAAAACGGCCTGTAGCTACCGAGTTCCGGGCCAAATGAATCAGTCTTTCTTCATAATGCCGCTCTCCCTGCGCCATAACTAAAAAGGAAGCCTTTGGCCTTTCGACCAATGCTTTCGAAATCAAATCAAAAAGAGAATCGACTCCTTTTTGAGCCGTAAGTCGACCTTGCATGACATAGAGTGCATCCTTCCATGGCCCAAGTCGCCCGTGAACCGTGGCTGGCTTAAGTAAAAGACGGTCCCTCAAGATTCGCCGGCAAACGCCCTTCCCTTCCCAGTCGCCCCTTAAGGGGTCGAATCCAGCGGGGAGGCCGGCAGAATCGGGGTCTCGAGGATCTTTGTCGTCGGTATCAATTCCATTGGTAATTCCTTTCAAGGGGACCTTTGTCGACCGCAACCATTTTCCGAATGAACCAGACCAACGGTCATTCTTGCCTGTCTTAAGTTCATTGGCGTAATTTTCACTGACTGTTGCCAGTTTAGCATGACGAGAGGCACTCACCATGGGATCAAGATGGTGGTCGAGGAGACTAAGTTGTGCCTCCGATGCGGCCAATCCTAGAAGATCCCTATGAAAGGGTGAATCCTCCATTTCTTGCCGATAACCCGGACCCGCGTTGTGAATAAGGAGACTGAATATCGTTCTGGAATATCGTGACTCAAACTTCACATGGGTTCTGCAAATAGCCGGAAGAAAGCCAGTATGTCCATCATGACCTAAAACCTGGCAAGGGATGTTCTGCGTTTTGTCCCAATACGTTGCGACAGCCCATTGAAATTCCAAGTTCATTTCAAAACCGTCAAAAAAGCCTGCGCCACGAAGGTTGCGAGGGTTTTTCACCTCATCCGAAACTGTGTATGTATATAGGGACTCTTTGTCATCAAAAGCGGGACTTCGAACAAAATGGAGAGTGTGGTTTCCTTCCTCCACAACCCATGTTTCTAGATTAACGGGCCTTGTGGGGTGAAGAGAAGGGCCAAACCACATTAGACGGCCTTCTTTTTGAACTCTACCCCTCAAAAAACCATAGAGAGGAAGCACTACGTGAGTTTTCCAACCGATTTGGGGAAAGGCCCTCGACTGGTCATGAACAACATCTTTGATCCCACCGGCTTCCGCCCATCCACCTAGTTCGCGAGTCACCAGCCAGATTTCTCTCACCATGACAGTATTCCCGATTCTGGATAGATCCATCCACCCCAAACAACAACAAATATAAAGACAGCAAGAAAACCCAGACCCAACCCAAACGATGCTAAGATTCGTCTGCTGTGATTTCTCGCAAGTGGAAACAAAAGCAAACAAGCAAGTAATAGTCCACCCCAAGACATCCAACGCAAACCATCAAAAAGGATCATTTGAGTTGATTCAAGAAAGTTCTGAGCTGCTCCTGCCAAATAGAGAAGCAACAAGATAAAGGTGAGAAGAAACCAAGCCAACCCTAGTCTGATTGCCAGTGCTACAAAATCAAATTTCAAGGTTTTGAGCTTCCCTCAGCACGAAGATCGTTTTTTGAACAATGATCAGAAGACGATCCAATCCATTTTCAATTGTTTCTTGTTGGCCTTCGAGCAGATAAGGAAACTTGAGAATTGCTGTCAATGCCGGAACATTCCGGTCACGAAGTCCGGAAAGATGCAAATGCAGAGTCTCAAGAGCGTCGATTCCTCGTTCAATATATTCCATTGCTTGAGAATCTTTATTCTGTACAAGTTGAAGAAAGGCCTTAAGACTGAGTGGCTTTGAGGCCATTTCATACCGCAATTTTTGGAATTCTTTCCCTTCAGGCGCATCAGGATGCAAACTGTGATCAAATTGGTGGATTTTTGTTCTGAGAGAAGCTAATTCATCCACAGCACTGCTGAGTGCTTGAATGGTGTTTTTGGATCCAGGAGCAACCATGCGGGAGAGACTCTGATGAAAAGGGACAATTTTCTTCAAAAAATAGTAACTCATAAACCCCCAAAGGAGACCAAGAGTCTCGGGGTATTGGAAACCGGGAACTTTTTGGTTTCCTCCTAGTGACATTCCGGCACCAGGAAGATAGAATTCTAACGGATGAAAAGTTCCATCACGGAACAAGATATTGCGTTCTTCCTCGAGAAGCCTCTCCCTGATCTGAGGAATCCGCAAATCCAGTTCCTCCTTAAGGTTCATTGACAAAGTCGTCTGGTAAAACTCTCTGACGGAAAACTGTGGAACGACATACTTCACAGCATAATATGGGTCTTGAAACGACCATTGAAGAATTTCTTTCCATGGAAGCTTTAGAGAAAGGTCATGACTTGAGCGTACTAAACCAGCCATACGATCATTGATCATTTCCAGTGTCCAAGTCGTCTTTTCATTGGAAAGGCGTTCTGCTAGTCCCTCAAAAAGGGAATCAAGACTTCCGGAACGCCAATCGATTTTATTGAGCAAATGAATGCCGTAGTACAATCGCTCTAGCAATCCCGCCGCCTTGCGCCAAGGTACACCTTGAAAATAGGGGTACTTATTGATATCAGCCTTACCCAAAACATGCCCGAACAAATCAAAGAGAAAGTCGAAAGGATATTGAACCAATGGGCGAGCAAAATACAGCGTTCTCAATCTATCCCTCACCCTATCGAATACAGCTTGCGGGGTGGCTGCCAATGCCTTTTCAAGCCGCTGGTCTAGTTGTGACTGCAAGATCGAACGCTTCTGCTCAACCTTGTACAAGGAGCCAATCTCCTCATCACTCAGAATATCTTCTAATCCCTTGATGGATTTGGCATGCTCTTCTCGAATGAGTAGCAACATTCCAGCTTCCAAAGTGAGCTTCTGATGAAACAAATGCTCGAATACCGGTCTGAGATTCTGAACTTCGACGTAGAGATCATAGAGCCGCTTGGCGAATTCCGGAGACCATTCTCCTTTAGAGAAGGTAATAAGGTCTGGTACTCGTTCCCTGAGTACCAGTCGGGGAGTAGACAATTTTCGATCAGCTAGAATTTCATACTCTGAACGATTACCGAAGAAAGCTGAGATTTTCACAAAAAAACGATCCAGAAAACCAAGCTTCTTTACTTCCTTGGAAAGACGGTGTTTGAGTTCCTCAGGTGCTTCGGCTTTGCTGATAATACTGTCTGTGTCTTTCGCTGAGAGATTCAAGCTTGCCTGAATTTTTCCTAAGAGAAGTTTTTTTTCCTCGGGGTCCATACCTTGTGAAAGTTCGTCAAGACTATGGCTCATGGTCCGGTAACTCCGACAAATGGGAGGAGAACAAGATAACGACCTTCGACAATCTGAACCGAAGCTCCCGTCTTGCTTGCTTCATTGCTAAGACTGTGCCATCGGGAAAAGTCGACTTGATCGATGGACCAACGAAGACCAGTTGAAAGGGTTTTCCAGGGGCCGCTCCCTAATGGAAAAAAAGAAACGAATCCCGACGGCACCGCAACAACCTCGGGGGCTTTGACACTCCAGATTTCCTCATGTGCAGTTAACCAACGGGTGATTGCTGGTTGGGAAGTTAGCAATCTGAGGTTTGCTAGCCAATGATCCATCCGTCTACCACCACCACCCAGAAGCCAAATTTCTGTTGCACCCAATTCCAAAGCAGCTTTTACCCCAGCCTCGGTGTCTGTGTCGTCTTTGTCTCGTTTCAGAAAACGCGACTCATCATAGGAATCTGCATAGTCTGAAAGAACACCATCCAAACTGTCCCCATCTCCAACCCAAAGATTGGCTCGTCGTTTCCATTTTCTGAGATATATCAAACCTGAGTCGGCGGCAACAATCCTCTGGCAGGTGTCCAACCAAAGGAGACCTGGGACGGAAGGGGGTTCTTCTCCCCCAGTGCAGACGACAGTGACCATGGATTCAGGATAAACTTGACAAACCCTTTTGGACAACCCTAGTGTGACTTCATGTTTGACTCAGTTCGGAGACGTCTCGCTCCATTTGCCCTGGAATTTTCCAACAATGGCAAGCAAATCTATCTCGTTGGCGGCGCAATACGAAATCTTCTCTTGGGAAGGGTTGTCAAGGATTTTGATTTCACAACAGATGCAAAGCCGGAAGAAGTCCAAGAATTGTTCCCAAAGGTTTTACCTACAGGGATTCGGCATGGAACAGTCACCGTCTTGTTTCAAGGGAATTTCTATGAGGTCACAACTTTTCGTATCGATGGGCAGTACTCTGACAAACGGCGACCAGACGCCGTAACCTTCACACCAAGCCTCGAAGAAGACTTGAGCCGGAGAGATTTTACAATCAACTCAATAGCTCTCAACCTCATCGATGGACGTCTTGTGGACCCTCATGATGGTGCCGGTGATATAAAAAGGCGGCTTTTGAAAGCCATTGGCGAACCCGGAAAACGGTTTGATGAAGATGCACTCCGATTGTTAAGACTCTTTCGGTTTGCTTCGCAATTGGATTTTTCTATCGACCCGGAAACCTTGGCAGCTGCTAGCTCCCGTTGCAACAATCTTGTTCAGATCTCAAAAGAAAGAATCCGAGAGGAATTATTCAAGGCAATGGCAGGAGAAAGGCCGGACTTAGCTTGGGGTCCACTGTCAGATCTCGGCATTTTGGGAATTCTTTTTCCTGATTTAAACCCCAAACCATTGTCACAAGCTGGACTAGAACAACTTGTCAGTTTGAAAGGCGATTTGCGTTGGAGTTTCTGGTTGACTATAGCTTGCAGGTTCTCCGAAACCGATTGGGAATCGAGTTTAAAGCGGTTGACTTTTAGCAATACCGATATCACAACCTTTCTTGGACCTACCAAAGCTTGGAACCTGCTGCAACGCCCCTTACCTGTCTCGATTAAGGCAAAGGCCATTATTGCAGCCTGGGGTTCTCGGGAACGAGTTGAACAGGGTAACGTTTACCTGGGTGCGCTAGAGGCGATGGAATTCTGGTCTGACGGGGAAGGACTTCGTAAAGAGTTACTTCGTGCAAGCCAATCTTTAGAACCAATTTTTTTACACGACCTTGCTGTGAGCGGAAAAACCCTTCAAGATGCAGGACTTAAACCCGGTCCAACTATGGGAAAAATTCTCCGGAACATGCAAGAAGCCGTTTGGGCGAATCCGCAGATCAACTCAGAGGGAAGCCTTCTAGAGTTGGCTCAGAGCCTTCAGTAATTGATCGATATGCTATCCCAGCAGCTTCTTGCTCGGCTTCTTTTTTGTTCTTACCTGAACCAGAGCCCAAAGTTTTTCCGTTCACTTGAACTTCCATAAAAAAGGTTTTGTCATGATCAGGACCGGTCTTGTCAATCAAGACGTAGCGAGGGTAGCTTTTGAAACTCTTTTGAACATGTTCTTGTAAAAGGGTCTTGTAGTCCTTTTTGTGTCGGTCCTCCAAAACATTGTTAATTTCAGGAACCATTAACTGTAGGATGAACTTCTGAACTTCAAGAAAACCAGAATCGAGATAATACGCACCGAAAACAGCTTCAAGCCCATCAGCCAATAGGGCTTTTTTTGTTCTCCCACCGGAGTTTTCTTCACCCTTGCCGATCAGTAATAAAAGATCGATACCGAGTTTTTTGGCAACTATTGATAAAATGTCTTCCGATACGACAAATGACTTGATCTTTGCCAGATCACCTTCGGCACGGTCGGCTAGGACGTGAAATAAATAGGAAGAAACAACCAATCCAAGCACCGAGTCTCCAAGAAACTCTAAACGCTCATTGTTGCCTCGTTGATCAGAATTTTCATTTGAAAAGGATCTATGTGAAAAGGCCAGGTTCAACAACGCTTCGTTTTTGAACCTGACCCCTGATGACTTCTCAAATTGTTTGAGAAGTTTTTTCCTTTCTGGTTTGATTCCAGAAGGTAACGGACTTTTCGGCTTCCCGAAGAGTTCCACGAATGATTACTTCTGTTGGGAACGCAGGTAATTCAAGACATCGCCGACCTTTTCAAATTCCGTGGCTTTGTCTTCAGGAATCGTAATTCCCATATCCTCTTCAATTGCATACAGAAGTTCATAGGTATCAAGACTATCAGCGCCGAGATCCTCACGGATCTTGCTGTCGAGAGTGACCTTTGCCTCAGCAACTTCGAGTTTCTCGACAATGATCTTTTTCAGCTTTTCGAACAGTTCGTCCATTCGCTTCTCCTTTCGTTAAGCCATCGATTCCGGTTCAAAAACTTGCTTCCCGCGATAGAAGCCGCACTTCGGACAAACCCGATGCATCAGAATTTTATTTCCGCAATTCGCGCACGCCATCAGATTGGGTACGGTCATCTTCATATTTGCAGAACGTCGCCTTCTGGTGCGGGTCTTGGAAGTGTTAAATTTGGGTACTGCCATGGACCTTTCCTCAAAAAAATTTCGTGTTGTATCCTACCGTTTTTGCTGGACGCTGTCAAGCTTTGCTATAAAAGCTGGCCTTTTGCATGCTTTTCTTTGAGCGCTTCTTCAACCACAGGAGGTACCATTGACGACACATCACACTCAAGTTGAACCAGTTCCTTGATCGCAGAAGATCTCAGGACAAAGTACCTTGGATCGGTGGGCATCAGAAAGGTCTCAATGGAATGGTTGATTCCTTTGTTGATCATACTCAACTCGAACTCATAACCAAAATCTGTAAACGCCCGTACACCGCGAAGGATGGTACGAATTTGATGATTGGCAGCAAAATCTACAATGAGCTTGTCCCAGATGAATACTTCAACGTTGGGCAAATGGGTAGTCATGGTTACGAGAAAGGAATGCCTTTCCTGAGGTGTGAAAAGGTACCGCTTTTGTGAATTGGCACTTACGACAACCAAAACCTTCTCCATGATTCGGCTTGCGCGTTCGATAAGATTGAGATGGCCATTTGTGGGAGGATCGAATGTTCCAGGGAAAACCGCTTTCATATCGTTCACCTTAGCTCCCTGCTACCAAGACGGTCAAGGATCATTTTGACAAAGGACCCCAGAAAGCCTAGTATGGAAGTATGCGAAATGTCTCTATTGTGTTATTTGCCTTGTTTGCATTCGGATCTTGTGCTTCCCAGCCCCCTCCTCCTGTTGTTGATGAACCAATTTTAGAGGAACTGGTACCGGTACCGGTTGTAGAACCAGTTCTTGAAGTTGTAGAACCAGAACCAGAACCGGTTCCAGTTGTTGTCCCTGAACCTGTAGCCACTCCTGTTTTTGAAGTCACACCAGAAAAGAAGCAGACTTCGTTGGCGGAGATACGGGCTTTGGTGGATAAGTTGAACGCTTTGATTGCCAAGAAAGGGTTCTCAGAATGGAAGACGTATCTAGACCAAGCCTATCTTCAGACTTACGGTGACCCTGTCCGCCTTAAAGAATACTCTGCAAGCAGTCCTTTTTTGAAACAATACAATATCAAATTGAAAACTCTCGAGGACTATTTCAAATTTGTCGTTGTACCAAGTCGTGCTGACGTAACAGTCGACGATATTGGGTTTGTTGATGAAAACCGCGTCAATGTCTTTACGGTTGTTGACAATGAACAGGTTCTCCTCTACCTCTTGAAGTTGTATGGCAAAGAATGGAAAATATCATCGTGGTAACCAGCAAGGAGCGAACATGAAGAAGTCGTTGCCCCTCCTCCTCGGGCTTGTCCTTATTCCGGCTTTGGGTTTTGCCCAGACCGCCGGTACGCAGGCAACCGGTCAGAAGACCGTCGAGGAAAAAAGGCTTCAAAGCAGCGTAGAGGTCCAGGTGATCTCCAGTCTTGTGGCCGAAAACGGTCGCAGTGAGAAAATCAAAGCCCTCGAGTTCATTCGGGGTATGGTTGAAAAAGGCAAAGCCACCGAGAAAAACACGGATGTTGTGCTTCTCTTGGAAGAGTTGGGTGCAGAAGGGACTACCAAACAGGTTGTTGAGAACCGAAGAGTCATCAACGACTTCCCCGATGTCCGCCGTGAGAGTGCTGAACTTCTAGGTCAGGTTGGTGGTAATCAATCCAGAGAAATTCTTCTCAACATGGCCATTAAAGATAAGGAACCAATGGTTGTGGCTGAAGCCGTGTACTCGTTGGGATTGATTGGTGGTGGTGATCAATCCGCAAGGGTTGAGTCAGTCATTACAAACCTTATCAAGTCCCAAGATACGATTAAACCCGACAGCAATTTTGCTTTTGCAGCTGTCTCTGCCCTTGAGATGCTGGGTAAAAAAAATAATGGCAAAGTAAGCCAGGAAGTTTTTGCTTCTTTGATCCGTATTCAGAATGGTAACTATATACGCCCGGTCCGTGAAAAAGCCAAACAAGTTCTAGACGGGTTCACAAAGTATTGATTGTAATAAAAAAACCCGCAGTACAGCGGGTTTTTTTATGGGACATTCCATCCGCATTCAACGTTTATACAGTCCACGCAGTTCCTTTCGCCAAGCTGGTGGGTTGATAGGATCCTCTACAACAATTTTTCTATGGATCTCGAAGCGGCTGTTTTCCTTTTCGACGATGACACCAAAGAGACCTGAACCCAGATAGGCGATCTTCTCGGGGGAGACTAGCGGCTCTCTTTTTGTTAACTCCATAAGTACACAGTCAAAATGGGCTGGCCCTTGATCGGGACCAAAAGCCACTGCGCTGGCCATCTCTGAAATGGGTTGTGTACAAACAACACAGGGTTGAGCCGGAATGATTACACGTGGTGCATCGTGGTCGTGTCGGAATCGGCGACGGCCCCCACGGTGATGGCGGTCGGTGTTATTTTCTCTCATGGAGTAGAAAATGTCCTTTATTGATGCTCTCTGTCAATAAGCTTGCAATTTCCTGGATGGCGGACTGAAGGTACGCCTCTTGTCGGATTTTTTTCTTGAGTTCCTTGATTCGGTCCGGGGCCTTCAGTTCGCTCATCATTGGAATCCGTTCTCCGTAAACGCATCGTCAAAATGCGTAATCTGTTCAGGGCCAATGTGGACAATGTCAAACCTGACACGGAACCGGTACCACTCAGGATGCTCACCTAAGAATGCCCGGGCGCACCCAAAAATCCGGTTTCGTTTAGCAGACGTGATAGACCGCTCCAAGTCCTCTACCGACATCGTCAGCCAGTGCTTCACTTCCACGAATACCAAGCTGTCGTCCCTGTACACTATTATATCGACCTCTCCGGAACGGCACCTGAGATTTCTTTTAAGGATATGGTAACCCTGTTCTTGGAGGTATTCCGAAGCGAGATCTTCGCCCCTATCACCTCGCTGTTTGGTGTTCACCAGCTTCCAGCAAGTCTTGAAAGTTCACAGGTCGGGCAATGAATATTTTGGGAGTGTCGTTTAGATCGAGAAGAGGACCTTTGTCATCTCGAAAAGCATTCCCGAAAGAATCAATCAACATCCGAACCCTTGGTCGTAGAATGTTTCCGGAAGTCATTTCGATAACACGCGCAATGCTGCCATCACTTAGTAAAAGGATACTCCCAGGTGGATTGAGGCCCAAGCTGTGAATGAAGTCTTTTACGGAAACGGGATCAAACCGACTCCCTTGATCCTTGACCAGTTGCTTCATGGCCTCGTAGCCCACAAGACTGTTTCGATAACGTCTCTGCGTCACTCTTGCAACGAAGTTGATTGCGACGGTTGCTATTCGCGTCCAAGGGTGAATCTGCTCACCAGCCAGACAGGAGGGATAACCCGCCCCATTCCAATCCTCGTGATGCTGGAGAGCAATCTGGGTTGCTTCAAAACTCTCACCCCACTGCCTTACTTTTTCATAAGAAACCGAAGGATGGCTTTCCAGTAAAACTCGTTCTTTTTCTGTGAGCTTCCCCTCCTTGAGCAACAGAGAAGGTGGTAGAAACAACATCCCAACATCATGAAGCAAAGCTCCGCGAATCAAAAGTGTTTGATGCTCTTCAGACCAGCCCATAGCGCGAGAAAAAAGGTACAAACACAAAGCAACATTGAAACTGCTGGCAGCAGTTGAAGTGGTATAAACTCGACCATCAAGAAATACACGAAACAAAGCCCAGGCTTCGTTATGGAATGATCCTACGATACGAGATACAAAAGCATCAAATGCCGGAAGTGAAAACACATTTCGCTGAACGTCTATGAAGTGTTTCTGGAGTTCTTCCAGCAACAACTGATAAGTTTCAGCAGATTGTGCATCTTGAGGAAAGTCCCAATGTGAGATATTTGGCTTTGCTGCCAAGGGTGGCTTGGTTTCACTCATTTTGTTTTCTTGTTGTAATGATAAACAGCCGTTAACAATTGGGCAAGGACAGAAAAATGTTTTTCTGGTATCCAAGTTCCTTCGGGAAGTTGAAACAAGAGAGGCGTAAGTTCTCCTTGGCTGCTTTCAGGAATTTTGTATTTTCTTGCCAACTCCAGAACGCGACGAGCTTGGTGCCCTCGAGCTTTAAATAGAATCATGGGGGCTGGGTAGGACGGCAAATAGCGGATTCCTACAGCCATTTCTGAAGCAAGGTTAGATTCTGACATTGACACCCCCTGGAGGCATTAGCGGAGTAGATGGCTTACCCATAATATTCAATCTCACTTGCGACCCTCCACTGGCAAGTTGTTTCTCAAGACGAGCAGCGAGTTTTCTCCAGAAGATTCTGTCACTTTCCTGGAAGAAGTACCAGTTCCATTCTAACATTTCCAACTTGACGTGGGACTCCAGCCGGAATGCTATTCCAGCAGGGGCTGCAGTCAGGTTCCATTGGTCGATGGTTTGTGACTGAGGGTTCCAGTGGGCCTGTAACAAACCTGAATCACTAATGCCTTCGTATTCCCAATGCAATGGCAATACAAGCCAAGGATCGCCAGAAATGCTTTGATGAGAATTCCACAGGTCCCAGAATTCTTCCGTATCAGGCGGATGTTCCGGATGTCCTTCTTCGAGAGTCTTCTGCCAGGCAAGCCAGGGGAGCACCCCATCAGCCAAAACGCTTCCAGGTCCATTTCCACGAGCCTCAAGGGAGGCCGCCCACGCTTCTCCATCGGAAGGGACAGAACTTGATCTGAGCCATCTTGTCCATATCTGAAGCCTCTCTCCTAACAACGGCAAACCCCGAGAGAGAAACGCTGCCATCAATGACGTTTCACCCGGGGAACGGAATTCGGGGTTCGGTGGAGTTTCTAGGATGCGAAGAATCCATCGGGACCCTTGTTGAGCCGTCAATTGAAGTCTCAGCGACTGACCGATTGATAAGTTCAGTTCGGTGGTCACATTGAGATTTCTTCCTCCGAGGTTTAGCTGCCAAGTTCCCGGTCCAACTTTTGCTTGAACAACAGCGGAAAAAAAAGCCCCCGCCGACCGAGGCAACTCGGCGGTACGGGGGACTGAAACGAAACCGATGAGCTCACCCACGATTTCTGCAGCTCTTAAACCGCTGTTACAACCTTTTTCTTGATCAATTCCTTGACCTTGGCAGCCTTTCCGACACGGTCGCGGAGATAGTACAGCTTAGAGCGTCGGACCTTGCCAGGCCGGACTACCTCAAGCTTGTCGATTCGAGGGCTGTGGAGGGGGAAAACCCGCTCAACGCCGACACCGAAAGAGATTTTGCGGACGGTGAAACTTTTTCGCACGCCGCTATGGTTTATCGCAATGACGGTTCCTTCGTAAACCTGAACACGCTCTGTCTTGCCTTCTACGATCTTGAAGTGAACCTTGATCAGGTCACCAATCCGAAAGGGCGTTGTCTCGCGAAGCTGGGCGGCTTCGATCGCTTTGATCAGATCCATGGGATCCTCCTAATTAGTCTCTGTGTCCCAAAAACAACCGTCGCTGTTATACCAACAGATCAGGCCGCAAACGTTTTGTTTTGTCGATGCTCTGCTCCAACCGCCAACCTGCAATGTTCTTGTGGTGTCCCGAAAGGAGCACCTCGGGGACCGAACGGTCCCGGAACACTTCAGGTCTTGTATACTGGGGATATTCCAGCAGGAACCCATCGGAGAAGCTTTCTTCTTCGAGACTCCTGGCCTTGATGACCCCTTCACGCAGACGGTACACAGCATCGATGATGACCAACGAAGCAATCTCCCCCGAGGAAAGGACGTAGTCCCCGATGGATATTTCATCATCGACATATTCGTCAATGATCCGTTGATCGATCCCTTCATAACGTCCACAAATGAAAACCAGTTCGTCTTCTTTTGCGAACTCCCGGGCGGTCGACTGAGTAAACAGCCGGCCTGACGGTGTCGGATAGAGGGTCCGTTTCTGACCTGCCCCCACAGAATCCAGGGCTCTGGCCAGAGGTTCCGGTTTGAGGACCATACCGGCGCCACCGCCATAGGGAATGTCGTCACAAGTCTTGTGTTTATCGAGGGCAAAGTCCCGGATATTCACAAACTCAATCTCAATCAGTCCCCGCTCAACAGCTTTCTTCATAAGCGAACTTTGAAAAAAACCGTCTACAATCTCAGGAAACAAGCTCAAGACAATAAACTTCAGGGGTTTCAAACCACTCATTCGAGGATCCAATCCACCTTCAGCTCAATCGTCCGACCGTTCAAGTCGATGCTTCCTAGATACACTTCCTGAAAAGGAACAATACAATTCTCTCCGTTGGTTTTCTCAACTTCCAGAAGAATTGCCGATGCTCCTTCCAAATGTCCCATAACCCTGCCCCTCACCACACCGGCGAAGACCAACGAACACCCGATCAGGTCGGCCAGGTAAACCTCACCTTCCTCCAAGGGAGCCGCTTGGTCACGAGGAACCCACAGTTCAAAATCCGCTAGCATTTTAGCCGCCTCCGGAGAGTCGATGCCAACAAACTTCAACAGCAAATTGTCACCCGAACGCCGAGTGGTTTCGACCTTGAGAGTCTTTTCCACACCGCCTTTCCGGGCCTCAACGGTGCTCAAACGTTCAAAGTGATCAAAGACTCCTGAAAAACTCAGGATTTTGACCTCTCCCCGGACCCCGTGACTGGTCCGGATTTTCCCGATAGCGACTAAGGACGGGTTCAGTCCAAAATCTCCAGAACAACTCGTTTCCCTGTCTTGGTCGACGAGGCACTGAGGACTGTCCGTATGGCCTTGGCGATGCGACCGTGTTTTCCAATCACCTTACCGAGGTCGTCTGCCGCCACCCTCAGTTCGAGGATCGTGGATTTTTCGCCCTCGATCTGATTGACGAAAACTTCCGAAGGATCGTCGACCAAGGTTTTTGCGATGTATTCAACGAGATCTTTTTCCACAATTCCTCTCCCCCGGGCTTAGCCCAGGAAAAACTGATTCTTATTGAGGAGACTCTTAACTGTAGGGGACAATTGCGCACCCTTATCCAGCCAATCTTTAATCCGATCGGCCTTGAAGCTAACCTGATCGTTCTTCTCAACGGGGTGATAATACCCCACTTCTTCAATGGTCTTACCATCTCGGGGTGCGGTCGAATTGGTGACCACGATCCGATAGTAAGGCCGCTTCTTAGCGCCGAATCTCTTCAGGCGAATGGAAACACTCATGCTTCCTCCTTTTGCTTGTTCATGGAGTATCCTATTTCATGCCGCCAAGTTGCTGCATCATCTGACTTTGCATGCCTTTGTTCTTGGCGACTTTTTTCATCATTAGTTTCGTCTTCTCAAACTTCTTGATCAGTTGGTTCACATCGTAGATTGTTGCCCCCGAGCCATTGGCGATCCGCTTCCGGCGGCTGGGACCGAGAATCAAGTGGTTACGACGTTCCTTCTTTGTCATGGAGCAGATGATGGCCTCTTCTTTCTTCATGCCACCCTCATCGATCATAGAGGGATCGATCTGGCCCGCTAAACCGGGCATCATAGCCATGAGAGACTGCATGGAACCCATCTTTTTCACTTTCTTGAACTGCTCTAAGTAATCTTCCAGCGTGAAGACACCGCCGGCCATTTTGTTCTGCAGGTCCACAGCTTCCTGAGCATCGAAGTTTTCCTGTGCCTTTTCGACCAGGGAGACAACATCGCCCATCCCAAGAATTCTGCTGGCAAACCGGTCGGGATGGAAGGGGTCAAGGTTTTCAATCTTTTCGCCGACACCCACAAATTTGATGGGCTTGCCAGTAATTGTCTTCAATGAAAGTGCGGCACCACCACGGGTATCAGAGTCAAACTTGGTTAGAATGATACCGGTCAGTCCTACCTTTTCTTCGAAGGTCTGGGCGATCTCGACAGCGTTCTGTCCCGTCATGGCGTCGGCGACGAGCAGGCTTTCGACAGGATCGGCAGCCTTCTTGATCTGAACAAGCTCTTCCATAAGAGCTTCATCAACTTGGAGGCGGCCTGCGGTATCGACAAGGACAGTGTTGAACTGGTTTTTCTGGGCATACTTCAGCGCGTTTTTGACAACAGCGACAGGATTCTTGGAGTCTTCTTTATAGAGTTCGACTCCAACCTGCTGGCTTAGGTAGGTCAGCTGATCAACGGCGGCGGGCCTTTGGAGGTCTGCGGCAACCAGAAGCACACGGCGGCCCTCCTTCTTGAGACGTGCCGCTAACTTCGCCACGGTGGTGGTCTTGCCGGCTCCCTGCAAACCCAGAAAGAGAATGGCGCTAACGACGTCTGGTCCCCTGAGAAGCAGTTCTTGCTTTTCATCGCCAAGAAGTTTGACCATTTTATCATGGAGAAGTTTTACAAATTGCTGTCCTGGATTAACCGATCGGACAACAAGCATCCCCTTGGACTCTTCGATGGTCTGATTAACGAACCGGCGAACGACACGGAGATTAACGTCAGCCTCGATGAGGGCAACTTTGATCTCCTCAACCATATCCTGAATATTCTTCTCGGAGATGGTAGCTTTGCCAGAGAGGCTACGAACGATATCAGAAAATTTACTAGTCAGACCATCAAACATAACTGGGAAGTTATATTACGCCTGGGGTTCCTTGGTCAACCTGTAATCCTTTACCTGACCTGGAGGAATGTACGGTTCAGGTACGAGGCGCGTTCTCCTGCTGCCTTCCAAAAGGGACTGAGCGGGTGGCTTTGAACGACTTCATTGTAGGCCTTCCAGGCTGCCTTGACATCTCTTCCTTCGCCAGGCTCTTCTAGAAGTTGACCTAATTGAAAAAGGTATCTGTCTTTGAGCTTGGGAGCCGGATACCACAAACCATAACGGCCAGACCAGTCTTTTGCGAGGGCGGTCATTTTTTGCAACCGCAAAGTTTCAAAGACCTGCACAAACAAGTCTTCAGGAGGAGCAGAGGTACCGGATGCCCAGAGTTTGACGTAGGCAGGAAGTTTCGTTTGTGGCTCTTTTGTTGCCGCCAGACGTGTTCCCAATTCCAACGTTCCTTGGAAGTCAGGACCCGTTAGGGTCAGATTCTTGTCGAGGTATGACAACGCTTCGGAATCTTGGCCGTCCTGATTGAGCAACCTGGCAAGCTCGAGGTTGACTCTGGTATCCTCTGCTTTATATGACTGAAGCAACCGTTGAACCGCTTCAGAGGTTTTTCCAGCCGCAGCAAGCTGTCGACTAGCTTCAAGGGCATCGTTTTGTGCTGTCTTACTAGTTTGCGGTGAAAGGACGGTGCTGTTGGATGAAGTTCTTGTACCCGCAGCTGCAATAGATAAACGGATTTTCCGGGAGTCGGTGGTTTGGTTGATCAAATCTTGACGTTGGAACTCAAGCGTATACTGTCCAGGAACCAATGGTTTAAACTGAAAAGTTGTCGCATCCTTGTCTCGCTGAATTGATTGAAATCCCAGCGTTTTTTGCTGAACGGGGCTGTCAAGATAGAGCCAATTTGTTTTGTCAAAATGCAGGGTGACAGCATCACCGGCGACTGCGTTGACGTCCTCCCATCGAAAGTCGGAGGAGGTGCTTTTCTCCACCGGTAAAAGTGATGCTGTAGAGGCCGCCGTGGGGGATGCTTTGGGCAATACGGGAACAGGCTGAGGTTTGGCGGCAACAGTTGCAGGAGCTTTTTCATCAGGAACCGATGGTTTGGCGTCAGGTTTTGCAATAGCAGCAGCTACTGGTGCAGGAACAGGAAAGTTAGCCGTCTTGACCTGCGAAATTGAGGTCCAAGACCTTGATAGCGGCGTTTGTTTGGCGGGCAAAAGCCGGATTTCTGGAAGTGGAAGTGCGAGGATCGTGGGCACGGGAAGAGGTGCGGCCGCAACAACTTCCGATGAAAGTATCTCGGGAAGAGTTTGTGGTGACGGGAAACCCCAAGTATTGACAAGTTTTTCAACAGGACCACTTTGGCGCGCTACCCAACCATACCGGATGGGCCACGAAGGGGTGGGAATCTGGTAGATGACAACTGCTCCCATAGGAGGTTTCGCAGGAGGATCGATCCTTCGCGGTATTGGAGAAGATGGAGGTGGGGAAACACAACTTACGAGCAGAAGACCGGCAAGCAAAAACCTTAGGCAGCTCACCGAACACCTCCAAACAGACCTTCAATAGCTTTTTCATTCTTCTGCGGCAGCTCATAGATAGGCAATCGCTCGACCGGTGTCCAATAGGGGGTAATCTCCTCCCAAGTCCAAGGACGCCCTCCTCCCTCGCGCGCATAAAGCCAAGATTTACTGAGCCACTGCCCACCAGGTGCTGGGAGGTCAAAGTCGGAAAGCAAGATAGCTCTCGAAATTGTGTCGGGAGTATCGGACTTGAACGGACTTTGCGAGGGAAGAATATTCTTAGGTTCTTCCGGTTTGCTCAACCAGGCCGTCAGAGCGGTACCGCCACCTGATATCACCGCCAGTCCTAAAGAAATCAACCAGAACATTCTCCATTCTTTCTTACTGATCAGCGGCTTTTTCTGTTTGGCGGCACTCATGCGCCCACCTGTTCGGTTGCAGCTAGACGAACTGCGATTATCTTTGAAATCCCTGGAGCTTCCATGGTCACACCAATCATTGTCGACGCACTTGTCACTGTCTTTTTATTGTGGGTAATCACAACGAATTGGCTTCTAACCGCAAATTCAGTCAGCATGGCCACAAAACGTCCCACGTTGTTCTCATCAAGAGCCGCATCGATTTCATCAAGAATACAAAACGGAGAAGGTTTTACCTGAAAGGTTGCGAAGAGCAGTGCTACGGCCGTCATCGACTTTTCACCCCCAGATAAGAGATTGATACTTTCCAGCTTCTTACCAGGAGGTTGGCAAAGCATCTCGATACCAGATTCGAGGACTTGTTCAGGATTTGTCAGACGCAATTCGGCCCTTCCACCACCAAATAGTCTCCGGAAAGTCAAGTTGAAGTTTTCTCGGATTTGGGAGAAAGTTTCAGCAAATAAGAGTGCGGATTCCCGCCGGATTTCCTTGGTTACCTGATGAAGGTCTTCTCGGGCTTTCTTGAGATCTCCCAACTGCTGGTTAAGAAATCCATGCCTTTCATCAATTTCAGAAAACTCTTCGATGGCCATGAGGTTTACCTGACCTAATGACCGCAACTCTTCTTTCTTTCTGCCCAGAGTCTCTCGAAGATCGCTTCTATCAACACCTGGCCTTCGAATTTCCGCCTCATACTCAGAGAGCTCGACCGAGTGCTTATCACGAAAAGCGTCATAAACCGCCTTGATTTCAGCACCGACTTCCGCTGCATGTACCTGAAGAATCTCACCTTCATTCTGCAGGGTTGTCAGTCGTTCCTGGCCTTCCCGCAGTTCTTTTTGGCGTCCCATCAGGGCTTGATTTCGAGAGCCAAGTTCAGCCTCCAAGGTTTTTCGTTGGTCTCGCAAGGTTTGCTCAAGCGAGGAATTTGCAAGAAGCTTGAGGCCCAAGAGTTCTACCTCTTTCGCTGCATGATTCAGTTTCTCGGCCAAGGTTTGGAGTTCTGTGGCATTGGTGAGGGCCAAAACTTCTTGTTCGGCCATATCCCGTAGAAGGCGCTCAAGAGCTTCATCGGCTGAAATACGCTGAGTTTGCATGCGGACTTCGGCTAGCTTGAGATCTTCGAGGCTTTTTCGGTACCCTTCGATAGCTTCAGCGCCCCGCAGGTTCTCATCCAGAAGACGTCGAATTTCTTCCTTGAGTGACTTGGCTTCTTGCCTCGTAACGGCCAAGTGGTCTTCGAGAGCTCTACGCTGAGTAATGATGCCATCAGGAGAAAGAAATTCTTCAAGAAACCGAGGAACCGCACGTCGATAGGTTTCCCATCCCGCTTCAAAGGTTGCCAGGTGTGTCAGGGCTTCGCCCAAAGACAAGGCCAGCTGCCGGTGAAACTCAGTCGGGTCTCCACCGGGGATCTTCTCGATTGAAAAAGCATTACTTAATAAATCCTGACGCCCCTGGAGCAAGACTCTCACTGCCCCTAGCGCTGCCTCCATTTCCCCGGTCAAATGCGGTAGTTTATGCCAGGCAAACCCTTCATCTTTAAGCCTTTGATCGAGTTCCTGCACAAGTCGATCGGTGACCTGCCTCAATTCATCCTGCAGACGCCCATCCACATTCTCAAGTTCTGAAAGCTTTTCTTCATTCCGGTGTCGGTTTTGATCGTTGATCACAATAGCAGTGCGTGCCGTTTCGATGGATACATCAAACTCCCGAATATTTACCTGACAAGAACTAAGGGCTGAAACCAATGCATCCCGGTCCGCCAGACGGGATTTTTGTTCCATTTCCAAGACCGTCTTTTTTTCAGCAATGGATCGACCTTGGGCTTCACCACGGGCGACTTCCTCAGCCCCCTGCCTTTGACGTTCCTTTTGAAGACTTGTTTGATTTTCAAGACTGCTACGAGCTAACTCAACTTCATAGAGCTCTTTTTGGAGTGTCACCAACGAGGTCTCCATTTTCCCAACCTCACCGAGATCACTTTCAAGAGCGAGGGTCAAGACACCCAAATTCTGTCTGGACGTCTCGCGCTCTGCCAGTTTTTTCGTTACTTTTTCATGGAGCTTCTCACGTTCTGTAAAAAGGTTCCGAAGCTTATCAACGATCTGATCCTTTTCCAGGATAAAGATTTCCTGTCGTAAGGAACGGTAAGACTTTGTTTTCTCCGATTGCTTTTTCAGCACTTCCCAAGTCCGCCGAACTTCACCCAGGATTCCTTCCAAAGCCCGGATATTCTCTTCCGTTTTTTCCAGACGGCGCTCTGCTTCCAGTCCCCGAGCTCGGAATTTGGTGATGCCTGCCGCCTCTTCAAAAAGGTACCGTCGTTCTTCTGGTTTTGTAGAAAGAATTTGATCAATGCGCCCTTGTTCCATGACCGAGTACGCTGATTTACCCACACCCGTATCGTAGAATAACTCCCGAACCTCTTTAAGGCGGACAACAGTGTTGTTGATGAAGTATTCGCTCTCTCCTGAACGGTACAACCGGCGCTTGATGGCGATTTCGGGAAGATCGAGTGCTAAATGGTTGTCTTCATTACCCACGGTCAACGTGACTTCAGCCACGTTCAGAGCCTTACGCCCTTCTGTCCCATTGAAGATGACATCTTCCATCTTATCTGCACGTAAGGACTTGCTGGCCTGTTCACCTAACACCCATTTGAGGGCATCGACCACATTGCTCTTACCGCATCCATTAGGGCCTAACAAGGCTGTGATACCAGGGGTGAATTCGATCCTGGCCCGGTCGGCAAAGGACTTAAAGCCGAAGATCTCCAGAGTTTTCAAAAACAAAGGCAGCTCCCATCGGATAGGTCTTGCTCAGGTGGCGCAGATCAGGGTAACTGTACCATCGGGAAGGAGAAAGAGCAACCATGAGAAAGGGATTCACGTGCGGTCTGGACGAAGCTGGTCGGGGACCCTTGGCAGGACCGGTGACCGCTGGCTGTGTTGTACTTCCACCAGAGTTTCCCTGTGAATTTCTTGCTGACAGCAAAGTTCTGACTGCCCGTCAGCGAGATTTTGCCTTTCGTTTAATTCAGGAGCGTGCGTACTGGGGACTGGGTTGGTGCGATGCAACGGAAATCGACACACTCAATATCCTTCAAGCCAGTCTCAAGGCCATGTCGCTGGCCTATGCAGATTTGAAAACGAGGTTCCCTTCCGTAGACATTGTTGCGGCCATTGCTGATGGACTATTTTGCCCCTCGATTCCAGTTCCCTGCACAGCAATGATCAAAGCCGATGCTTTGGAACCTTCAGTATCGGCAGCTTCCATCTTGGCAAAGGTTGCCAGGGACCGATTTATGACGGAGGCTGACAGTCTTGATCCGCGTTATGGTTTTGCCATTCATAAAGGGTATCCGACCCTAGCCCACCGAAGAGCCTTGGTGGAATATGGTCCCAGTCCCCTTCACAGGGCCTCGTTTACTTGGAAACGCCCGACCAATCCTTGAGAATGGTAGACGCTTGTGTCCGAACTCCCGGATCGGAATCCTTTATGGCCATTGTCTTGAGGACACTTTCATACTCAGTGAATTTGCCTACCGCGAGAGCACGAAGAGCTCCGCTTCGAGAAGGAATGGAGTTCTTGTTGTCCAGCAGAATTCCAAAAAGAGCCCGATAAGTTTCCCGTTGGGGCAGAATGGCCCCAGCGATGACAGGTGACAACGTTGGTGATTTTTCTTTGAGTTCTTCTTCCAAGACTTTTTTCAAAGCCTCGAAGGTTCCCTTATACTTTTTGTCGAGAGACAAGTTCAGTGCCTCACGCCAGACGGTGAAATCCGTTTTTCGGTCACTAAGGAAACTGATTACTGTGGCAGGGCCGTCGTCATAGACCGCCAAGGTCTGAAGCGCCGCAATTCGCACCTTAGGCTCAGGGTCTTTCTTGACGCGGTAATTCAACATTTCTTTGAGCTCGAGTGGTTTCGAAGCCTTCGCAGCCTGAGCAGCCGCCTGGCGAACTGAACCTTGTGCATCTCGAAGAGCAGCCGTTAACAGCATCACCTGATTCCCTTTTCCCGGGTAAGCGCTTAGGGTTGCAACTGCTGAAGACCTGAGATCGGTGTTGGTGTTTGCCAGAGCCTCTTCAACCAGAGGCCAGGCGCGTGTATCCCCGATTTTTCCCAAAGCCTCGAGAATCGAACGCCGCAAGAGCGGCTGAGATTCATTTTCTTCGTATTCCTTGAGAAGGAGTTCGACAGCTGCACCTGCCTTCATTTCACCAAAGGCCCAGATCAGATCCGGCTTGTAGTTGGGGTCTGTCTCTGCGTCCCTATATAGCTTCAGCAAGTCCTCAATATGTTCTTTAGCGCCAAGTTTGCCCAAGGATCGTATGCTGGCCAAGGCGAGGATTTTGTTTTTTCCTGAGGTCAGGGTCACCAAGGTTTCTCGGACTTTCTGGCTTTCAATCTCGGTGAGATACGAGACCGCGTTTAAGAGAACACTATTCCCTTTTTTTTCTGGGTCGGCGATTTCTTTGATCGCCCGATCCTCCAGACCTTTGTCTTTTTGGTCGAGAAAGAACAGAAGCAAGGCTTCTTTGAGGTCGTCGTTTCTCGCGTGATCGTAGGCATCGATCAGGAGATCCCGGAATTCCAGGTTTTTTTCCTGACGAAGCGATCTGACCAGATCGAGAACTTCGGTCTCAATTCCATACTGTAACACCGCAGTCCTATCTGTCTTGGATGTGACCTGACCTTCTAGGAAACCGCCCCAAAGAACAGCGACCGAAAGAATGAAAAATGGCAGTTTCACAGTTGCCCTCCTTCCTTTTTCCAGAGTTTCCACGGACGAATGCCCAGTAACAAAAGTCCAACACCATAGAGCACCAAACTGACCAAACCTTCCAAAATCAAGAAAGCAAATGAAGTCCAGGTCATACCATCTTTCCACCAGATACCGGTCCAAGGTAGAGCAGCATCCCAAGCGATGACCACTGGAACCAACGCTAGTGCAACCCGAAAAACAAACCAACCAAGGATTCCAAGACGTCGCCAAGGAAGGTTCTGCCAGGCGAGAACCAGGAGAACCAGGGCGCCAACAGCAAAACCGGCGACACTTCCCACCGCTAGGCCGACGACCCCTAAGCTTGTATTCATCAAGATGACAGATACGGTTACATCGGTGAGAGCCCAAACGATGCTGACACGGAAAGGGGTTTTGTAATCCCCTTTGGCATAGAAAAACCGCTGGAGAAAATTAAAAACACCCGAAAGGAACAGTCCTGAAGAAAGCCAGAACAACACACGTGCTGCCAGGACGGTGTTCTCAAAGGTAAACTGCCCCCTCTGAAAGGCCAGACCAATGATCGGTTCTGCAAAAAGTGCCATAAGCACTCCGGCTGGAATAAGGAGGAGAGCCTGAAGCTCCAGACCTTGTACCATGGTGCCCGAAGTAGCTTGCCAGTCCCTGCGGGCTGCCTGACGGCTCATTCGGGGAAAAAAGACGGTGACGACGGAAGCAGAGAGAACTCCAGCCGGAAGTTGCCAGAAAACGATGGCGTTACTGAGGGCTGAAGCACTTCCCTCGGGTAAGGTAGCCGCCAAGGTCATCGATATCTGCTGATTCAGAAGAGCGATTCCACTGACAGTCAGGGCTGGCCCCCACTTTTTCACCATTGCTTTGAGGTCCGGAGTGATAAATCGCAGTCTCGGAACCATCGAATACCCAAGCTTCCGGATTCCATACCATTGAAGAAGGATGGGAAGAATCCCACCAATCAGAACGCCAGGGATTTGGGCATAAACCCCCATTGTTGGGGCCAGCAACAGCAGGGAAACAATGACAGCAATTGAGAATAAAATGGGACTGATGGCTGGAATCAAGAACCGTTGATGGGTATTTTCAACACCCATCAGCACAGCACTCCAGCTGATGAGAAAAAGATAGAGAATAAACCAACGAAACAAATCGACAGCTAAATTTTGCTTTTCTGCTGTATCAAAAGGCGCGAGGAGCGCCATGATGGCTGGGGCAAAGACGACAGCTAAAACGATCAGCGGCACCAAAATGAGAATTTGAAACGAGAGCATGGACCGGACCAATTCACGACTTCTAAGTCCGGTGGCATCCTCCTCCATGGTTCGGGACAGGACTGGGATGAAGGCCGTGGACATGGCTCCTTCGGCAACAAGTTTTCGAAGGTTGAACGGAATATTGAAGACGACATTCAAGACATCGGCTTTCCAGGTTTGTCCGAACAGCGCGCCAACTACGGCATTTCGGGCAAACCCCATCAACCGGGAAGCAAAGGTTGCGACTCCGACGATAGCGGTATCAGCCACGAGATTTTCCCCCGAATCGACTTAGAAATGCATCCTTGAAAGAAGAAAACCGGTCTTCCCTAATGGCGGCACGAATGTCATTTAGAAAATCATGGAGAAACTGCAAATTGTGCTCGGTAGCCAGCATTGGTCCCAAAATTTCATTGCACTTGAACATTTGCCTGAGGTAAGCCCTTGAATAGGTTGTACAGGCATGACAACGGCAACCTTCCATAATAGGGGCAAAATCCATTTCAAACCGGGCCTTTTTCAAGTCAATCAGACCCTCAGGGGTAAAAACAGAACCGTTGCGTGCAATTCGTGTCGGATACACGCAGTCAAACAGATCAATTCCGTTCTCAACGGCCGTAAGGATGTAGTCAGGGGTGCCGATACCCATCACATAGCGAGGTTTTGCTTGGGGAAGCATGGGGGCGAGGATACCTAGCATTTCCTGGTAAACGGGAAAGGTTTCTCCTACCGAAAGACCGCCGATCGCAACTCCTGGGGTGTCCAAGTCAAGAACCTGTTCAGCGCTCTGGCGCCGCAGGTCGGCAAAAAACTGGCCCTGGATGATTCCAAACAACCTTCCATCGTATGTTTCTGAACGTGCTTGCCAACGGTCAACTGTCCGTTTCAGCCAAGCCGTGGTAGTGGACAAGGCCTTTTCAGCGTCTTTTCTGGTCGACTCTGGTCCGGTACAAACATCAAGAGGCATCAGAATGTCACTTCCAAAGCCTTCCTGAAGTTCAACAACTTTTTCTGGAGTTAAGAGGTGGTAACTACCATCAATATGACTTCGAAATTTCACACCTTCAGGGAGAATTTTTCGAAAAGGAGCCAGAGAAAAAACTTGATAGCCACCAGAATCCGTCAGAATATTGTGCTTCCAACCACTAAATTGGTGGAGACCTCCGGCAGCTTTGATAACCTCTATCCCAGGACGGAGGTAGAGGTGGTAGGTATTTGCTAGGATCAACCGTGTTCCCATCGCCTCGACGGTGGTATGATGGACAGCCTTGACGCTGGCATTGGTTCCTACAGGCATGAACGATGGTAAAGGCACATCGCCGTGGGGAAGGCTCAGTACCCCCGTCCTAGCGCGTGTTGAACTGTCTTGGTGTTCGATGCAAAGCATCCTTCCTCCTGAAAGACCTAGGTTCTGGCACGAGTGAACAAGAAAAATCCCACCACCGCTCCTACCAAAACACCGATTCCAGCACCAACCCAAGGAGGCAGAGCACCAGTTTTGGAGAGCAAACCAAACACCATTTGGAGAATAACGTAAGAAGCCGAAACGAGAAGACTGATGAGCACACTCATCAACAAGATGTTCTTTCGAAAACGTCCCCCGATGGCTGCGGAAATCCAGATTACCACAAAGGGTGAGAAAGAAAAAGAAATCCGTTGGAGTGCATCGGTCTCAGCTTCGGCACTGGGCAAACCCCCACGCTTGAGCGTCTCTACATAGTCCAAGGCTTGTTGAAAGGTCAATTCATTCATCTCAACGTTCTTCCGTTGGAATGAACTGGGAGGATCGGCAATAGAAGGATCAGACCATTGATCATCGAATCGATACGACATAGGTTTTCCTGCCATCGGTTCATAGGTTTTGACTTTATGAAAAACCCATCGGTCCTTTGTCCATTCCGCCCATTCGGCATCCAACCGACGTATCAGGATATCATCCTTCTTCCAAACAAGGATAATGCCTGTCAGTGTCTTGCTTTGATCGTTGTAAAAAGATGCGGAGTACAAGAGCCGGCCAGCATCAGCAAGAAGGGCCACATTTGTGTTGTTCTTGTTGGAGAAGCCTTGAAGAGAACGGTTGAGCTCCTGCCGCTGTGTCTCTGCGGCAATAACACCTCTGTCGTTCCAGAAAAACAAAAAACCGCTGGCCAGCAATCCAATAAGAAAGAGCGGCAAGGTAAACCGCCTGAGGCTGATTCCTGATCCGAAAACGACAACCAGTTCATTATGGGCGTAAAGAGTTCCCAAGACAAAAGAAACAGAAAATAGGAGCGAAGGAGACAGGGACCAGGAAAGTGCCTGAGGAAGATACAGGTAGGACAAGGTGAGGATTTCACCCAATCCGATTCCCATAGGTACCAATTTCGAAAGATTGATAAGAAGGTCCGACAAAACAATACTGAATTGGAAAAAAATCAGGGCCAGGAGAAAAAGAAAGAGAAACTGGGAGAGGAGATACCGAGTGAGCCGGCTCATCGCCTGAGCCTCAGAAGAAGAGGCACCGAGAAGCCAAGAATCAGAAGATTCGGAAGAAAAAGTGCAAGTTCAGGAGACCATGACCATTCCAAAGCGAGAGTTCTGGCCAAGAGAAGTGTTGCCCAGTACAACACTGCGGTCAGAAGTCCCAGACCTATGATTCCTGTCAGTCCCCAGCGTTGCAGAAGAACCGCCAGAGGATAGGCCAGAAAAACAAAACAGAGACAGGCAAGAGGGATTGAGAATTTCTGGTAGTATTCGGTTTTCCAGCTGGCCAAGACGCGATCAGAAAGGTCCCGTGTCTTCAGATCGACCAAACGAACCAAAGTGTCCTGGGCTTTTATTCTTGATTCGGGCTCCTCCACCCCCCGCGTCCACCAGAGAGTCTTGAGGCGGCCTTCCTCGAGGGCAATGGCTGACTTCAGCTCCTTTTGAGCACGATCCAACTCGGACTGTTTGACAGCGATTTGTTTGGCCAGATCATAAGAACGCATTTCCTTGGGCCCCACCGACGGTGCCGAAGGGATCAGGTCCCTTAGAACAATGTTGTAATCCAGTCTTGCCGCAGTGTAGTACTCAAATGTACCGGGTCTTCGGGCGTCGGGAACAATGCCCACCACATCGTCAAAGCGAAGGGTCAGCACGCCTGGTAAGGTTGGATGATCCATCAACCGAGCTGTTTTGGCAGTAATCAACTGCTGGTCATCAGTGCTGGTTTTATCGAGCAAACTGATACCGTGAACAACCTTGCCTTCGACTTTTCCCGTTACAATGAAGAAGTTTTTATAAAACTTTACGGCATAGGAGCCCAATTCCAATTCGGGAGTTGAGAGAATCAACTGCCGATATACCTTGTTGAAGGTCACCGCTCCCTGGGGAAGAAGGACGTCGTTCGCCAAATAGGAACCCAAGGTGAAAAGCAAGCCGAGAAGGAGCACAGGAGCGAAGATTTTGCGATGCGGGATTCCTGAAGCTTGGGCCGCGAGTATTTCTTTGTCCCCAGCAAGCCGCCCAACCGCCAAGAGAATCCCCAACAACGAAGCAAAGGGGGCTGTCAACGCCAAGATGGAAGGAAGGGACGCAACGATCAAAATAGCCACTTGATCGAAAGGGGCTTTCCTTTTGAGGATTTCTTCAGCGAGAAGCAGAATCTGATTGAGAAAAAAGAGGAAGAAAAAAAGCAGGAAGCTGACCACAAAGGCCAAAGAAATCTCCCTAGCGATGTATCTCTGGATTCTCATATTCACTCCACCATCCCAAACCTTGCCCGTTGTTGCCCCAAATCCATCGGCCCTCCCAAATAACAAGGGCGGAAACCCCACCGGAGGGCAATCCGTCCAAGGGTCCCAGTGTAATTTTTTCACCACTGATTTCTGCTGCAATCCCTTCGTCAAGAAAACCCCAGACAAGTTCCAAACCTGACCAAGCGGCTGCTGTGACATACTCAGAACCTCGTGACACAGGGACGAGACGGTTCTGCTCCAGCCGCCAGGCTCCTTCACCCCAAGTCCCCACAGCCCAAGCCTGATAATCCTGACGGGGCTCAATCACCGAGATATTGAAAGGACCAGCCTGTCCTTCTGCGGAAACCGGACTCCAGATACCGTCTTTCCAAGACCACAAGCCCCGATCCTTCGTGCCCACCCAGAATCCGCCCTGCCCGTCAGAAGCCAGAGCGTTCAAAAAAGGACCTGCACCCTGATCATCAATCAGTGTCCACTGGCCACGCTCCCAGCGCCAGAGTCCTTGGCCAAGATAGGCTACCCAGAGCGACTCCTCACTGTCGGCAACAACGCCCTGGATGCGTAAGCCCGTCCACCCCGGGGGGTAAGGAAAGGAACGCCAACTACCGGTAACCTTACTGTAGCGCAGGAAGTTCTGGTCCTGGAAGGCATAGACAAACCAAGCTGTCGCCGTCAGAGACTTGATAGGAGTGACCGTCGAATCTGGCTGCCTAATCAGTTCAGCTGTCTTTGCAGTTAAAGACCATCGAATAAGCGCTCCATTCCAGGTTCCAACCCAGAGGTCATCGCGATCGAGGATGACAGTAGAAACATAATCATCACCACCCGATTCAACGAGACTCTTGGTGCCCAGGAACAGTCTCTGACGAAGGAGCCTCGCCTTGCGGGCATCACTAGTATCTAGCCAGGGGCCGTTTGTCAAACCCCAGAGCGATCTGCCCAATATCGAATCCTTTAGTCTGAACGTTTGATCCCAGGCAAGTTCAAGGTGAACTACGGGAGCAGGGAATACCTGTGCCGCCTTGTCGAGCCAAAGCCTTGCTGGCGCAGCCATAGAAGCTTGGTCAAAGGTTTCCCAGAGCGTCCAGGAAGACCGGAATTTTTCCTCTGGCGAACTGGCGTTATCGTAAATCAATTCCAATTTTTGTACTCGGCTGGCTAGAGGTGTTGCACCATCAAGGACTTCATTCCAGAGAAGTTTCTGTTCGGTCCATAAACGTGCCGGAAGTCCCAGACGCTTCGAAAGTGCGGGTTGACGGATCCAGCCAAAGGGCCAGAGCTCCAAATTCAGCGGCGAAAGTGTCGCAAAATGGGGGCTCTTCACAAGGAGTGAAGGAGGGATTGGTGTGTCAGGAGCAGAAATGGGAAGAGACTCGAAAGCAGGCAGTTTCAGCCATAAAGAGGGCTCTGAAATCGGTGAGAACGGGGGCTCTTCACGGGATAGAGGAGAAGCTTTGAAAGTTGACTCGAGCTCAGGTGCCGGAGGAATCGGAGTTGTTGTACAAGAATAAAGGAGAAATGGAACCAGCAGAGTCGTCCATCTGAGGCTCATTAGAGCATCCACGGCTTTGGCAATGTAAAGCGGCGCGGGATTTTTCCCCAGACAAGGAGGCTAGGTACAGATTTGGCCAAGGACTCAAAGATCAGGTTTCGTTCCTGAATGGAAACGGGAACAGAAAGTACATTCAAAGTTGCCTCGACACCAAGAGCTGAACCATAGGTATCGAACTGTTTCCACAGACGCCCCACACGGTTCTCCATTTTTTCCGCCGCTAGAATAACACCTCCCAGTAGAGCCGACCGAGCGTTGTCCCATTCCTCGTCGGTGGGCGGATCGGAAACAAGCCGGTCAATCTCAAAGGCTAAAGCAGTGAGCAATGGTGTTGTATTTTCTGGGGCACATGTGGCGAAAAACTGCAGCCCCCAAGTGCCAACCGAATCGAAAACTTGGCTGGTTACACTGTAACAAAGACCTCGCTGTTCCCGAATTGACTGGAACAACCTGGAACTCATAGTTTCACCCCAGAGCATTGAGAAAATCTGCCAGATAGCCGCCGCCCTGGCTGATATAGGCACCGGGAACGAAAAGCCTCCCAGAATCTGAATCATCTGGAAATCAGCTTTTTGAATCCATCGCTGGGATGACGGAAAAAAGTTACTTGGAATCGCTGCCGTTTGTTTTTTTTCTGGAAGGACAATTCCATTCAACCGCTCTGCTAGAGCCTGACGTATTTTTTCTGGATCAACACCGCCGGAGAAAGAAACCGTCAGACGATCAAGCGTACCATATTCAGCCCACCAAGCGCGGGCTTCCTCCAAAGTGATGTCCGCCAAACTCTCTTCTGTCCCGGCAACTGGACGACTCCAGTCCCCGGGACTCAATGTCTGAAGAAAGTGGTCATAGGACAATTCCTCAGGATCCTCCAGACTGGAAAGGATCTCGTTACGGATCACTTCTTTTTCATGAAGAAACTCATTCTCAGGAAAGGTCGGATGAAGGCAAAGTTCGGTTAGTGCCTCCACAGCAACTTTCCAAGACTCGGCAGGAACCGTGCATGTGAAGGCAAGCTCTTCGCGGTCTGTCCATGCGTTTAAGTCTCCCCCAACGCGATCGACCAGTCTTGCAAGCGAAACTGCAGAATGGTTGGTGGTTCCCTTGAAAACCAGGTGTTCCACCAAATGGGCAGTCCCGGCTTTACCAGGAGGGTCAAACCGCGATCCCGTAGCAAAAAAAAATCCCAGGGAGAACGTGCGGCTGTGCCCCACACTCTCCCATAGGATTTTAGCGCCGTGGGGAAGGCGGCCGAAACCAATGTCTTCAGCCATATCCTTCCTTCCGTTCAGATCTTCAGACGTCGGCAATACTCAGATTGAGACGGCCCATCTTATCGACTTCAACGAGTCGGACTTTGACAGCTTGACCTTCCTTGAGGATGTCCGAAACAGAATTAACCCGTTCCTTGCTCATCTTGGAAATGTGGCAAAGTCCTTCCTTGCCTGGGAGGATCTCAATAAAAGCGCCGAAGTCCATCAGCCGTTTGACGGTACCGCTGTAGACACGACCGACTTCGGGATCTTGAACCATGCCCTTGATCTTTCCTTCTGCCAGTTCGGAACCTTCCCGATTCTTGCTGTAGATGGTCACGGTGCCGTCGTTGTCGATATTGATCCGTGCACCGGTTTCTTCGCTGATCGCCTTGATGTTCTTTCCACCAGGTCCAATGATCAGGCCGATTTTGTCCGGATCAATCTTCATGGTCAGAATCTTGGGAGCAAAGGGAGAAATGTTGCTGGCAGGCTTATCGAGCACCTTGTTCATGATGCCCAGAATGTGGAACCGGCCTTCTTTGGCCTGGCTCAGAGCTTTGGTCATGATCTCCCGGGTGACGTTGGACACCTTGATGTCCATCTGGAAGCCTGTGATTCCGGCTTCGGTACCCGCCACTTTGAAGTCCATGTCGCCCAGGTGATCTTCTTCCCCCAGAATATCCGAGAGGACTTTCCATCGCTTGCCATCGGTCACCAGACCCATGGCGATACCGGCTACCGGGCGCTTCATGGGCACACCGGCGGCTAGAAGCGAGAGAGAACCACCGCACACTGACGCCATCGAGGAAGAACCATTGGATTCGAGAACTTCTGAAACGACCCGGACGGTATAAGGGAAACTGGTGTAATCGGGCAAAACGTTCTGCAACGAGCGCTGAGCCAAATGTCCATGGCCGATTTCACGACGTCCTGTCGACAACCGTCCGGTCTCCCCCACCGAAAAGGGAGGGAAATTGTAATGCAGCATGAAGGTGGCACGCTTGTCGCCGTCGATCGTGTCCATGATCTGTTCATCAAACACCGTACCGAGGGTCGAGACAGCCAATGCCTGAGTTTCACCGCGGGTGAACAAGGCCGAACCGTGGGTCCGTGGCAAAAGGTCAATTTCGCAGGCGATGGGCCTGATCTGACTGGTATTCCGGCCATCAGCCCGAAGGTCTTTTGCGAGAATATTCTCGCGCAAGATGTCCCGTTCCAGGTCTTCGATAATGCCATGGATGAGTCCACGGTCACCTTCTGGAATCGAAGCATCAAACTTGGCGTGGACCTCGGCCTCGACAGCTTGGATAGCGGCAACCCGCTCAAACTTGCCCTTTACGAAACAGGCGACTTCCATCTTTGCCTGGGCAAAAGCCAGAACCTCACCTTCGTTGGCCAATTTCTTCTCGGCAAACTTGGGCATGGGCAACTTCTTTTTACCAATCGCAGCCACGAGCTCGCGCTGAATTCGGCAAAGCTCCTTGATAAAGCCCTCGGCCTTCTCAATGGCGGCCAGAAGCAGTTCCTCAGAAACTTCCTTGGCACCGCCTTCGACCATGGTAATGCCGGACTCAGTACCCGCTACCACAATCTCAAGCTCACTGGCTTCAATCTGCTCAAAGGTCGGATTGACCACGAGCTCACCCTTCACGCTGGCAATCCGCACGGCAGCCACAGGGCCGTCGAAGGGAATGTCAGAAATGGCAACGGCCGTGAAAGCCGCGACCATGCCGATCACATCGGGTGGATTGATCTGGTCTGCGGAAATCGTGGTGGGAACAACTTGGATTTCACGGGCAAACTTCTTGTCGAACAATGGCCGCATGGGTCGGTCAATCAGCCGGGATACAAGAATTTCCTTATCCCGGGGCCGAGCCTCACGTTTGAGAAACCCACCGGGGATTTTCCCAGCGGCATAATATTTTTCATTGTATTCGACCGAAAGCGGAACAAAGTCCAAACCTTCAGTTGGTTCGGCAGCGCAACAAACGGTCGCAAGAACAACCGAGCCGCCATAGGTGGCCAAGACGGCACCATTGGCTTGTTTAGCCATCTTTCCTGTTTCGAGAATCAGCTCTTCATTGCCTAGCTTTAGGCGTACTTGGTGCATGATTCGCCTCTTACTTTCTCAAGCCGAGCTTTTCAATAAGCGTGCGGTAACCTGCGAGGTTGGTGGTCTGAAGGTAGCGCAGCAGACGGCGACGCTGTCCAACCAACTGCAACAGTCCGCGACGGGAATTGTGGTCTTTTTTGGACACCTTGAAATGCTCAGTCAGGTACTGTATCCGCGCGGTAATGAGGGCAATCTGCACCTCGGTGGAACCTGTGTTAGCAGCTGCACCGCCAAAATCGGCGACAATCTTCGCCTTTTCTTCCTTACTCAAAGCCATTGTGTACTCCTTATACAAACACAATTTGTTGAAAACTATTCCCCGGGGGAGACTCCCAGGATAAATGCTCTCGATCAACCCTTAAGTCCGTGTTTAGCCCATCCAAGCGTACCGGATACAGACCCGGCGGCGGTAGAAGCTTTCCCACAACGCTGCGGTCAACGGTGCAACGACCGCCGCCCCATCGGAAGGGAGGTTCCAAGGGAAGAACATAGGGCCGTCCTAAAAGGGACCGGGCCTCTGACAGCTTCCCCTCAGCAATAGCCTGACGAACCGCAGAGCTACTGACAGGCCGACCTTCGAGTGTGAAGGGTGGCAATACGGTAAGCCTCGTTTCGGGATCGGCAAGCCAGCCAAGATCCGCTGCTGTTGTGGCCGAGTTTTTTCCAAAAGAAAAATTCCAGCCCAACACCAGTTTGGAAAAGACAAAAGATTTTTTTAGGGTTAAAAAAAAATCCCTGCCGGACATTTTACTGAAACCAGGGGAAAAGTCAATGACGACAACGTGGTCTACCCCAGCATCCGCCAAGGCTTGAACCTTCTCTTCCCAGGTCATTAGATCACCGGGGTAGCCGGGGTTGAGGAGCTTTTTAGGGTTGTCCCGGAAGGTGACAACAAGAGACTCGCCCTGCCCCGGACCGCTGCGGCGAAGTTCCTCAATCAATGCTTGATGTCCTCTATGGACTCCATCGAAAACACCTATTGTTGCGGCCAGGGGATTTGGCAATAAGGGATTCGTACCTACGGTGGACCAAGGATAAATGGTCAAGAATCCCTTCCCCGATCCACAAAGAGATAGGTCCAACGGGACAGTACCCGCTCTACCAAAGCAAACAGTTTACCTTGTGAGGAAATCAAACCGACACGATCGCTGGTTTGGGAATCGAGTCCAGGGACAAATACCCCGGGATCACGGCCATTCAGGACGGGAAGAACCGATTCCGCAGGGACTTCCAGAACGGGAATTCCCAGAGTATTGAGAGACCACAGGGCGTCTTTGAACTCCATAGGTTCTTCAGGAAGGTCAAAAGGTCCAACCCGAAGACGATTCAGTCTGGTGACATAAGCACCACAACCCGCAGCACGCCCCCAGTCTCTGGCAATGGAACGAATGTAGGTTCCTTTAGAACAATGGATACGAACCGTTAAGACCGGACTGGACCAGGAAACGACATCGAGGGAATATACCGTAACCGCTCGGGCTGGAAGATCCAGAATCTGCCCTGATCGAACCCTATCGGAAGCACGCTTTCCCTGCACATGGATCGCACTGTAATCCGGAGGGATCTGCATTAAAGGACCAATCCACCGGGAAGCCAGCAAGGGCACACGATCGTCCGGGATGGTTTTACCTTCAAACACGACAGTACCCGTTGGGTCTAGAGTATCAGTTTCCACCCCAAAGGTAAAATCTGCCTCATACACTTTATCGAAGGCTGTAAACAAAGGGTTGAACTTAGTGAATTTTCCAACAAGTACAACCAAGAGTCCTTGTGCAAAAGAATCGAGAGTCCCGGTGTGCCCAACGGTATTTCCGTAAAGCCTCTTGACCGGATAAAGAGCTTGAAAAGAGGTTCGGCCCGGTTCCTTCTTTAAAAGAACCAAGCCGTTGGTCGGCTCAGGAACGGTTGGCCTCATCGATGATTCGGTTCAACTCCATGGACTTTTGGATCGAGTCGTCGGCAAAGAACAACATTCGGGGAACGGTTCTCATTGATAAACGCTTCATCAAGAGACCTTGAATAAAGCCAGAGGCGTGATTCAAGGCCTCAACAGCTTTTTCAACTGTTGTCTCCTTCTGAAACGATGAGATATACACTTTTGCCTGACTCAGATCATTGCTAACCTTGACCAAACTCACAGAAAGAAAAGTGCTCACCCTGGGGTCTTTGATCTCCTGAGTCAGAATCATCTGACTCAGGACACCTTGGATGAGACTTTCTACTTTCTTTTTTCGAACTTCGTTCATGACGGAGCAGACGCCGAGGACTTAGCGATCTGTGCCTTTTTTGCAGCTTCAGCAGCTTGGGTCTCAGCAATCGTGATTCCCAATTTCTTGGCAACCTTGGTTTGTTCTACCACTTCAAAGACGTCACCGACCTTGACATCTGTATAGTTGTCAACGCTCATACCGCACTCAAAGCCCTCCACGACTTCCTTGGCATCGTCTTTGAAACGGCGAAGTGACGTAACCTTACCGGAGTAGATCTGAATACCTTCGCGAATGATATTGACATGACTGGTACGTTTGACCTTACCCGATGTGACCATACAACCAGCCACCAAACCAATTTTGGGAACCTTGAAAGTATCGCGCACTTCCACCTGGCCGATGACCTCTTCACGCACCTCGGGCGCCAACATTCCTTCCATCGCATCGCGGATATCTTCAACGGCATCGTAGATAATATTGTACTTGCGGATCTCGACCTTTTCGCGCTCGGCAATCTGCTGTGCCTTGCTCGTTGGCCGGACATGAAAGCCAATGATGATTGCTTGTGAAGCCATTGCCAACGTAACGTCCTGCTCAATAATGGCACCGGCTCCAGAATGGATACAGGACAAACGGATTTCAGCCGTGGAAAGCTTCTCGAGGGCAGCTTGAAGGGCTTCTACGGAACCGTGGACGTCGCCCTTGATAATGACCTTGAGTTCTTGGACCTCTCCGGCTTGTATGGTCGAATACAAATTGGCCAAAGTGACTTTTTTGACGTTCTTGGCTTCTTCCAACTTCTTCAGTTCCTGACGTTTCTCAGAGAAATCCTTCGAATCGCGTTCACTTTCGGTAACTTGGAATGGATCACCGGCTCCAGGGATACCATTGAATCCCAGGACTTCGACAGGCATTGAGGGACCCGCTTCTTTGACGGGTTTCCCATGGTCATCGAACATTGCCCTTACCTTGCCGGGGAACACGCCGCCGACAAAGTAATCGCCTACCTTGAGAACACCTTTTTGAACAAGAATCGAAGCTACAACACCCCGTCCCTGATCGATCTTGGATTCTATCACCTTGCCTTCGGCTCTGCGTTTTCTGCTGGCTGTCAGTTCCATAACCTCAGCCTGAAGTAGAATCGCATCGAGCAACTCGTCAAGACCGAGACGCTTCAGCGCCGAAATCTCAACATACATAGTCGAACCACCCCATGGCTCAGGAACCAAACCGTAGTCCGAAAGCTGCTGCCGGACTCGATCAGGATTGGCTTCAGGCAAATCCACTTTATTGATGGCAACAATAATGGGAACCTTGGCCTCTTTGGCATGGTTGATCGCTTCGATGGTCTGTGGCATGACACCATCGTTGGCGGCAACCACCAAGACAACTATGTCGGTAATCTGCGCGCCCCGGGCACGCATCAAAGTAAAGGCCTCATGGCCAGGAGTATCGAGGAAGGTTACATCACCCTTCACATGGTGAACCTTGTAAGCTCCGATATGCTGTGTAATTCCGCCATACTCACCGGCAGCCACGTCGGTAGTCCTTATCGCATCAAGAAGCTTGGTCTTACCGTGGTCAACATGTCCCATGATCGTTACGATCGGCGGCCGATGCACCAAATCTTCCGGTGCGTCTGTCTCAGTCTCGATCACCGTTTCATCGTAGAGGGAAATAATCTTGACTTCGGTTCCGTATTCAGCGGCAAGAATCTGAGCGGTCTCGGCATCAATCTGCTCGTTGATCGTGACCATCATCCCCATACTCATCAATTTCTGAATGAGCATGGAAGCTTTGAGGTTCATCTTCCGAGCCAGTTCGGCAACGGTAACAACCTCCATGATCTCAACTTCTTTGGGAACAGGATTGGCTTTCGCTTGAGCCCTCTTCTTGGCCTGATTGGCCTTATCGAGGAGCTCCTCCTTTTCCTTGAGATACGTTTTTTCTTTCTTGGAGCGGAACTTCTTTGGTTGGCTGCTCTTCGTCAAGTCAACGGGAGGAGTTCCACCAGGGCCACCACCGGGACGGGGACCATAGCCAGGGCCTCCGGGACGGGGACCATAACCAGGGCCACCGGGACGAGGACCATAACCAGGCCCCCCCGGACCACCGGGACGAGGACCATAACCGGGACCACCAGGGCCACCGGGACGAGGACCATAGCCAGGTCCCCCCGGGCCACCGGGACGGGGACCATAATTGTTACCTTGGTAGCCTTGACCCTGAGGACGGTCGCCGTAAGGACGAGGAGGACCGCCAGGTGGGCCCCCTTGAGGACGAGGCCCGCCCCACTGACCTTGAGGACGATCGCCTTGAGGCGGGCGGTTTCCCCACTGATTGGCAGGACGGTCGCCGTAAGGACGAGGAGGACCACCCGGTGGGCCACCCTGAGGACGAGGTCCACTCCACTGCCCCTGAGGTCGATCGCCTTGAGGGCGATCACCCTGCACAGGCCGGTCACCCTGAGGTCTCGGACCACCCCATTGTCCTGGGGGCCGGTCACCATAGGGACGAGGTTCCCGAGGAGGTCGACCGGTTTCAATTCTTAATCCCTCAGGTTTAGGCGCGTTGGGATTGGGGGCAACCCGACGCATTTCCTGCGGTCGCTTCGAAGCAAATTCCGCAATCTTTTCTGCACTGAGGCCAGAAGGAGTGCTAGCTACGGTCGGCTTTACGGGTCCGACCGTTCCGGGAGTCGATGCCGAGGAAGCGGCAGGTCGAGGCTGTGCCTGGTTTGGGGACGGAGGTGCCACCTCGGCTTGTCCCTCGAGTCGATGGGCTACCACAACTTTCTTTACGACGGTCTTCTTCTTGACGACGACGACTGCCTTTTTCTTTTCCCCATCAGAAACCGGTTCAGGAACAGGCTGTGTTTCAGGCTTGGCATGCTTGATGAGGGTGGCCTTGGGCTTCTTGTTATCCAATTCTTCAGACATATTCGGTTATTTTTCCTCGGCTTCCTCTTCCTCAATCTCAAAACTCAGGCCGACTCCGCAGTTGGGGCACTGGGTCATATTGATCTGGACGGGGTGCCCGCACTCTGGGCATTCGAATTCTTCTTCGTATTCTACAGCATCTTCCGGCGAATAATCAATCGGAGCTTCTTGTCCTTGTTCGTCTACGATTTCAACATTCTCTTCGATGACCTTCATCAACGTCTCAACATCTTGAGCCGTAATTCCGTCGATCTTGCCCAGGTCTTCCCGTGAGAGATTGACCAGGGTCTCAATAAGAACAATGTTGTGCTCTGCAAGGACTCCCACCAGGCGTTCGCTGATACCTTCGAGCTCTGCTACGCTGGTGATCACCGATCCTTCGGCTTCTTCGTCATCCCGGAACAGACCGTGAGCAGTTTCACGAGCTTCACGGCTGAGGTCCATCTCGGCGAACTGCTCTTCTGTCTTGACGTCAATGCTCCAGTCAACCAGACGGTTGGCCAGCTTCACATTCAGGCCCTGTTTGCCAATAGCAAGACTGAGCTGACTTTCGGGAACAACTGCCAGAGCTTGCTTCTTCTGTTCGTCGAGGATCACCACTTGACTGACTTGGGCAGGATTCAAGGCATTGCGGATGAACTCGCGGGGTTCAGGATCCCACTTTAGAACGTCGATGCGTTCTCCCTCGAGTTCTTTCATAACAGCCTGAATCCGGACGCCCTTAAGCCCAACGCAGGCACCGATAGGATCGACTTCCTGTTTGACAGACCGGACTGCAATTTTGGTACGGTATCCGGCTTCTCGGACAATCTTGTGGATCAGAATCGTCTTCTCATAGATTTCTGGAACTTCAAGCTCAAAGAGTTTTTCTACGAATTTCGGGTCTCGCCTGGTCAGTACAACCTGCAGTCCGCCTGGAGTCTTGCGGACTTCACTGATCATGCTCTTGATTCGGCTGCCGGGTGCATACGTTTCACGGGGTGACTGGTTTTTCCGGGGAAGGATCCCTTCGGTGCGCCCTAAATCGACGTAGATATTGCCGTTTCGTTCGCGCTGGTAGTACCCAATGATCACCTCATTCTCTTTGCCGGAGAACTCGGAATACAAAGTGTCTTTCTGGATATCACGCAGATACTGTTTGGCACGTTGTTTGGCGGTATGCACCGACGAACGGTCAAATTCCTTAGGATCGATTTCGATCAGGATCTCGTCACCCACGGAGGCTTCTTCATTCAGCTCACGGGCATCTTTGAGTTCGATCTCACCGACAGGATCGTAAAGGTCATCGTCATCTACGACGATCTTCTTCGCAGAAATGGTTACCTCACCAAGATCCTCGCCAAATTTGACAATGGCGTTTTCGCTGGTTCCGTAAGTCTTCTTGTAAGCAGCCAGGAGGAATTCCTCCACAACTTTCTGGACCAACTCACTGCTGATCCCCTTATCCTGGGTGATGGCTCGGATGGAATCGCTCAGTTCAGAGTTCACTCTGATCCTCCCTTGTCATAAGTCATGCAATTTTGCTTTGTGGATCTGGTCCACGGGTATGGGCCGGGACCCCGTCTTTGTTTCGAAGGTGACAACTTCACCCTCGAAGGCAGTCAGTAAGCCCTCTTCCCAATCCGAGGCACCTACCAGGTACAGTCGCGTTTTTTTCCCAATATAGAATCCCAATTCCCGTTTATATTTCAGAGCTCGCTCCAAACCGGGAGAACCTGCTTCTACCGAAAGATCCTCGGTTTTCAACAAGGTCTCAAGCTTCGGTAGCAAAAGACGATGGGTCTTCGTCAAAACATCGATTCCCAATCCCTCAGAGCTATGAAGAACCAAATGAACTGAGGTTGTCCCGTTCTTTGTCCTCATACCGAGATCAACAAGGTTGAGACTGAGGCCTTTGAGAAATTGATCAAGGTTTTGGAAGACGGGGTCTTCAGGATCATTCAACAACATAGGACACCATAAAAAAAAAGAGCCGTTTCCGACTCTTTTACGATTAGAGAGCTTAACTGTATGAAAGACAATACCCATCAAGAGTCTGCCTGTCAACCGGGCTGATTAATGGAGGCCTAAACAGAACACCCGTACTTCGTGTGCGCCTGCTTGCTTGAGAAGTCGGGAACAAGCTTCAACGGTGGCACCGGTGGTGACAACATCGTCGATCAGCCAGACTACGGGTTCCTCCTGAAATCGCTGGAGATTGCGGTCCTTCAGAAGAAAGGCTTTTTGTGCGTTCTCGAGACGATGCGAACGGTCGAGAGTTTTTTGCTGCGCTGACGGTAACCGCTTCAGCACCCTCCAGACAGGCAGATGAGCTTCTTTGCCTAAGGCAAGTGTCAAGGTCTCAACGGGATCCCAACCACGGCGCCAAAGGCTTCTTCGATGAGATGGGACGGGAACCAATGGGCCGCGGGGCTCCAAGCGTGAAGCCGCAGAACGGGCCCAGAAAGACGCCAGACTGGGATGACCTCCGAATTTGTAAAGTCGGAGAAGTTCTCCACCGGGATCATGGTAGCCAAAAAGACCATCAAGGGAGGGAAAGGTCCAGGTCTGTACAGAACAGTCAATGCACATGCCAGCTTCGGCAAGGCGGACTTGGCCACAGGTAGGACATCGGCCGATGCCTGACTCAGGGGTCTGAGAGGGCTGATAACGGGCCTGGCAGACCCGACAGAGTATGCCAAGAGGAATGGGAATGCCGCAACAAAGACAACGCTGGGGAAGAAACGAAAAGGAATCCATAGAACCCCTGACAGGCCTAGAGTGCCTCCTGCTTGAGCCGACTCAGCAAATTTAATGCTTCCAGTGGTGTCAAGCGGTCAAGATCGAGTGATTTCAGCTCGTTTCGAATGCTGTCTTCAGGGATAAACAGATCCAACTGCTGTTCAACTTCAATCATACGCTTGCCCCGTTTGGGGACAGCCGCACCTTCTTCAGGCGGAAGATTCTCGAGGATTTGTGAAGCCCTCAACAATACTGGTTCTGGAACCCCGGCCAACTGCGCTACGTGAAGGCCGTAACTATGGTCGGCGGCTCCTGGAACCACCCGGCGAAGAAAGACGACCTCCTCGCCATCCTCAAGCACAGCCATGGAAAAATTCTTGAGAGCTGTGTGTTTGAGGGCTGTCAGTTCGTGAAAGTGGGTGGCAAAAAGTGTTTTGGCTGCCACCACATCCAGTAAGTATTCACAGATGGCCCAGGCCAGACTGAAACCATCACGGGTTCCCGTGCCCCGCCCCACTTCGTCCATAATGACAAGGCTAGCGGGAGTAGCATTCCTAAGGATATAGGCAGTCTCATTCATTTCAACCAAAAACGTCGACTCTCCTCGGGCAAGGTGATCGCTTGCCCCGACCCGGCAGAAAATCCTGTCCACCGGAGCCCACCGTGCTGCTGAAGCTGGAACGAAGGAGCCTATTTGACCCATAAGAACGATCAGAGCTGTCTGTCGCAGATAGGTGGATTTTCCGGCCATATTAGGGCCGGTGATCAGAAAAAGGGTCTCTTGTGGAGAAAAAGCGATGGAATTGGGAACAAAGGGGGCGTCGTTCAGAACTGATTCGACAACAGGGTGCCGGGCGTCCTCAAGAATAAGCTCGGAAACTTTTGAAAACGTTGGGCGGATATACCGATGAAGCACGGCTGTCTTTGCATGGGATGCCGAGACATCAAGGGCCGAAGTGAAACTCGCCATTGCCTGGAAATCAGGAATCAGAAGCTTTGTTTCCTCACGAAGAGCTAAAAACAGAACCCGCTCAAGCTCAAAAATTCGATCCTGTGCATGGAGAAGGGTCTCTTCAATCTCTCCCAGTCGAGGAGTTGTAAAACGTTCAGAACCAACCAGACTCTGTTTCCGCCGGAAATGAGATGGAAGCTGATCGAGCTTGGACTTCGTCACTTCAAAGAAGTACCCGATGATCTTGTTGTAGCGGATACGTAGCTGGGGAAGCCCCGTTGCCTGCTGTTCTTCGAGAAGGTACGCATCGAGGACCTCCTGACTGTGGTCCCTTAAGTGCCGAAGCTGGTCAAGATCTTGATGGAACCCCGTTTGTATCAGACTCCCCTCAAAAAGTGTGGGAGATGGATCCCGAAGCAGGGCTTTCTCAAGATGCCTGACCCAAGAACTCAGACGGTCCCTGGAATCGACAGGCCAGATTTCACCGGGCGAAAGGGAGGGTGCCGAAAGGTCTAGCAGACCCACCAAGCCATTGGCAAGACCGGCGGAGGCTTCGAGACCTAATAGATCGCGGGGGGAAGCTTTGTCGAGCGCCAACCTGGCCGTCAGTCTTTCCACATCCAGCAGTCCAGAAAGCAACTCGCGAACATCTCCAAGCAATTCCGGTAAAGCGACAAGAAGGGCCACCCCATCAAGGCGGGACTCGATGGAAGAACAATCCACAAGTGGAAACAACAGGTGAGAGCGGAGCAAGCGGGCTCCGGGAGCCGTCAGTGTGTGGTTCAGTACTGAATACAGAGTATTGTTGAGGCCACCGTCCCGGGTATTCGCGGTCAGTTCAAGACTCCTCGCCGACTGTGGATCGATCTGCAGAAATTCACTGGCCCGGTAGGATACCAAGGAGCGAAGGTGGGCCAGAGAACGCCCGGGTGAATTCAATTGCCAATACTCGAGCAAGGCCCCAGAAGAGGCTGTTTCGAGTGATTTTTCCTCGAGACCGAAGGCTTGAAGACTCAAGACACCAAAATGGCCCAAGAGGCGGCGGTAACCGGTCTTTTTGTCAAACCGCCAGCCAGGAAGTTTCGTGATCGTTGTTCTGTCCAATCCAGAGAGCAAAGTTTCCAGGAAGGGATAGGCTTCGAGTGCAGAATCCGAGACCAGAAGCTCGCGAGGTTGGAACCGGGAGAGCTCACGCTCCAGGGGTTCTGCCCGGCCTTGCAGGCGAAACACGGTGCAGCGGAGGTCACCGGTTGAAAGATCGGCAGCAGCCAAGGAACAGTGATCCGTTTCAAATGCCAATGCCACGGTATAATTAGAAGCAGAACTGGCGAGGTACCCGTCTTCCACCAGGGTACCAGGTGTCAGAATATCCACCACTTCCCTTCGAACAATCCCCTTATCGGCCCCAGGTACCGAAGTCTGCTCGCAGACGGCAATACTCCTCCCCGCCTCCAGTAGTTTTTTGATGTACGGTTGTGCGGAATGGTAAGGTATTCCGCACATGGGTTCACCTTGACGGTGAGTCAGCGTCAAACCTAGCAGCCGGCTGGCTTCCCGTGCGTCTGACTGAAACATTTCGTAAAAATCACCAAGCCGGAAGAACAGAATTTTATCGAGGTGGCGCGCTTTGATTTCCTGGTATTGACGCATCATAGGAGTAGGCTCGGTCATGGTCCCATCTTAGGGAAAATGCCTGCAGTCCTCAAGGACAAAAAACCGCTTGGGCGTTGTGTTTCCCTGGAAATTTCATATAATGACCATTGTGGCTGAGGCATTATACCACCAGGAAAACGTTTCGGGGCTTTTCATACGTGCCCAAGGACATATCACCGCATCTGTCTCAACGGACATGCGCGAAATGATCCTCAAGCGTTTGACCCAGGCACCGGTACCTTCGATGCTTGCGGTTGACCTCTCCGCCTGTGACTACATGGATTCGACATTCATGGGGTTGCTTGTTGGCTTCCATAAACGGTATAAAGTCCTGACTGGCAGAGCTTTAACGATTCTCCGACCAAGTCCCGAATGTGAGAAGTTGCTAAAGGGTTTAGGTATCCTAAAACTGATGACGTTGGTCACCGGGCCGGAGCCACGAAGTCCAGAGCAATGGATCAGCTTGAAGGCCGATCGGTCTCCCACCACGGAAGTCGTTCTCAACGCGCATAAAAACCTGAGTGAGATTTCTCCGGAAAACGAAAAACGTTTTTCCCTGCTCCAGAGTGTGCTGGAGCAACAGCTGGAAAAAAAAGATTCCTTATAAGTTCTTAACGGCTTAGATCAGCCTGCAGACGTTGAATGACGTCATCTGTAATGTCGGCATCTGGTCCGTACCAGATCACGGCGGGATTAGAAGAATTCAAGATTAAAGCAAAGCCTTTTGAGATCGCGGCTTGTTCAATCTCGGTCGGGAGGAGTTTCTGAAGAGTTGTGTCGTTCTTGACGGCTTCTCCCGCTGCCGCCAGTTCTTCCATCTTCCGTTTCCCGAATTCAGAATAGCCGTCTTTTTTCAAACTGATGGTGTCGTCCAAGGATTGGACCTTGGCAGCGTCCCCTTTTTTTGACGCCTCGTTGCGTTGGTCAGTCAAAGCACGGATCTCGTCTCTGAGTATGTCAATCTCTTTTTGTATTGCTATCCGCAAGTCTTCAACCTGCTTGGTTTTGGCATCTTTGTAGAATTGGGAGACCCTGGTCAAGTTGACCACTCCGGTCTTCGCAAATTGCTGAGCATAAAGCCCGCTCATAGCGATCAGACTCATCAGGGTCAGAATCAGAAATCGATTCATACCGGACCTCCTAGTATTCCATACCAAATGCAACGACGAGTTTCATATCAATGTCTTCCCCGAAGAGTCCATCACCCGGCGTCCAAATGAGTTTCCCAGTCTGGTCAAGCACAAATGGTTTGGCAAAGTACAAGGCCAAGGGAAACTGGGGACTGACAATGCGGATTCCTGTACCCCAGGAAAAGCGGTGTTCGATGATTGGACGTGTAAACAAGTCCGATTTCGATGAAGTGGCATCGACAAGAAGTGCTTGGTCGATAAAGGTGTCCCACCAGAGCAACTGGCCAACAAAAGGAACGGGCGTCCGGATTTCTGCTCCAGAAGTCCAAGTAGCCTTTCCTCCAGTCTGATAACCCCAACCCCGACCTGAGAGCATGCCATCGATATACAATTCATCTGTTGGTTGAGTTACCGTTGTACCCCAACCAGCATTGGAGGAGGTTAAGAAACTGAATCCAGATCGGAGCCTGAGAACAAGGTCGAAGTTGTAGTTGTCAGCGACAGGCAAGCTGAAGAACTTCCAATAATTCTCAGCCTTGGTGTCGAAGCGGGTGAAATGTGTCTCACCCCCTAAAAAACCACCGGCAAAGGTGACCGTTTGCGAAAGGAGAAAACCGTTGTTCGGGTTGTAAACGAGATCTCTTGTGTCCCAGGTTCCCTTGGTCCACCACTGATTGCCCAAACGCCAGCGGTCAAGGTTGTCCCGCAATGCCTGGTTGGAGGGGCGATAGATGGTCGGGTCGTAGGTGATCATCTGAAGGGTGGATTTTTCTCCTGTTCCCAGGCCAAACCGTCCCAAAGCAGTGTACCAGGAGTATCCCGTATTGACTCCCAGGGTAAATTGCCAGCTGTCGTATTTCATCTGCGAGTTCTTTTTGACGCTGCCGTTGTTCAAATCGAACTGGTATCGGGAAATCAGACCGTTTTCAGAAACCTGAGCGCTCGTGGCGATTCCCGGAAAGAGGTCGCCGGCTTTATAGGAAATTCCATTGTAAGTTCTGTCTGCACTGAACACATACTCACCGTCTCGATACGGGTCAGGAATTTCGTCGTTGGCGTAGGTCGGCCCCAGAATGTCCTGATCGATCTTCGTATTGACTGCATGAGTGAACCCAAGTTGCCCCCCGAGGGTCAGCCGCTGGTCGAGAAACCAGTTCTCAGTGAAAGAAAGATTGAGCGTCTGATTGACGGGAGAAAGGGTTGATTCAACACCGAGAGTCTGGCCGTTGCCCAGGAAGTTTCGGTCAGACCATTTGATTTGCGCCGATATGGGAAAATCAGAGGTACCCGAAAACGCCAGACCAAAGGAAATGTCGGCGGTCTTGCCTTCTTCGACATTGAGCACCAGGTCCATCAACCCGTCGGCAGAGCCTTGAGGGGTCTCAGGCGTGACGGATCCAAAATACTGCAGGTTGTAGAGGTTTCGGATTCCTGAGACAATTTTAGCCTTGCTGAAAACATCGCCAACTTCAATCGGCAACTCGCGGAGAATGACTTTATCCTTGGTCTTTGTATTGCCCTTGACGAGTAGGTTTTCAATATGGGCACGCGGCCGCTCCACAATATTGACCGTGTAGCGGACGGTACGTCCGTCGCGGACTTCCTGCCGGCTGATGTTATTGAAGATGTAACCGTTTTCCAGATAAAGATCGACAACCCGCTGGTAATCTGACTCAAGTCGTTCCTTGCTGAGAGTTTTCCCGACGGGCTGCCTTACCAGTGCCTGAAGCTCCGTTACGGAAAAAATCCTGTTTCCCTGGAAGGAAAAGCCGCCGAAAATGAGGGCTTCACCTTCTTTAACGGTCAGAATCAGGTTGAGAACATTTCGGTCGGCAGCCGTGTCAAAGGTGACATTCCGTTGGACATCGACAATCCTCGCATCCAGATACCCCTTGTTCCAATAGTAAGATTCCATGGTTCGTACGTCTTGGGTAAAGGCGGCTTCTTTGAAGAGCCCGCTGTCAAAAAAGCCTTGAGCTTTGGTGTTCATGAGCCCTTTCAGGGTCGACTCAGAAGCAAATGAGTTTCCTTGAAAAGTAATGGATTTAACAGCTGTCTGGAGTCCCTCATCAATTTTGAAAAGAACTTTTGTCCTGCGACTGTCAATTTCCTGGACGGTGGTTGTGACGGCAACGTCCAAGAATCCACGCTCCCGGTAGTAAGTCTCGAGAGCTTGAACATCGTTGCTGGCTTTTGCCTGGTTGATCAGGTCGCCTTTTTTTACCGTCAGCACCCCTTGGAGCTCACCGGAACGCAGTTTGGTATTGCCGGAAAAATCGATGGCATCCACAATGGGTTTCTCAGTGACTTTGAACAGCAGGATGACTTCAGAGCCCAAATCATTGGCTTTGATCGCTGTCGGGACAATCAACCCTTCAAAGAAATCCAGATTATAAAGGGCGCTTTGAAGATCCTGGAACAAGGCTTCGGTGAATTTCTTTCCGAGATAAGGCCGGGTCACTCCGTCAATATCGGACCGCTGAACAGTCGCCAAGCCGTCGAAGCGGATATCGGCGATGGGCTTGTCCAAATACCAGTCAGTTGAGGACTGGGCGGCCACAGGCCAGCTTAGGACCAAGAGTCCCAAAACGAGTATCCACAGGGATGGCTTCATGCGTTCTCCTTGACCATCAATAACTCCAATTCCACCGGAACGTTACCGTATTGTCGGTGACAAACAGGGTTTCGGGGTGTTGGGGAAGCAGGGTCCAGTTCAATAGGAAAAACGGTGTTTGGAATTCCATCTGGAACTCCGGTTTAACCACCATTTCCGGGGAAACCTGCGTTACAATGCTCCCGTCTCGTCGGAACGCAAGGGTTCCCTGCAAGAATAGGTCATCGCCGATATACTTTCCGAAAAACAGGCGTGTGTTGTCAAGATAATCCGAAGCTTCCATGGGGCCATTTCGGCTCAAAAGGCTTTTTTTCAGGATCTCCGTCTTAACGGTGAACAAATCAAGATTGAAATTCTTCTTCACAGTCTCTTCAAACGGAGTGAGCAGGAAGCTGGTACCGACATCTGATGCTACAGAAAGGGCTGTATCCAAGTTGGTGGTCTTTGTGTAGTCCGTAGGGAGTGCCAAGGTTGTCCCGACCAACTGCTGCAGTTCATCAGCACTTTTATAAGGGACGGCATCGAAGCGCGGTGAGAATTTCGCCAGGGTTCCGTCTGCGTTCAGATTGACGGTGGTGGTGCCATCGGTTTCTCTGTATTTCCACTCAGCACGGACCTGAAGATGCGGATCAAAACCATTCTGATTTTCTTGAAAACCCAACAGCCCCTCCTTGATGAGAAAGGTCCGATTCAGGTAATTGATCTCGCCAGTCCTGAGACCCACCTTGCCGACCAGTGACCAGGAATTGGCAATATCACTGCTTTTGAATTGCAGAGTCTGATTTCCGGCAGTCACGGCTCGAAGGAGAGGCAAGGTCGCATTGGGCCAGAGAAATTCCACTTTGCGGCCTGTTACCAGAGTGAGATCGGCATTAAAACCAAGACTACCATCGGAGTCCCAGATGGGTTCAGAATCCTTCAAGGTCACCAAAGTGTCTTGAATAACGAGGCGCCCTCCAAGAGTGACAGCAAGGGGCGTGCCTTTGATCACGATAAGACCCGTCACGTCTCCTATGGCTGACAGTCCCTTGTAAAGATACGAACCGGGTATGGGTGAGAGCGAATCAGTCTGAATGGTGATCTGATATTCCTCGGGGAGCAGATGGTCGAGTCGCGAGGTTCCTGAAACCATCCAGGTCGAACCCTTGGGGGCCACATTGACCGGATCAAACCAAACCCGATGCCCCTCGGCCACAAGGGGGATGTCGACCGGTCCAAGGGGACGCCGGACAAAAACACTTTCAGCTGTGACATTTTTGAGGAGGAGATTTCCGTTGACCTCGGGATCTGAGGGTGAACCGCTGAGGGTGAAACCACCGATGGCTGTACCCGAAGTCAAGGCAAACGATTTCGAGTTGATAAATTCTTTGATCATGGAAAGATCGGCCTGGAAATCGCGGACAGCGACCGTAAAGGTGTTGTTCTTCCAGACACCATCCGCTTCTGCCCTGATAGGAAAAGGATCTTTGGCCCGCAGCTTAAAGGATCCATCTGACAGGCCTTGAGCCGTCAATCCCCCGTCCCCCCAAACCGCCTGCCAGCTGGTTTTATCCCAGGTTCCCTTGAGACTTCCATCGGGAAAAGACCTTCTCAACCAGGTATTGTCCTTGGTGTTCAGGTTGAACTCGACTTGGAGTGAAGTCGGATCACCGGTCCAGGAACCTTGGGTGGTCCAGCGGGACTGCCAATCTCCGGTGCCCAGTCGAAGGCCCATTCCCAACGTCGCATTCCAAGTCTGCAAGTCAGCGTCCCAGTCCAAGGAGCCATTTGTGATGAAGACGGGGTTCATAGAGAGATTCCAACTACGGACTGCCAGCCGCCGGGTTGTACCGGAGAGGTTGGCACGAAAACCCAGCGGTGTTTCGCCGATACGCGACTCACTCAACGCCGTTTGAGCTGACCAGTTCACCTCTTTCCCAGCCCAGTCAGCGGTTCCTGATAAAGCGAGTTTGCCCTGGATTCCTTGTATCCCTTGCAAAGGGAGTCTGGTGATATCGATTCCCGATGCCTTGAGGTTGAAATGCCAGAGGTCCAGTGCTTCTCCCACCCAGTCAAGGGTCAGTGATTCTGTTTCCGTGGAAGCCGTCGCCAGCGAAAGCCTGCCGGCCCAAGGTTCAGAGAAATCCACCGACCAGGAACTGGAGACAGCGCCCGACAGCCTTCCGCGGGAATCTTCCAGGGTCATTTCATCGAGGCGGAAATGGCGGGAATTGGCTGTCAGCTGGGTTCGAATTCGAAAATCCTCTTGATTCCAGGGGTACTTGCCCGAGAAGTCCACTTGGTCAGCGTCGATAGCCCAGTTCTCACCATCCCATGTCCCGCGACTGGAAAAAGCAAGGATCCATCCGGGCCAAGCTTCGTAGGGGTCCAGGGAAAGCTCGGCAGACCATAGTCCTGCTGGATTCTGGTGAAGAGATCCCCGAAGCCCCGGACTACCGGAAAAGACCACGGTTCTGTCCGAGGGCACCCAACGGCCGGAGAGGGAGATTGCACGGTCCCAAAGGTTTCCCGCCAGGGACCAGTCGATAGGGCCGTCTTCGAGAAACCAGGCAGAGAGGTTCCCTTTGGCTTTTACTTGATCCCATTGAACTTCCAGGTTGGAGAGTTCAAGCTGTCGGTCCTTCCAGCGGGCCATTCCAAAACCATTACGCTCAGGCTTTTCAGGATCCTGAAACTGGAAAGAAGAATTCAACACAACGAAGTCCTGAGGTGATAGAACAATTTGGGCCTTGGTACCAACTTCCAGGGCCCAAAGTTCAGGCGGCAGTTCAAAATCGGGAGCATAACGCTGAATTTCGGAAGCAGTATGTGCTAGAGGGATACTTTGGAACTCTATCCCTGCGCTGACCTGCCATAACGCCGGATCGAACGTTCCTGAAGTGGAAAACTGCCCATCGGTATTCTTCAGAACCCCGCTGCCTTCAAAGCTCCAGTTAGAACCGGTCTGTTCGACCCAGCCGGAAGCCGCTGCCGCCAGATCATTCCATTGAAGGCTTTCTCCAGCGAAGAAAAGCCTCCGGTCGAGTCTACTGACGGATATTGTGCCGCTGGCAGTACCCCAGGAAGGGACAAACCACTGTTCCACGCGAAGCGTCCCTTCAGGAAACCAAGTTTCAGACTCCAGATTTCCATCAAACCCCAACCGGACTTGGTCCGTCTCTGCGAAGAAATTCTCAAACCAGAAGAGTGTGCCGGAAGATTTCACAGTTCCATCCATGCGGACGGATTCTTTGTTGAAAGGTTCGGGAAGAGAACCCAGGGGCCATTGGGCACTGCCTGTAAAGGTGAAATCTCCCCACAATTGGTAAGAGAACTGCCCGGAGACGGTTCCTTCGGCCAGACCTGCCCAGAGTTTCTGGTCCTTGATGCGGATCAGCCGGGAGGGCCGAAAGTCTTCAGCAGCTCCCTTGAACTGCCACACGTTGGAGCTTGGATTCCAAACGGCCTGAAGATCGAGAGGAATTCGGTCAGCAACCTTAGTCAGTGAGACTTCTTGCGGCGAAACGGTGATCTGCAGGGTCAGCGGTTCCAGATCGAACCAGGAGGTTCTCACTAAAGAGGCTTCTGTCCTGAGGCGGAGATTCTGGAAAGCGGCATCGCTGCGCATTTCTCCCCTGACCGAAGTGCGGACATAGTCGCGTTTTCCTGTGGTGTCTTCCCAGGAAACGGCTCCCCGGTAGCGGAGACCCCATTGGTCTCCTTCAGGGGACAGGAGCAGGAACACTCTGTCGAGCGCCAGGGAACGAACTCCATCGGTCCAGCGGGCGGTCAGATTGAACCCTTCCACCTCAAAACCGAAAGCTGTGGAGCTCCCGGCGGTAGACGGCTGAAGAATCGAAAACCAGTGGTCCAACAGGGAGCGGTCTCTGCGTTCGTCGACGTTGAGGGTTCCGTTGATGATCTGAACTTTTCTGAGGGCTTCATTGATGCGACCTTGGAACAGATCGTTCCAATCGAGGGACAACCGGATCGAGTTGGCGGTCAAAACCGGAGTGCCGTCGTCGGCAAGCACCCGGACATTTTGAAACTCGAGGGCCGCCAAGACGTTAGGCGAAATCCTGTCGTAGATCACCTTCTGACCGACCAGCTCCTCAAATTGAGCCCAAACCAGGTCTCTCTGCTGTTGAATCCAGCCATCGATCCGCAGCCAGATACCGGGCGTGAACCAGGCAACGACCACAAACAGCACCGCACCGAGGGTCAGGCTCCACCAGCGCTTGAGCCAGTGAATCATCGGGGTCTTCCTGTTTCGAGACGCAGGTCCCAACGCAGCTGATAGTCTTCACCATTCAGGCTCGAAGGAAAAGAAACAGTTCGGAGATAGCTTTCCAGCCAATGATCCAGTTCGGGGTTGCCCGAATCGAGGCCCTCGATGGCAGAGGCAAAGCCACCTCCTCTTGGAACCGACAGCTGCAGGTTCCATTTTGCCCCCTGGGGGGGAGCCACTCCAGGGGGCGGCAAGGGCGGTGGTTCGTAACCTTCTCCTCCGGCAAGGGACCAGGAACCGGAAGAAGAGGACGAAGGTCTGACTGACTGTGTCACAGTCTCGGATACACTGCCTAGAAGTTCGTCAAGCAATACGGGAACAGGCGCCGTCAATGACTCAGCAGCGGCTGTCGGCGTGACACCCTGCCAGGAAGGCAGTTCGGGTTCGGCTTGGCGGGAATCGGTACCTTGGACTCCTGACCACCAGTTTGTTTGGGATACGGTCTGTTTTCCCGGACCAGTATTGCCTCCACCCGATGAGACCAGCCGCATTTGCACCGCAGCGGGCGCGGGCGAGGCCTGCTGATAGACAAGGATGAGCAGAGTTGCCCCCACAAGGAGGTGGAACCCAAGGGATAGGAGCCAAGGATGACTCCTGGGGAGAAACACTTAGCGGCCTCCCCTCGACTCTGTTAACAAGGAAAGGTCTGTGACTCCTTGAGCCCGCAGGGCATCCATCACCTGCACCAGAAGGGCGTAGGGAATCTGTTCATCCCCCTGGATTACCGCGGAGGGAGCCTTCTCTTTCGGCAGGGTGTCGAGCACCTGTCGGAGAACAGCCGGCAATCCGTCTACTGTCACATTCCGCCCCTGAATCAGGAGGGTGGAATCCCGGCTGATGGAAATCGTGAGCTGGTCGTCCGTCAGCAGTTCTCCTGTGCTGGCTTCTGGAAGTTGAACGTCAACAGCGGCACGGATCTGGAAACTCACCGCCAAAACAAAACAGAGAAGGACCAGCAGAACATCGATGAACGGTGTCAGCAATAGGGACGGCGTCTCTGTTGTTTTGCGGCCCAAACGGGCCCGAAGATCAAGCACTGCCGTTCCCCGGTCCAACAGGCAGGAGCGCGGAGAGCAGCGCTTCCATTTGCGAAGCCACCTCGGCGATTTGCCTTTGAAATACCGCATGGGCAGTCAGACTGGGAATGGCTGTCACCAACCCCATGGCGGTTGCCACCAGTGCTTGTCCCAGTCCTCCCGCCAGGGAGGAAGGATCGGCTCCGCCACCGCTGCGCAGTGCCAGAAAGGCGCCGATCATACCTACTACGGTACCAAACAAACCCGTCAAGGTGGCAATGTTCGCCAGAGCAGGAAAGTACGTCATGCGGTTCTCAAGATCTGCCAGAAGGGACTGTGCCCGAGCTTGAAGCAAATTCGAGGGCTCGCTGGAATACATCAGGATCACTCCAAGGGGGTGTTCTGGGGGAACACCCTCTCCAGTACGCTGGCCAGCCGCCACCCGATCCAACAATGCTGCAAACTTCTGCGGTGTCAGGGCCTTGGCCGAACCAAGCTTTTGGGCCTTCTGAACAATCAACCCTCCGCTGTACACGGACAGGGCGAGAAGAGGAAGAAGGTAGGGTCCCATGGACCAAAGAAATTCCATCATAAGGGTGTCTCCGACAAAAGCAACGGTGGTAAAACCCAAGGTACGGGAACAGGATCAGGGACGATGGAGATCCAACGAGGCAAGGGAGGTTCCACAGGCCCTTCGGTGAGAGGTCCCTCCGGCGCTGTCAGAAAATCGACGTCGAAGACCTCAAGCTCGGTGGTTCCAAAGGGTTGAGCCTGGATGACCAAGGGTTGGAAAAGTCCTATGATAAGAACCGCAATCCGTAAGGGGCGCACACCAGGAGTATACCCGAATGCCCGACAAAAACAACGGTCTTGATGGGTTTGGAAGAGAGGTGCTGAAGGGCTTTTTTGTCCTGGAAGGGATAGATGGAGCCGGCACCACCACACAGTTGAAACGACTTGAATTGCGGGCCCGCAGCGAAAAGATCCCGCTGAGAGCCGATTGCGAACCTACCGCGCACCCAGTCGGGGTTCTGATCCGCTCGATACTGCGCCACCAAGTCCAGGCTCATCCGGCAGTGCTGGCACCTTTGTTTGCCGCCGACCGCCGGCAGCACCTGGATGGCGAGGGCGGTATCAGACAGGCTTTGACAGACGGAACCAGGGTTGTGAGTGACCGGTACTTTTTTTCCTCGATGGCTTATCAGAGTCTCGACCTTCCCTGGGAGGAAGTTTGGGCGTTGAATGCTTCCTTCCCCCTGCCGGAAGTTCTCTTCTGGTTTGAGGTTCCCGTCGCTGAGGCACAGGCTCGGATAGACCGCCGCGGACAAACCCGGGAACAATTCGAAGATGCCCCTACACAGCAGAAAATTCGTCTTGCCTACCACCGTTCCCTCGAGCAGGCCGAGGCCGAGGGTCTGGAAATCGTCAGGCTGGACGCCTCTTTGCCCATTGAAACTCTGACGGACTCCATTTGGGAACGTATCTGCCGATAATGATTCTATGAAGCGTTTTTTAGCCTTGGGCCTTTTAGCCTTGGTGGCGGCCGCCCCTGTTTCTGCTTACAAAATTCTCTATGCCGAACAGTGGTATAAGCTGGTGCACCGCCACCTTTCAGAGACCTCCGACGATGCCCTGGAAAACATTTACTACCTCGAAAGGGCATTGCGCGCAGATTTTGCCAATCCCTTGAACGCTCTGACACCAATTAAAAATGAGAAAGAATGGACCAGATACCGGGCCTTGTTCCGAATGCACGTGAATCTCCTTCTCGTACAGCAAACCTTGATTCTGGGATCCAATTTTGACAAGCAGCAGGCATACTTTTACAACTACCCCTGGAAATGGGCCAACCTGGACAGTCTCAAAAAAGCTGAACAGATCTACAACAACGCTTTAGGCTACTGGAAAGACGCCTTGACCTACAGCGTTGAAGCGGCCAACACTCCCCCTCTTTGGTTTGAGAATCTTCAGTTTTGGATTGACGAACAGAATCGCATCGAAACGGGAGAGCTGAATTATGAAAAAATCATTGGAAAGCAGTTGGAAAGGCTGAACAAGGTCAGAAGTGACTTTGAGGCAATGGGTCCCCAGACTTACTGACCAGCAAAGCTCAGGAACCGCCGGATTCGGCCGGGTTGGGCCCAGTTGCAGGTTCCTGCCATACGTTGATCCTGCAGATGGGCCTCCAGATGGTTGCAGGCAAACAGCTCGACAATCCTTTCCCCTTCGGCCACTGACATGACCGGAAGGAAGGCCTGCAGGGCTTGGTTGGCCTGCCAGGGTTTTCCATTCCAGCTCGCGAGCACCTTGGGACGAAATGTGGAATTGCCAAAGGACGGCCAAACAACCTTTGCCGGTACAAAACAATAGGGTCCTACCCCCAGCAAGGACCACCAAGATCCCTTTTTCATGGCAGCCCCGATCAGCACGCCACGCCGTTTGGAAAGTCTTTCGCGGTGTGAAAGCAAATAGTCGAACAACCCTGCCTTACGCAACTCCTGTTCACTCAATGGCCGCCCGTTGGAATGATACGGCAGCAGAATGTACTTTTCTGGCGATGTAGCGGTTCCTCGAAGCAGCCGGGTTGTGACCAGCGGAAAAAGATATTCAGGGTTGAGATGGTCGGGATACTGTGAAAAGACGAAGACGTCGGTTGCCCCGCAGGTATTGATTCCTTGCCTGGGTTTTTGCCAGGCCTCGACGTGAATTTGAGGAAGCTGAAACGAGGCGATTTCGGTGTCCGTTTTTACCGACAAAGGAGAGCCTGCAGGCCCCACTGGCGCAGCAAACAAGGACTGCCAGCCCTGGTCAGACTCAGCGAAATACGGAATTGGATAAACAGTCTCTTGCCCCAAAAGAAACTGAACAAAACAGAACCTGGTACGGATTCCAGGGAAGACTTTTGTTTTCTGGAAATCATAAATACACTCAAGCTTGACAGGTACTCCATCAAAAAGCCATTGGCGGAGAGTAGCATGAGCCCCGTCGTTGAAGAACAACGATGCCGGCAGAAAAAAACCACATTGAGCACCTGTTTTGGTGAGGCGACGAAACGCAGAGGATAAAATCAGAGCTGCCAGATCCACTCTGGACGCTCCCAGAAGAACCTCACTGCTGCTGCGAACTAACCCCGACTCGATAAAGTGGGGGGCTAAGGTTTTTTTTAAGGATGGAGAAAGTTCGGTAAAATTGATCCACGGAGGGTTTCCAACCAGATTGTCAAACTGCATCGGAGGAGGATCAGTGATCACATCGGTGCAGATCAGGTTGCTGCTCGGAAAATCCAGACTGAATTCCTGTCGGAAGGCTTGCTGAAAACGACTCAGCAGAAGCTGTTCCTTTTCAATCAGAAACAATCGCTGCAACAGTTCGGAAGAGAGCGTTAGTCCCTGGCGGCAATGCTGACGTACCAGGGAGAGCAGAAAAATGCCCTCACCACCCGTGGGATCGCAGACAGTTTGCCCCTGATGCCAGCGCGAAAGGGTTTGCATCTGGTTGAGAGCCCAATCAGCCCAGATTGCCGGTGTGAAGACAGCGCCGATCATAGAAACAGGTTTCGCAGTTTTTCCTGGTCCAAATGACTTCCTATCACCACCAGCTGTCGCCAAGATGGCAGGTCAGCAGCTGCCGAACGGCCTGCCAATTCGGTAAACGTCAATGCGCCATCGACCCAGGACACGTCGTTCCAGGCACCTTCGATCATTGTTCGGCCTTTCGCCCGCAGTATCTTGCCGTACTGGTGCTCGGAAAGCGACTGAAGGCACTCTTCAAGCTTTGGGCGGACGGAGTTCTCTGGCAATGCCAACGAAACCATTTCCAGCCCGTGACCCGGCACCGTTTTTGGTTGAAATCGCGGTTTCCGAGCCAGTCGATCTTCCAGGGTAGTCTGGAACAGGGCGTCCAGGATTTCAGAACCCATGCCTGAAGGGTCGGCAAAACACAGCTGCGCTGTCGGATTCAGCCCCGCCAGCATCGACAGGAGGGCCGCCCTGCCCGCTTCCTCGAGATTCTGGGCCTTGCTGACCGCTAGGTGATCGGCGTATCGTGTCTGCCGTTTGAGAAAGTCCTGAAACATAGGATTGCCTTTGGCTAATCCGAGGGCATCGACAACAGTAATCAAGCTTTCAAGGCGACAGAGAGGGAGAAATTCGGGACCCTCCAGAATTTCGAGCACACCGTCGGGTATGAAAATGCCGGAAGGTTCAAAGAAAATTCTGTCTGGTGGAGGTTCGGTTTCGAGGATAGCAGTCAATGTCGCGGCAAAATCCGTTTTCAAGGTGCAGCAGATGCAACCCTGATTGAGCTCGTGAACATCGATTCCGCTTTGAGCCAGAACGGCGGCATCGAGTCCGACGGCACCGAATTCATTTTCAATGACCACGGAGTGCTCTCCAAGAGCAATGCTTCGGAGAATCATCTGGCGCAAGAGTGTTGTTTTTCCTGCACCGAGAAACCCGGAGACGATGGTTACTTTGACGAGCTTCTTATCCATGAATTTCGATGTCTCCATCTCCTTGACCCCGGGACTCCCGGAAACGCCCTGGTGATTGACCTGTAAATCGTTTGAAAACTTTGGAAAAGTAGCTCTGATCATCAAAACCAACCATTCCGGCCACATCAATCAGCGGAATCGTCCTTTCACGCAGCAAGATTTTGCTTTTATCTATGCGTACGCCGCCGAGGTAGTCCACAAAGCTTTTCCCCATCTCATCCTTGAAAATTTTGCTGAAATGGGAAGGGCTCATATGGACATGGTTGGCCACGTCCTGAAGACCGATTTTGCGTCCATAGTTGGCGTTCATATAATGGATGGCTTTTTGAATGAGGTCGGCGTGTTTGACAGATTTGAGATTGAACACACAATCGGAAAACCTCTTGAGAATACGGGCCAACCAAGCCGCAATGTCGTCGATGTCTGTCATGCGCTGGAGCTGAAGCAGATAGTTGTTATTGAGCCCGAAGACTTCCTCAATCGAGGCCCCTCCCTCCAGCGCTGCCCTTGATAGAAGAACCACCAATTCCTGCACGCGGATACGGATACGAGGCACATCGTTGCCATTGAAGAAGAAAATAAAACCGAGGATTTCGTTCAGGACTTTCTGCGAATTGATTTTGTCACCCTTGGTGATCAGAGAAAGCAGTTCCCGTTCCTTTTCAACCGGATAGCGGATGTCGCGCTTTCCATCGGTACTTTGTTTGAGTTCATGGATGTATTCGGCGATGCGGGAGCTCTGTGTCGTAGCCACAGAATGATTTTTCTGCTTTCCCCCCAGTTCCGACGAAAGACCAGCCGCCACTCGGAACAGACTTTCCGTCAAGGCTGTGACCCTGCTTGGATCAATATAGGGTATGGCCTTCAAAAGAGTCCGCAACAGCGCTTGCTGCCCTTGGGACAAGGATCCGGGAATAGGCATTTCTTCCAGCAGGTACTCGTCGGGGTCTATCAAGAGAACGGGACCACCGATCAGATTGGCAACAACATGATCATCAAAGAAAACAGGAACAGCCCAATGGGTCATGCTGCTGGGGCAAAAGTAGATGTAGCGACCACCAAACCGTTCTGCCTGATAGGCTCCATAACGATGAACCGTTGTGCATTCTTGGCTGGCCTTAAGCTCAAGCTCGACGGCTTTCCGACAGAACTGACAGGCTGACCGTGCAACTTCCTTGATCAGCGGACGGCCATCAATTCCATTAACCTGGCAACAGACTCCTGTTGCTTCCTGAAACTGCGCGGCTGCAGTTAGAAGTAACGTCCGCTGTTCTGCAGTCAGTTCGGAAGCTTCGGTGAAAGGACTTTTAGGACTCACAGTAGGGACATTATACCAGAATTCCAGCAAGTGGGCACAGATGTGCAAGGCATCACAAAACTTTCCAATACGGCCGCCTTTTTGAAGACTACGGTGACAACATCACGTTTCCTTGGAGGGATTTCATGAAATTCAACAGTCTTGCGATCAGCAACGCCTGCGATCTGAAATTTGGTTTTGCACCCCGACCTGTCACAACCAGCCATGGTCTTGTCATTGGTGGAGGTACGGTGTACCCCGAACTCAACTTCACTTTGCCACCCATGACCATCAGCAAATCAACCATTCCCGAAATTCGGGAGCACTACCGGAGCATTATTGACGAGGCCCTCACCCGTGCTCACGAACTGGGACAAAAAGGAGTGGTTTTCGAGTTTGAAACCCTTCTGGAAATGACCATGCAGCCAGAAATCGGTATTGAACTGACAAAAATCATGGCCGATGTATGCGCCGAACACCGGGCGAAGAACGGTATCAACGGAGAAATCCGTCTGACACCCAACGATGCCCGCGACTTTGAGCGCCCTCCCTTGCTCCGCTCCAGTAAACTCCTGGACAGCATGTACAAAATCTTCCGTGAAGGGGCCTTGGCCGGTGGCGACATGCTTTCCATTGAAAGCACCGGCGGCAAGGAGGTCCATGACGAGGCGTTGATGTACTGCGACATCAAGGGTGCCATTTTCGGGCTGACGGTTTTAGGGGTACGCGACATGCAGTACCTTTGGAAGAACATTGTGCAGATTGCCAAAGAAACCGGCCGTGTTGCCGGTGGTGATACCGCCTGCGGTTTTGCCAATACAGCCATGGTTCTCGCCGAAAAGAAATACATTCCGCGGGTGTTTGCCGCCATCGACCGGGTTGTTTCCGTGGTCAGAACCCTTCCCGCCTATGAAGCCGGTGCCGTCGGTCCGAGCAAAGACTGCGGTTACGAAGGTCCGTTTATGAAAGCCATTGCCGGTATTCCCATCTCGATGGAAGGAAAGACCGCTGCCTGCGCCCACATGAGCCCTGTCGGCAATATCGCAGCCGCCATGGCCGACCTCTGGAGCAATGAAAGTGTTCAGAACATCAAACTGCTGGGCGGCTACGCCCCCACGGTCTACATGGAACAGCTGATCTATGATACCCGTCTGATGAACACTTCGATCAAGAACGGTACCGCCGATGTGTTGCAGAAACTGTTTGTAGATTCGGATGTTTACACCGACCCTCAGGCCTTGGTTCTTTCTCCCGATTCCGTAATCGCGATTTCCAAGGAAATCGTCGCTTCGAAGAGCCATGTCGAAGCCGGAAAACGGGCAGCTCTCAAGGCTATCGAACTGATCCGTGCGGCAAAAAAGAGCGGTCAGCTGGCTATCAACGAAAGAGAAACGGAGTATCTAGATTCGATCCACGAAATTGTTGAGGCCCTGCCCAACACAGAAAGTGCCTTCATCGAGGAAATGATTCCGACCATCGATACAGAAAAGTGTATTCTGAAGGAGTACGGCATCGAGGCCTAAACGGCACTAGCAGTCCTGGTACCTCGAAAAATCCAAGAAATCGTCCTTTTTTCAAATACAGAACTTCGAGGTACCCCTAGGATGAACGTATGAACACCCAAATTCACGGCCAGAAAGGTCAGACCCTGCTTGAATCGATCCGAACCACAGACCATCCCTTGCGGGCACCATGTGCCGGAAAAGGAAAGTGCGGCAAATGCCGGGTGATCCTGAAAACCGATGCAGGCCAGTCTCCCTTGATGCCAGCCGATGAGCACGAACATCGGCATCTGAGCGAGGGAGAACGGATTCGCGGGGTGCGGCTCGCCTGCCTGGCGCGTTTTGAACGCGACGGTACGGTGGAAATTGAACAGGGTGAAGATGGAATCGCTATTCCGGCAGAACAGCTGGCGGTGTCCTTTGACCCCAGAGTAACCGAGGAGGCAAAAGCCTCGGGACGCCCCTTGCGGGTTGCTGTTGATATTGGAACGACGACACTGGCGGTTTGTCTGGTCGATGCCGCTGCCGCAACGTTGCTCTCCGTGAAAACAGGTGCCAACGCACAGAAAAGTTTCGGCTCGGACGTTGTCGCACGGATTCAGGCGGTCGTCGACAACCGCACCGCTCTGGAGTCGATGCGCGGTGCGATTGTCCGTCAGATCGAGGGTCTGGTGCGGGACCAAGTGGAGCAGGCAGGACGGTCCGCCGATGAACTGGATACCATTGTTATTGCAGGAAACACGGTCATGATCCACCTGTTCACCGGTGCCGATCCGACGGGCATGGCCTGTGTTCCCTTCCGTCCGGTGTTCCTGGAAACCAAGGCCTGGAAGGCCCCGGACTTGGGCTTTTCGTTACCTGCAACGTGCACCATTACGGTACTGCCTGGCATTTCGGCATTTGTTGGGGCCGATATCACCGCGGGAGTTCTGGCGACGGAGCTCTACCGTGCCGAAAAGACCGAATTGCTGCTGGATATCGGTACCAACGGCGAAATGGTGTTGGGAAACCGTCACGGAATGGTGTCAACGGCCACAGCCGCAGGGCCGGCGTTTGAGGGTGCACAAATCACCCACGGTTGCCCCGGAATACCGGGAGCTCTGGATCATGCCGGCTACAACGATAAGGGCTTCTGGTATACCACGATCAATGACCTGCCGTTGACCGGCATCTGTGGTTCGGGGCTTCTGGACCTGGCAGCAGCGCTTCGCCGCGGGGGGCAGCTCGATGAAACCGGATTCCTTGAACTGGCTGAAGGCGATGAGTTCTTTCCCGACCCTGCGCTGCCTGTCAGCCTGAGTCAGGGCGATATCCGCCAACTGCAGCTGGCCAAGGGCGCGATTGCCGCCGGAGTCGAAGTTCTGTGCCTTAAGGCAGGCGTCACCACAGAAACCATTGACCGTGTGCATCTAGCTGGCGGCTTTGGAACCTTTATGAGCCCCGGATCGGCGCTGGCCATCGGGCTGCTTCCCCAGGGATTGAGGGGCAAGGTTGTACCCGCAGGCAATACCGCACTCAAGGGAGCTCTGGAAGTAATTACGAAGGAAGGAGCTCTCAAACAGGCAGTATGGATTTCCGGTCAAGCCCAGGCAGTTGACTTGTCGACCGAAGCCGCTTTTCAAATGGCCTTCGCTGAAGCGATGCTGTTCCCCGAGGATGCCGGGGATGATGCCGACTGAATTTGAGGAGATTGCCAGGAACTATCAAGAGGCTTGCGGAGTCGACTGTGTGGTTCTTGACAAAAATGCTCAGCGGGAGGGTTGTCGGTTCTGTCAGTCTCTAGCTAAGTCGGGGCATCCCCTTCCTTCAGACTGTTCTGATGTCCATCGCTACGGTGCCTATCAGGCCGAGCGTTTTGGTGGCCAGTATATCTACTTCTGCTCCAACAGTTTACTTCACTGGGCCATTCCCTTGGCTCAGGGGGGGGAGACGCAGGCGGTGTTTGTTGGAGGGCCCGTTTCGCTGGTCGATGCGGAAGAGATTCTGGGAGAGCTGGCGCCTGCCCGGGACCAGCAGCTCGAGTCTGAACTACGGGCCTTGCCGTATATTGAGCCACATCGGGCCACCGCATTGGCCGACCTTCTGTTCCGGATCGTTCGTGACTTGCGGCAACGTCTGGAGCCCGACCAGTGGTACCCAGATCCGGAGGGAACTCCGCCGGCGCTCTACCCGTTTGATAAAGAAAAAGAGCTTCTCGAGCTGCTGGCAGAAGGGAATAAGGAGAAAGCTCAGGCCTTGGTGAATGACATTCTGGGGCAGGTTTTTTTCACCTCCGGCCGTAAGATCGCAACCGTGCGCGCCCGTGCCCATGAGTTGATGGTGCTGTTGTCCAGAGCAGCCGTGGAAGGCGGTGCCACTGCCGAAGAAGTTTTCGGTATCAACCAGAACTGGATGCAGCGGTTGCAGCAGGCTACCACCATCGATGAACTGGAATCGGTACTGGCCCGGCTGGTCCGGCGCTTTGCTGACTGTGTCTTTGTCCTTCAGAAGGTCAAGCACGCTGATATCATGCATAAAGCTGTCCGATTTATCCGCGAAAACTATCATTTGAAACTCTCGCTGGAAGAAGTGGCAGCCCATATTTACCTCAGCCCAACGTACTTCAGCCGTCTTTTCAAAGATGAAATGAAAACGAGCTTTGTGAGTTACCTTACCGAAGTGCGTGTCGAGAAAAGCAAGCGGCTCCTCGCGGACCGGTCGATACCTCTGGTAGTGGTTGCGGGAATGGCCGGCTTTGACGACCAGAGCTATTTCACCAGGGTATTTAAGAAAGTCACGGGACTATCTCCCGGAAAATTCCGGGAAACCAGGGGGACACATTATGGCTGAATTGGCCTTTTTTACGGGTGGAGCCCGGTCGGGAAAGAGTAGTTTTGCAGAAGCTTATTCTCTCAGACTGGCCAACGAGCGTCGTCTAGGACCCGTAGCCTACTTTGCTACCGGACAACCCATGGATGCCGAGTTTGAACGTCGGATTGCCCATCACAAAAGCTCCCGTGATGCCCGGTTTCTGACCGTTGAGGAAGGCTTGGATCTCGTTGCTGGCTTTGCACGCGCTCGTGAATTGTCTCCCGTGGTGTTGCTCGAATGCATCAGCACGTGGCTGGGAAACGTCTTTCATCATAAAGAGGAAGCGGAGCGGGAACCCTATGCCATGGCCCAGGTCGAAGGATTGCTCGCCGCTCTGGCAGAGTCACCTGGGGTGTCCCTCAACCTGGTGACCAACGAATTGGGTATGGGGGTGGTTCCCATCGATGCCTACACACGCCATTATTGTGACGTGCACGGCCGGGTGAACCGGCGGTTGGCCGAGGCGGCTTCGAAAGCCTGGCTTCTAGTTTCGGGCCTGCCCGTCGTGTTGAAGGAGTGACCATGTACGCCCGGTTCTTCTGTGCTTTTACCTTTATGACCCGAATTCCGTTGCCGGGTGCGAAAAAAATTGTCTTTACCCCCCAGGTGATCACGGGTTCGATGGTGTTCTACCCTCTGGTAGGCTTGTTTTACAGCCTGGTCACGGTGGGACTCTGGATTGCCGGACGGGCCATTGGTCTTGAATCCGACCTGGCGGCTCTTGTGATTCTGGCAGCACCGTACCTGATCAACCGATTTCTGCACTTCGACGGCCTGTGTGATGTCCTGGACGGTTTTCTGGCCGACCGCACCCCGGAACAGCGGCTGGTCATTATGAAAGACAGCCGCAACGGCAGTTTTGCCATGGGCGGGGCAATCTTGGCACTCTTGGCAAAATATCTGCTGATCCGCCAGCTTTGCGGCTCGGGTGATCTGCTGTTCCTGACCATGGCACCAGTCATAGTCCGCTGGCTGGTGGTTGTATTGGCCTTTAAAGCTGTTTATCCGCGTTCCAGCGGCACCTCCGTCTATTTGGTGGGTCAGGTGTCGGTGAAGCACCTGATCCTAACAACCCTGGTTGCGCTCGGTGCAATCGCCCTGCTTCTGATCGTGTACGGCAATTTCGAAGGGTTCTCCTATATTCCCTGGTGGTCGCTCGGGTTGTCGATGGGGCTGACTCTGTTCTGGCTGGGATGGCTCCGCTGGGTTTCCAAGCGAAAGATCGGAGGAGTCACCGGCGATGTGCTGGGCTGTTTTATCGAACTGGGAGAAGTCACCTGGTTTGTGGGCGGGGCATTGCTTTGACAGACTGGCGGGGGCTTTTTCCCTTTTCCGTGGGAGCTCCGTCCTGGGTATTGCCGTTGACCGAGGACAATTTTGTCGGCAATATCCTTTTCCTTGCGGATAAAGTCGACAAAGTTCAGATCCTCTGTTTTGAAAAAGATCCTGTTGATGAACTGCTCAACGAAAAAGATCTGAAGCGCCTGGTGGAAATACAGCGCAGCACAGGGTTGAAATTTTCAGTCCACCTCCCGGCTGATCTAGCTTTCCTGGCCACCTCGGACGACCAGGCCTTCAAGAAGAAACTGGACTGTGTTTTGCATATTGCCGATATCACGGCATGTCTGGAACCGGAAAACATGATTCTCCACCTTGATGAACCGGAATCCGGCCTTGACGGTCCACAACTGGTTTCCAGGACAATTGAAGTCTTAGGGGAATTGAAGCAGCTTTGGACACAAGCCCCTTCCTTGGTCCAGGTGGAGAACACCAACTGGGACCTCACCCTGGCAGCGGCAGAACTGGCGGATACAGGCTTTGGAGTCTGCGCCGATTTCGGTCACCTGTACCACCAGGGGTATTCTCTTGAGAATTTCCTGAGCCTCGTTGGACCCTTAGTGCGGGAGGTGCATCTGCATGGGTTCAACACCACGAAGGACCACCTTCCTTTAGGCGAGCTCGAGCCTGTGCTGAGGAATCCCATTGAGGAATTTCTTAAGCAAAAAAAGCCTTCCGTGGTGATTGAAAACTTCAAAGCTGCCTGGTTGCAAGAATCCCTGATAGTTCTGGACTCCTGGTGCTCGGGATGGAAGGCCTGATGCGTCCTGTCATGGTTTTAGGCTGCACCAGCGACGCCGGCAAAAGTTTTCTTTCGGCAGCCCTCTGCCGCTGGTTTGCCCGCAAAGGAGAACGGGTGGCACCGTTCAAGGCACAGAATATGAGCAACAACGCAGCCGTCTGTCCTGACGGTTCGGAAATCGGGCGGGCGCAGTTTCTTCAAGCCCAAGCGGCGGGCGTCGTACCCGACGCACGGATGAACCCTGTGCTGTTAAAACCCGAAGCTGATACCCATAGCCAGGTGGTCGTGATGGGCCGTTACAGCCCTTTGCTGACCCGCACGCCGTGGCTGGAACGCCGTGAGAAGCTATGGCCTGTAATCTGTAGCGCCTATGATTCCCTAGCCGCTGACTTTGGCAGGGTGGTGATCGAGGGTGCCGGCAGCCCTGCTGAGCCGAATTTGATGGCCTATGATCTGGTGAATCTGGCCGTTGCCCGGTATACGGGTGCTGCCTGCTACCTGGTGGCTGACATTGACCGGGGAGGAGCCTTTGCCCACCTGCTGGGCACCTGGCAAACTCTCGAACCTGCGGACCGTCCGTTGATCCGTGGTTTTGTGCTGAATAAGTTTCGGGGAGACCCGGAACTGCTTTTGGATGCACGGGAATGGCTGCTGGAACGCACCGGAGTACCCACTGTTGCTCTTGTGACCTACCGCCGCCACCTTCTGCCCGAAGAGGATAATTTTTTTCACCGGGCGCCGGCGGCCTCGAAGGGGCACGTCCGCATCGGTCTGCTGCTCTACCCGTGGGCCTCCAATCTGGACGATTTCGATCCCCTGGCCCACCAGGAAGGTGTGGATGTGATTCCTGTCCGAACGGCGGAAGACCTGGAAGCTTTAGACGCACTTCTGTTGCCGGGTAGCAAAAATACGGCCGGCAGCCTTTCCTTTCTGCGGGAACAAGGTTTTGCTGCCCTTCTGACAGCGATGGCCGCTTCAGGGCTGCCGGTTTACGGCATTTGCGGGGGACTCCAAATGCTAGGACGGACGATCGCGGATCCCGAGGGTATGGAAGGGCCCGCCGGATCTTCCGTGCCGGGTTTGGGTCTTCTCGACGTTGAAACGACCTTCGCCACGGAAAAGATCACCCGGCAGACAAGGGTAAGCTGTTTCGATGGGGGATCTGTCGAAGGCTACGAAATCCACGTCGGGCAGACCTGTGCCGGACCAAGTGCCAAACCCCACCTTGCCGAGGGTCTAGGCTTCCGGCAGGGAAATGTCACCGGCGTTTATCTTCATGGGATTTTCACCAATGACCACTACCGGTACCGCTTTCTCGAAGCACTGGGCTGGACGGGCGGCCACGAAGCGTGGAAAACCCGCATCGAGGCGGAACTAGACACGGTGGCCGACTTGGTCGATGAATCGGGACAGTCCAGCTTTTGCCTTATCGGCCCGCTTGTTCTGGTACATAGCCTGATCAGCCCGGATCAAGAGGCTTTCCGGGGTCTCGCCTGGCACGTCTCCGCATACCGCCAGCCCCATGCTGACGTGCATTCTGTAGGACTTTCCCGATTCGGAGGCTTTTTGAGCAATGCTTTGTTCGAGACGCAGCAACACGGCCGCCGCCGCCTGGCGGTCGCAATCCCCCAGCACCAGCACAATCTCGTCTCCCCCGTAGCGGAACACCGTGTCCTGGGCACTGACTGTGGTCCGGACCACTTGGGCGATGGTCTGGATGTAAAAATCCCCTTCCTCATGCCCGTAGGTGTCGTTGACAGCCTTCAGCCCGTCAACATCCATAAAACACAGGCTAAGGGTACCCTGCCCGCCCTGAACCCGCTGCATCGCGTTGGTCAGCAATTGTAAGCCCGAACGTTTGTTCATAAGGCCTGTCATCTCGTCGATGGTCGCAAAACGTTTCAGAATCTCTTCGGCTTCCTTCATCTTCGTGATGTCGGCTAAACCCATGAGCAGCATATCCTCGCCGTTATACTGTATCAGGTGGGAAGACATCAGCACGACAAGACTCACACCAACCGGCAGCGTCAGAACCATCTCGACATTTTCTACGGTGACGCCTGCCTTCAGCTGATCCATCAGAACTTGCATATTTCCCTGCCGGACGGACAGCATGGCGGAAAGATTCAGGACGGGGGTTTCGAGCCTAGGAAGCTTCAGAACCTCGTGGGCCAGATGATTCAATTTCAACACCTGAAACGTAGAACCATCGAGCAAGAACATGGCGGCCGGGGCGGTTTCAAAGAGCCGTTCCATGTTTTTATGGCTGTTTTCGATCTCTTCCATCGCCACTTCGATCTGCTTTTGGGCTGGACGGAAAATAAAGAGAACTTCCAAAGTCAAGGTAAGGATGGTGAGGATCAGAATGACAATCTCGACGATTTTGATCGCTTCGACTTTGAGCTTCGATTCTGAGTCGTACTGAAAGACAATCGCATCCATGCCCTTGAGAAAGGACTGTTCCTGGGCCTGAATGACCCGCAGGGGGACGATCAACCTTTCTTGGGCATAGCCCTCTTCGGCAACGGTCTGAAGCACCTGCTTGCCAGCAGCGAGCATGTCCTGGTACTGGGCTTCGATTCCAGCAAACATTTCGACAACCTTGGGGCTGTTGCTACCCGGCAGCCCCAGTTCCTTGTCGCCGTGCTGCAGGCCCCGGTGCGAACGCTCCCAGAGGGCCAGTGAGGCTCCCAGTTCGGTCGAATACCTTTTGCGCATTTCAGTGTCGAGACTGACGTAAAGACCAAAGACAGCCTTGTTGATCCGCTGACTGAGCATGCGTTGGCGTCCGGCAATATTGACAATACGAGAATCATCCTGCTGGAAAAAAATTGCCAGTTGTATCATTCCCTGGCTAAAGAGAACCAGACAGCCAATGAGGCTGAGGGCCAGGACATAGCGCTTGCGGAGCATGCGGCCCATTTCGCGGCTTTTCGGCTTGGTGAAGTTCACAGTTTCCATTGATTCTGATTCTAAAGTAAGTAAGGGGGGTTAACAAGGTGAACTGAAATCTGGCAGGGGCTAGAATAAACACTCGTCATATCTATTTTCACTATGTTTTTCTCAATTACTACTTGACTACTCCCAAGAGGTTTGCTTCAATAGATTCAAGTATATCGATATATATGAATCTATACAAGGAGTATCAAATGGATTCTACTGCAAATCTGTACCCAGCCCTCCAAGAGGGCGCTAAATCCGCTGAGGAGCTCGAGCTTCTCGTGACCCGAGTCAAAAAAGCTCAGGCACTCTACGCCAAATTTCCCCAGGAAAAGGTTGATGAAATTTTCCGACAAGCAGCTCTGGCGGCCAACCGCAGCCGCATTCCGCTTGCCCAAATGGCGGTCGCTGAAACCAGAATGGGTATTGTCGAAGACAAAGTGATCAAGAATCACTTTGCCAGCGAGTTTATCTATAACAAATACCGCGATGAGAAGACCTGCGGTGTCTTGGAGCGTGACGAGGCTCAGGGCATTACCAAAATCGCCGAGCCCGTTGGTATCCTCGCCGGCGTTATTCCCACCACCAATCCCACTTCGACTGCCATCTTCAAGGCCTTGCTGGCGCTCAAGACGCGGAATGCCATCATTTTTGCACCCCACCCCCGGGCTAAAGGTTGCACCGCCGAAGCTGCCAAGGTGGTGCGAGACGCCGCTGTTGCTGCCGGGGCTCCTCAAGATCTTGTGGCCTGGATCAGTGAACCCCAGGTGGAGCTGACCAACCTTCTGATGCGTCACAAGAGCATTGCCCTCATATTGGCCACTGGTGGGCCCGGTATGGTCAAGGCCGCCTATTCTTCCGGAAACCCCGCCATCGGCGTCGGCGCCGGCAATACACCTGCGGTCATCGACGAAACCTCTGACATTGTGACTGCAGTCAACTCCATTCTCTTGTCAAAGACGTTCGACAACGGAGTGATCTGCGCCAGCGAACAGGCCGTCGTGGTAGTCGAAAGCCGCTATAAGGCTGTTAAGGATGAGCTGACTGCCCGCGGCGCACTGGTCGTCACCGGAAAGGACCGTGACAAGCTGGCGGCCGTTATTCTCAAGGACGGAAAGCTCAACGGTGAAATCGTAGGTCAAAGCGCAGGTCAGATCGCCAAACTTGCCGGTATCGAGGCTCCCAAGGATGTGAAGGTGTTGGTGGGCGAAGCCGAGAAGGTGGCAGCCGACGAGCCCTTTGCGTTTGAGAAACTGTCACCGGTTCTGGGTCTGTACAAAGCTAAGGACTTTGAGGCAGCCGTCGAGCTGGCCCGTAAGCTGGTTGAGTTTGGCGGCCTGGGACACACTTCGGTACTCTATACCGACCCCCTGAACACCGACCGCATCCACCGCTTCAGCGACGTGGTTCGTACCGCCCGGGTGCTCGTGAATATGCCCTCCAGCCAAGGGGCGATCGGTGACATCTACAACTTCAAACTTGAGCCCTCGTTGACCCTGGGCTGCGGTTCATGGGGAGGCAACAGTGTTAGCGAGAATGTCGGGGTGAAGCACCTGCTGAACGTGAAGACGGTGGCCGAGCGCCGCGAAAATATGCTGTGGTTCAATCTGCCGCCCAAGGTATACCACAAGTTTGGTTGCCTCGCTCCGGCCCTGCGAGAATTGGCCGCCGGCAAGAAGCGGGTATTCCTGGTCACCGACAAGGTGCTGGCCGACATGGGCTTTACCGACAAAGTCACCAGTATCCTCGAGGAATTGGGCGTTGACACGCAGATTTTTGCCGAAGTTGAACCCGATCCGACGCTGGGTACCGTGCTCAAGGGTGTCGAACGCATGAAGAACTTTGCCCCCGACACCATCATCGCTCTGGGCGGAGGATCCCCGATGGACGCCGCCAAACTGCTGTGGGTCCTCTACGAGCACCCTGAAGTCAAGTTTGAAGACCTGGCCCTTCGGTTCATGGACATTAAGAAGCGCATTTATCAGTTTCCCAAGCTCGGAATCAAGGCCAGTTTTGTTGCCATTCCTACCACATCGGGTACCGGCTCAGAAGTAACACCCTTTGCCGTCGTCACCGACGAAAAGACAGGGGTGAAGTACCCCTTGGCCGACTACGAGCTCACACCCAGTGTGGCCATCATCGATCCGGAGTTGACGCTCAATATGCCGAAGGGACTGACGGCTGCCGGTGGTATTGATGCGCTCGTCCATAGTCTCGAAGCCATGGCCTCGGTGCTGAGCACCGAGTTCACCAACGCGCTGGCGCTGGAGGCTATCCGTCTGTTGTTCAAGTATCTACCGGATTCCTACGAAAAGGGTGCCAAGGACCCCAAGGCCCGCGCCAAGGTTCACAATGCCTCGACCATGGCCGGCATGGCCTTTGCCAACGCCTTCCTGGGCATCTGTCACAGCTTGGCCCACAAGCTTGGTGGAGAGTTTCACATTCCCCACGGCGTTGCCAATGCGCTGCTGATCAGTCAGGTCATCCGCTTCAACGCCACCGATGTGCCGGTCAAGCAGGCTGTGTTCAGTCAGTACACTCATCCCGAGGCCAAGGCGCGCTACAGCCGCGTCGCCGACCATCTGCTGCTCGGCGGCAAGACAATGGACGATAAGGTGGACCGGCTGGTGGCCAAGATCGAGGAACTGAAGGAGAAGCTGAACATTCCCAAGTCGATACAGGCGTGCGGTGTACCCGAAGCCGATTTCCTGGCAGCGGTCGACGCACTGGCCGTTAAAGCTTTTGACGACCAATGTACCGGTGCCAACCCCAGGTTCCCGCTGATCAGCGAGCTCAAGCAGATCTACCTTGATGCGTACTACGGTAGGATTCCTGCTCAAGCATAAACTCAGGACATTTCAGGGGTTGCGGTTATAGCGGATGCTCACTCAAACGTCATCCAGCTCAAAACCGCAACCCCAATTGACGTCAGCACAACGTCGTGAACGCTCACTCCCGCCGGAAACTCGAGCCGTGCTTTCGAGACAGAAAACGGCTCTGCCTGATCCTGGGGTTGGAGAGTGATCCGGGCGAGGACAGGTCCCTCGGGAGCATCCAGCCTCAATTCCACCGCCCCTGGACTGCCGATCCAGCCGATGCGAACGGTGGCAGGTTGCCGGGAGAAATCCATCTGACGAAACCGGAGAAAACCACCCGGCAACAATCGGATGGCTCCTTCATGACCCCGACCAGCTACCCATTCTGCCTTTTGCGCAAGGTCAGCATCCTGCATCCAATGCAGACCTTGCCCTGGTTCCAGGACCATCTGCTGCTGCTCAGGCTCAAGAATACCGGGATCACGGCCAGGGAAAATAGGCTTGAGACTCCCGTCTGCTTCCACCTTCACACGGTCAAGACCGACTCTCCGGTGCTGGGTTGATCCGTGGGGCACGTGGTAGGCCACATACCACTGCCCCTTAAACCGTGCCAAACCCTGCTGATTGTTACAGGCTCCGGGAGCAACGGGATAGATCCAGTGGCGGGGATTGCGGAAAGGACCAAATTGGGAATCGGACACGCAGTAACGGATATAGGGGCCTTCGGGATCCTGATCGGTATAGTCGCTGGGCTTGGCTCCATCATAATTTTTGTAAGCCATATAGGTGAAGTAATACTGCGACCCGATCTTGTCGATCATTGGTCCTTCGATGTATTCCGTCGCACCACCAATCTTTTTTGGAATCTCGATTTCGAAGATAGGACCAGCGAGCGACAAAAAATCCGGAGCTAAACGGGCGGCATACACGGCAAACTGCCCAAAAAGCAGGTAAGGATTACCCGACTCGTCCCAAATCACCGTAGGACTTAGGCAAGCCCGGATGGTGGCGTCAGAAAACCCTGCGGACTTAAGATCGGCATTGGTCACCAGCGGTTTGCCAAGAACGTCACGGTAGTGCCCGGCCGGAGAGTCTGCCTGGAAAACACCGATTTCAAAGGATTCTTCGGCATCGTTTCGAACGGGGAAGAAAGCCATATAATGGTTCCCCACCCGAAATCCGGCGTCACCGTCCCAGACCGCCCTTCCCTTGGCCCAGGGTACATCGAAGGCGCTGAAAATGGAACCGTGGTTGACCCAATGCACAAAGTCCTCGGTAGAAAACGCCTTGTAGTCAAACATATTTTCCCAGTCATCGTCCTGGGACATACGGTCAGCGGTAGCCTGATCGTGGGTGACAAAAAGATAGAACCGGCCGTCGATTTCACGGCAAGTGGGATCAGCATGGAAAAGGTGATCGGGAGTCAAGAGGTTGAGCACGATTGTTCCCTTCTGTTAATTAGGATTGAAACGGATTGTATTTCCGAAAGGCCTTGAGTTCTCCTTGCAACGCTTCCAGGGGAATTTCAACAGCCTTTGGTTGGGAATACATTTTGTACATAAATCCGCCCTTGGGTGTCGCCAAATTCTCCACCATCTGTTGGCAATAGTCTTCTACGGCAGCAAGGTCGCAATTTCCTGAGGTAAACTGGATATCTGCTGGATTGAAAAAGCAAATTTTCCCCCTCCAATGGGACAGTGTGTCCAAACCCATGCTTTTCTGTTGGTCCAGCTGAAGGACATCCACGCCAATTTCGATCAGGTCGTCGATGATTTCGAGAATATAGCCACAGCAATGGAAAATAAACTTCAATCCTTTCTGATGCACAAGCTGTATCAGCCGTCGCATTGGTTCCTTAAAGAAGGATCTCCACATTTCGGGAGCAATCATCAGGCTGTTCTGCAAACCCCAGTCTTCCCAGACAATCACAGCATCCAAACCGATTGCGGCGTAACGTTCGACGGCTTGCTCACACTTTTCATCAATCAGAGCAATCAAGGTTTTCAACCGCTCGGGTTCCAGATAGAAATCTGTCATAAAATTCTGGTAGCCTCGAAAATCGATCAGATTCATCATGCGGAAGCCCAGCCCCCCCATCAGAAACAGATAGGGACGCTGTTCGCGCATCCGCGAGGCCAACTCATAGCGACGGCTGAGTCTCCAGTCCGGCACCTCTTGATACCAGCGGTGCCAGTTATCCCAATCCTCGAGAGGGTGAACGACCACTTCTCCGAAGGTATATCCAGCAGTTTTCCAGACACACCCCCACTCGTCGGCACCATCGGGACCAGGGACAAAATCAGGATCGGAGTTCGAGACCACCGCCATATCGCTCAGGCTGTCGGACTGCAACAGCCGGGCCAGTTCACTGTTGAACTCGTTGTTCCGGTCAATGGAAGTACAGAGGGGAATCTTGTCAGGATTTTGGAATTCAATGGCGCGAAGTGTCCGTTCTCTTGAGTTCACTTAAGCACCGCCCCTGCAGTGAAACTTTTCTCAACTTGGTGACTGAACACCAGATAGAACAGAACAACCGGAATGCTCGAAATCACAATGGCGGCCGACATGGGTGCCCATTGAGTCGAGAACTCTCCTTGGAACGCCATGAGGCCCAGAGGCAAAGTCTTGTTGACATTGCTGTTAATCAAAGTGGCGGCCATAATAAACTCATTCCAGACATTCAAAAAAGTAAAGATACCAACAGCAGAAATGGCCGGCATGATAACAGGAAGAATGATGGAAAAAAAAGTCCTGTAGAGGCTACAACCGTCGATGGCTGCCGCCTGCTCCAATTCCGAAGGTAAGCTGCGTAGAAAATTGGTGAACACATACACCCCTAAGGGCAGTCCCATCGAGATATAGGGAAGGATAATTCCGGCCTGCTGTCCTAACAGCCCAATGTTTTTGAGGATAATGAAAAGCGGGATCAGAGTGACATGAACGGGAACCATTAAACCGGCGAGAAAAAGGAAAAGTACCAGCCCGCTGATTTTCCACTTCATGCGCGAAATGGCGTAGGCGACCATGCTGCTCATGAGCAGGGTCAAAGTCACGCAAACCGCTGAAATCAGGACGCTGTTGAGAAAATAGTTTCCAATATTACCTTCTTTCCAAGCTTTTCCATAATTTTCTACTCTCCAGACTTCGGGCAACGAGAACGCGCCCTTGGTGATGATTTCGCCATTTGTCTTGAAAGAAGAAAGGAGGAGCCAAATGAGCGGTAACAGTTGAATCAAGGCAAAGACAACGAGCACAATATAGACGAGCGGTTTATCCCAGCGTTTGAAGGCCATATTGTCCCCTCTTAGTATTCGATTTTTTCTCGCGACAACAGGGTATTCAGCATCCAAGCAATGACGAGGCACTCAACCAAAAGGAAGATTGCAATGGTACTTCCATACCCATACTGCATTTTAGAAAAGGCTTCTTGATACATCTGAATGGCAACAGTCATGGTGGAATTGATTGGCCCGCCTCCGGTCATGACAAAGACTTGGTCAAAGACTTTTAATGCGCCGATTGCGGCCATGACAACGCATACCTTGAGGACATCACGGATCAGCGGAAGGGTGATATGCCAGGTAGCCTTCAAGCCACTGGCACCATCGATTGTGGCTGCCTCGTAGTATTGTTCTGGAATTCCCTTAAGTCCGGAATACAGGAGGATGAAATGGAAGCCTATCCCCTGCCAGGCCACGGAGAAACAGACAGCATACAGAGCCATTTGTGGGTCGGAAAGCCAGAGTTGCTCCCAGTTTTCCAAACCCAAAGCTTGAAAAAGCTGATTGAGGATTCCGTAGTTGGGTTCGTAGACTTTGTTCCAAAGAATGGACATAGCAACGGCAGAAATCATCATAGGAACAAAGTAGACTGTCTTAAAGAAGCGTAAGCCCCGGGTGTAGTGGTTTAGGAGCAAGGCAAAGAGAAACCCTAAAGGTATTTGCACCACGATCAGAAACACAAAGAGAACTAGCGTATTGCCAACGTTTTGCCAAAAACCCGTATCCCGAAATAGAAGTTGCAGATAGTTATCCAAGCCGACAAACTTCATTTCACCCCACCCTCGCCAGTTAAAAAAACTGAGGTAAGTCGTGACCAAAATCGGCAGCAGGAACATGACCAGATAGATCAACAAAGCAGGCACAACGAAAATAGCAATTGCCTTTTTGTCCCTCAAGACTTTATCCATGCGATATCCCTTATTGGATGAAACCCGGGGTCAAAAGACCCCGGGGAAAGGAAACTAAGGCTTCAGAATTTTCTGAAGCTCCTCAACGTATTTCTCCGTAGTAATCGTACCAGAATAATGAAGCTGACTCAGATCGCGCATGGGAAGTCCCACGGCAGCGTCAACCACGCCGAACCACCAAGGCTGCGTCATCGTGAATTTCGGGGTATCGTCCAAGTACTGCTGATAGGCCGGGTGAGGAGGCGTATCGGCCTTTGCATCGGTGACAATCCAACCCGGCTGACCTTTTTTTACCTTAAGATCGTTCACGACTTTGGAATAGGCTACCGCGAATTTAACCGCTTCAGCAGGGAATTTTGTTTTGCCAGCGACCATCATGCCATTGGGAATGGAACCAAACATACTGGTCGTGGCGTCCATGTAGCTGCCGTCCGGCTTAGACTGGGGAAAAGTGAAATACCCTAGATCGGCACCCAGTTTCTCAATAGCTGGGTTAAAGTTCCAGGTTCCGATGGCGTGCATTGCAATTTTCCCGGCAAAGAACAACTCGTTCATTTCGGATGGCGTCATCTGCAGGTAGCCCTTCTGGAAGGCACCCATTTTTACCAGCTGCTGGACCTTCTTCGAGGCTTCAACAAAGGGAGCATCGGTGAATTTCATCTCACCGTTCATGGCCTTCTGAAACGCTTGGGGATCTTCCCTCAACACCAGCTGATTATAGAGGAGATCACCCTGCCACTTTTCTTTTTCTCCTATGCCAAGAGCGTAGGTGCCATCCTTCAGTCCTTGAACCGCTTTGATAACCTCAATAAATTCATCCCAGGTCTTTGGTGGTTCTTTACCGATTTTTTGGAAAATGGCTTTGTTGTAGTAAACAACAAACGTATCGTTGGCCGTGTAAGGTGCCGTGTACAGATTTCCATCGGTGAAGGGTGTCACGTAACTCGGGCTGAATTGAAAGCCGGAAGACTTGATAGCTTCGGTTAAAGGTAGAACAGCCTTGGCCGTAATGAACGGCATGGCATCGCTGTCACCCCAAGTAAAGAATAGGTCAGGAAGTTCGTTCCCTGAAAGGTTGACCTTGATTCTTGTCTTGTAGGTGTCACCGTTGATGTTTTCAAGTTTGATCTTATAACCAAGCTGATCAGCAGCAATCTGGAAGGCATCGATGGACTCGGGTCCAATGATGTTGGCATCGAACGGAGTCAGAATCGACAGTTCCACGTCTTTTTTGACATTCGCATCGGGTCCACATCCCAATAGCAACAGGCTGGCAAGGATGAGCGAAGCCGGCGCTAGGTAACGGGTCAGTTTTCTTTTCACGGGTTTTCTCCTCGGTTTGATTTCATTCTTTTGACGATGTAGCCATGGAACAGGAATTTCCATTTCGTGAGTCAACCGGTATTGAGGGGAGCCATCATGTCCGTCCTCCTTGAGGGTGAACCGTCCGTACTTCCTGGCCACCGGGCCATAGAATTTCCAGTTCGAGCAAAACAGTGGATTTCACTTCAACAATCGGCTTTTCGCTGGAGTGGTTGCGCGCTTGGCAGATCAAATCAAGGGAGTGCGTGGCACCAAAAGGATAGTTGAGAAGACCATGACGAGAAGTCTCACGGATGTCCCATACCACTCGATTTTTGAGTAGATCAGCTCGTATTCCCAGGATGTTCTCAATCAACACCGCAACAGGGGCCAAACCGCTCCAGCCCACATTGTCGGGTTTCGAGAGGCGACTGGGAGTCGCAGCCGAGGGTGAATAGTTCTCCCAAACTGTACCGGTGGTTTCATAACAGCGAACAACGTGATCATGATGATTCAAAGCGATCTCGTGGGCTAAATCCCTTTTTCCAACAGCCTCCAGCCCGCGTAACACCATGTAGTTTGTTGGCGGCCACACCCCTCCGTTCCAATAGTCGCCATCGGTGTCAAAGGAAGGATCGTCCCGGGAAATTGCTGGCACTCGATGCGGGGTTTCAAATTCGCTGGGGTTGCCAAGATGGGAGACGAACGCATCGAGACGTTCTGGTCGAACCACACCAGTGAGCAGAACCCAAAAAGCGACCACAGACTTCAAGGGAGAAAGTGTTCCATCGGCCTGCCTGTCATGGAAAAACTGGGAGGATGGACTCCACAACTCCTCATCGATATACCTCGACAATCGCTCTGCTTCCTCTTGGAGAAACTCAATTCCCTCGCTTTCGCCTGTAACCTCCGCGATTTTTAACAGGGTCTGAGCCGACAACAACTGGTGACAGCAGGCTTCAACCCAGGAGAGATGACCATTAAGAAACCACCGGCTGTCGGTTTCTTCTTGGCGGGAACGCCGATCGAGCCAGGTAACTTCGTGACGCTTTTGGTTGTCGACGCCACTGGCCCAGCCGGTGTACCAATAGGAGCCATCAGGCCAGCTGCGATAAAGCTTGAGCCACTGATGATAGGCCAGTAAAACTGGATACACCCTTCGCAACCGGTTCGTGTCACCGATTGCCAGCCAGTGATCCCATTCTGACCAAGCGAACAGGTTGGGCCCGGTGGAACAGGGGTCAAACCGATGAAAACAGTCTTCCCCCGTATCTTGTGTCAGTTCGCGACAGATGAAACCATCTTGATGTTGTTTGCGATAAAAGGAGTCGAGCGTCTGCTGGAAATCAAAAGCCCGGCGACCGTAGCGGGCGAAATTTAAGGCAAAGACAGAGTCCCATAAGAAGAGGTGCCCATTGAAACAAGTGTCAATAAAGGGACCGGCAAATCCATTGTCCTCAGTGGCCGGATGGAGGTGCGCAAAAGCCAGCTCCCAGCACTTCCAATAACAATCCAGTGCACTGCTGTGACCGTCCCAAATTGGTTGCGGTAAGAGAGCGCGAATTTGCTCAAACCGAGGTGGAAGATTCAGTTCTTGTGGTGCAACGAGAAACAAATTCCTGGCCGCCGGGTGGTTCACCAGTTTGGAAACAGCGTCGTAATGATACATCAAATCACCCCTCTTTCGTGTAAACGCGCGTTAATTTCAAGGTATTTTCAACCTTTTATAGGCCAGGTTAAAGAGCTCGCGTGGAACCACCAGAGCTAAAGGAAACTCCAATAAGGAAGGACTTGGTACCAATAAGTTCAGCCTCGACTGCGGCCACAAGAGTCTTCGTCAGCTTGAACGCCAGCTCCCTTTTGTTCGTAACCACCGTAGCCAGCGAAGGCTTCATATATCGTAAAAGGTCAATTCCGTCGAAACCCACAACCGAAATGTCCTCAGGTACTCTTAGCCCTAGTTCTTCCAAAGCACGGAGTACTCCGATGGCAGACTCATCACTAGCGGCAAAAATAGCAGTGGGACGTACTCGCGATAAGATCTCTTTGGTGGCTCGCAAGCCCCCCTCTTCGGAAAAATCACCATCAGCGACAAAACCAGGGTCAAATGGTATTCCTAAACTCTGAAGTCCCAGTCGAAATCCTTCCAACCTTTTGACCCCAGAGTAAATCGACAAGTTCCCCTGAATATGAGCAATTGCCCTATGGCCAAGTTTGTGCAGATGTCGCAATGCCTGTAAGGTGCCGGACTGATTGTCGAAGTTGGCAACCACGGCTCGATTGTTTGCACTTGTAAGTGCGGTAGGATCTTGATCGACGAGACCTAGTAAAAAACCCTTCCGAACTAACTCAAGCACCCTTGGATCATCATTTCTGGCTCCCAAAATGATTCCTGCAACGATTGTCTTGCTCGAAAACAGCTCTTGAAACCTCGAAAATGAGTTTTGGTCCGTGTATTGGGTGACCAGAACGTTGTAACCGAGCTTATTGGTGAAGTCGATCAGCTCTGTTGTGAAAGGCGCGAAGAACGAACTGCTGGAGATTTTGTCGTCGTAGTAGTTGGACCGGTTGTCGATGTATAAGCCGATTGTCTTGTTGACAGACCCAGCAAGAAGTCTGGCAGAGGCATGCGGGACATAGCCAAGTGCCTCAATGGCCTTCTGGACAGATCTCCTGGTTTCATCAGGAACGTTTGAGTAGTTATTGATGACACGCGAAACGGTGCTTCGCGAGACGCCCGCGTAACGGGCAACCTCTTCGGCATTGATCATCGGAGAACTCTCCTACGAAGGAGCGTAAACCGAAGTGCGAGAATCTGCAAGGAAATTCGTAAACGCGCGTTCATTCTTGCCAAAAACTTGATCTCACCTTATGCTGTGTCCTATGAGCACTCTTCCCTCAAACAACCCCATTCTCAACGGTATCGGCTTGACCGATCCTCATATCGTGATCCATCAGGATAGAGCCTACTTGTTTGCGACCCATGACTACAGCCCTGATAATCAGAACTTTGTGATGAAAGACTGGTGGCTTTGGTCTTCGTCCGATCTGGTCCACTGGCGACAGGAGAGTATTTTGCGTCCCGAGGATACGTTTCTCAAACGGCCCTTCGGTGACTGCTGGGCCACCTTTGGAGCGTTCCGCAACAACCGCGTTTACTGGTATTTTTCAGCCGGCCCCACCGAAATCGGTGTGGTCACCGCAGAATCTCCCGCCGGCCCCTGGACTGATCCCTTGGGCAAGCCGTTGATACCCCGGGGTTTGACCCCGACAGATCAGCGTGATCCAGACCTTTTGATCGACGATGACGGGGAAGCCTACCTGGTTTTCGGAACCTGGGAGTATTATATCGTGCGCCTTGGAAAAGACATGATTTCTTTGGCTGAGTCCCCACGTCCCCTTGTTTTAGACAGAAAAATCGGGCCCTACGGAGAAGGAAAAACAGACGACAAACCTTCCCTTCATAAACGCAACGGGCTTTACTACCTTTCCTGGTCCAGCTTCTATGCCACTTCTACCTCGGTGTACGGGCCCTACACCTACCGGGGAACGGTGATTGAAACCGAACTGGTGGATTCGGAGTTTCAGGGGATTGCCAACCTGCGGCATGACCGCCACGGAAACTTCTTCACCTGGAACAACCAATGGTTTTATGCCTTCAACGACAAAGGAAGGCCAGGCCGCGGAGAGTTTTTCCGGGACTCGTGCCTGGCCTATGTGCACTACCGTGACGACGGCAGTATGGAACCAATCCGATTGGATTCTGTGGGTGTCGGCCAATACGACTTGTCGCTTGGCCCGATCCAAGCGCGCGATTTCTTTGCTTCCGGCCCGAGCTTTTTGGCGTATCCGAAAACCCATGGGTTGAAGCTAAATGCCACCATGGTTTTTCAGGTTGCTTCACAGAATCCTCTAGGCGCTGACCTGGAAATCCGTGAGGGAAGCCTTGACGGTGAGCTGCTGGGCAGGGTTCACATTCCTCAGTCTGATCATCCAGGGCAGTACAAAAGTGTAGAATGTCGATTGACCAACACCGCCCGGCCTTATGACCTCTGGCTGGTGTGCCGAGCGGGTTGGAAGGACAACTTGAAGATTCAGACTTTTTCGTAGATTTCGGCAAACGCATCGGGACGCATGACAGAAAAATGTCCATTGGCACCCTTGATCAACCAATCTTGAACGTTGAGCACCATCACGCCATCGGGAGTATGGGCATAAACCCGCCCTCGGTGTTCACTGGCTTCAAAAACTGCCGAGTTTGACCACTCTTTCATAAACTGGATATTCTGTTCCGTGCCAAGGTATTGATGGGCTTCCACGGTGACTGGGCGTAGTCGAAATTGGTTATCCATAAGTTTCCTCCAACTTCCATCAAATACTGCCTGGGTCCGGGCGTCAAGGAGATTCCTAGGAAAACGATGGCGGCACAATGGGTTTGGTCTGATCTTTCGACTGCGAGAACGGCTTTTCAGTGATGATATCTTTCGTCCTTGTTTCAGGAGTCACCTTGAGCCTTTTGATCTGTTTATGATGGAACTCGCATTCCACCATAGTGTTACCGGGAGCCCAAAGCTTGAATGTTACATCCCATTCGTCTGGCCATGAGGGCAGGAGCCAGATCGGTCCTGTTTCTTCCAACAATGAACCGGAGCTTTCCCAATGCAAGACCATTCTCTGCAGGGCAGTCATGCCGACGCCGCCGTGGTCCTGGTCGGGCAACCAATCGAAGTGAGGCCCCCAGAAAGCCGGAAAACGCACTCCTTTGGCCAGCGGAGCTTCAAAGTAGGCCAGGACCAACCGCTTGGCCTCGTCTGTCAGACCAAGGAGTGCGGCTTGAATCGCATCCTGGCGCCAGCACGAGGACTCCTTGAACCGCCTGACTCTCCATGTCTCCCGCCCAGTTTCCCGCTCCGGTTTGCCGGCACCAAACAGGCGGTAAGGAAAGACCGCGTACAGCGCGGGGTTCTCGAAGTTCATGCTGTTGTTATATTGCAGGGCATCGATCAGTTCGGTCCGCTTTTCCCAAAAGTAGGTCCGTTGCGGCAGCGGCGGCAGCAGTTCCTGGAGCTCCCTCCACTGCGCCCTTTCGTCTTCAGGCACGCCGCCCACCTTCAGCAGTCCTTCCAAAATCCACTTCAGGCCCGCTATGTCGGGCAGCGGGTTCACGGCTTCATGCCAGGTTTCCAGAGACTGAGACGGAGCAAGCACTATTTTGCCATCACGGGAGCGTTCACGAAAGTGTTCCCGGTAAAAGGTAAGGATTTCGCGGGCGACGGGAAGCAAGCGGGACTCCAGGAAGTCCCGGTCTCGAGTCACGGCAAACACATCGAGCATCACGGCCACCAGCTCAAGCTCCCCTTGCCAGTAGCGGCAACCAAACAGTGGTAGAACCTGAGACTTGCCAACCCCTAAGGCCTATCGTATGCTGGCTCTTAAACTTGAGGAAAGGTTTATGGACACACAACAAGCCCGATGGATTTGGTCTGATCTAACCGACCCGGCCCCCCGCAACCGCTTCACCTACTTCAGAACGACCTTTGACCTCCGGCTGCGGCCAGGGCAGGCGGCGATCCGTTTTGCTGCCGACAGCAATGCCCGTTTGTGGGTCAATGGCGTGCTCGTGCGGCGCAAGGTCACCCGATACCATGAAGAGCGCATCACGGCAGAGGTGATCGAGGTGGGACATCTCTTGGTGCAAGGTACCAACACCTTAGTGGTGCTTCACCACAACTGGGGGCCGATCGTTACCTTTCAGCGTTCGGCCAATCTCCATGCAGGGCTTTGGCTCGATAGTGAATTCTGCCGCACCGGCCCTTCCTGGCGGTACTTGCAAGCCCCTGAGTTTACCGTCCACGCAGACCAGGTGATCGGGCTCATCGGGGATGCCCGCGTGCGCTATCCCGTGGTTCTGGATGGGCGGAAAGCCCCGGGCCAGAGCATCCATGGAGCAGGTTTTGACGACTCTGGATGGCCAGGCGTTTCGGTGGTGGAGCACGGCCCGTGGCCACAGCGGCCGGATGATGTCGAGACCCCGGGCCAGCGGGAGTACCTCGCCCGTCCCATGAACGTGCTCGCGGCAGGCCGGCTGGATCGCCAGCCCCCCGTGGAAGCGGCCCCGCTCGAGATCGCCGCCGGAATCAGGACAAGCCGTTGCCTACCTGACCAAACCGTGGGGGCGTTCCCGTGGTCTTTTTACGCCCAGGCTGGCGAAAGCCGTTTTGTCACGGTGGATTTCGGGCTTCCGGTGCACGGGTACCCGGCGCTGGAGCTTGGCACGACTCCGGGAGGAACCATCCTGGACCTCGGCTACTGCGAACTTTACCGCTCGCTCTATTCTGGTGCCATCCATGTGGACGAAAGCGGCTGGCTCAACCCCGAAGGCGTGGTCGGCAAAGGGTACGCGGACCGGTATCTAACACGCCATGGGTTTCAGCAGGTTGAAATTCCCGAGGAGAGAACCGCCCGGTGGATGACTCTCCACTTTCATTTTTCCGAGGCAGGCCTTGTCACCATCAACAGTCTCGGGATTGTCAGCAGCCAGTATCCGACGCAAGCCTTAGGATCCTTCGAGTGCGGTGACCACCGCGTTGACCAGATCGTCAAGCTGGGGCTGATCCACGCCAAGGTGACGATGACCGACAGCTATGTCGACACTCCCGGCCGTGAGGATGGTCAGTGGCTGGAAGACGCCGTTCCACGCGCGCTGCTGACCTCGCGCTGGTTTGGCGACACCGCCCTGCGCAATCTGATGCTGCGGACCTACGCCGAAAGCCAAGGCGAGGATGGCAACTTCCACTCATTTCCCCCTAGCAATTATCCGGCCTATCCTTCCCGCTACGACTGGAGCGTGCAGTGGGTCGCCCTGCTGTGGGATGACTACCAGTGGCACGGAAGCCCCGAACGCGTGAGGCGGTACTGGCCGGTGCTGCAGAAATATTGGCAGGGGCTTTTGGCGCACGTTCATGACGGGCTATGGGTGACCCCGTTGGTGTTTGCCGACATCCGCGTGGGTCTGCATCCTGGCCCGGGGCAATCGAGCGGTATCGTCACGCCCTGGATCATCGAGCGTCTGCGCTGGTCGGTTGAGCTGGCCCGGGCCGTGGGTGAGGACTCTCAAGCCGAAGCCTGGTCAGACATGACCGGAAGGTTGGTTTCGGCCTTCCGGAAGCACCATGTTGTGCCGGCTTCTGGGGGTGTTCCCATCCATGTGGCCGACCGTTGCGACCCTTTCGACTCCGGTTTGGTGCGAGGCTACAGTCAGGCTGGTCAAACCGTTGCTGTGTATAGCGATCTTCTTACAAAGGATGAGTCAGCAGCCAACCTGAACTACTGCTTTGCGGAACCCGACGGATCACCCGCCGAGGGCGTCACCAGGTGGAACAACCCGACCTATTTTGAACGCTCCCTCAAAGCGCTTTCGCACGTGGGTCTGACCGACAGGGCCGTACGTCACCTTGTGGAACGCTACGGGCCCTACCTGCCGGCGCACCCGGCCAATCTGACTCCATTGAGGTTTCAAGGACCATACGGTGGCCCTCTGCCCGAGTACTGGCTGTCTGGAAGTGCCCAACCCGAGGACGACACAGGGTCGCATGGGTGGGGAGCAATTCCGCTTTTATGGCTCCATGAGTGCCTTCTCGGTGTGACCATTGCAGAGCCTGGCGGAGCGAAGTTGGAAATTGCACCGCAACTTGGCGGACTGCCCTTTGTGCAAGGCCATACGGTCACACCCAAGGGCGTGGTCTGGGTCTCGTGCGACCCGCAGCAACGCAGACTGGAGGTCACCCTTCCCAAGGGAACCACAGCAAAAATTCTCTGCCCCTGGACATCCGAGACCCCCTCTGAGTGCTCAGGACCCGGTACCTTCTTTTTTGGTTGACAATCTCAAAATTCGGTACATATAATTGACACGAGTCCAGGTTACCCGGGTAACCTTAACGTATCTTGAGAGGGGGATCTATGAAAAAGATCGCAGTTTTAGCGCTCTTCAGTCTGCTTCTGACAGGTGCATTCCTGTCGGCCCAAGGAACGCTTCGCGCTCCGGTCGGGTTCGGCGGAACGTATATGGATATGATGAAGACGGTATACAACCGGGCCGGCCAGCCCGACCTGATTCAAATTCCACTCACCGCCTACGACAAAAATTACGATTTGACCAACATGGCGGCAGAAAGTTTCGCTGTCTCCAAGGATGGTCTGGTGTGGACAATCAAGCTGCGCGCCGGGCTGGTGTGGAGCGATGGTAAGCCGTTAACAGCTAGCGACTTTGTGTTTGCCCTCGAAAGAGCGGTCAAAAGCGGCTACGACTTTGCCTGGTACTGGAGTTGGGCCGGCGGCATCAAGAACTGGACCCAGGTCGAAAAGGGCGAGGCAACGCTGGCGGACTTCGGAGTGAAAGCGCTCGACGCCCGTACGATCCAGGTGACAACCGAAACCGCCAAGCCCTATTTCCCCGGCATTTGTGCTTACTGGTGGCCGGTTCCCAAGCATGCCGTCGACAAGTACGGCGACGAGTATGCCACCAAAGCCGAGACCATTCCCTCCTCCGGACCCTTCAAAGTGACCAAGTGGGTGATTAACGACGCCATCACCCTCGAAAAGAACACCACCTACAAGGGACCCTGGATTCCCAAGATCGACAAGGTGATTCTGTACCCGCAGCTGAGCAATCCCGAAGTGGGTTTCCCCGCCTATCTGGCTGGAGACATCGACTTGACCAGCCTCAACGTCGGTCAGCTGGCCTATGCCCGGGCCAAGCTTCCCAAGGAGCTGCAGCCCAACGCGCTGTTCCAGATCTACTACCTGGCCTTCAACTACGATGTGGCTCCTTTCAACGACGTCAACGTGCGCAAGGCTTTTATGTATGCCTTTGACCGAGAAAAGCTGACCTCGACGATCCTGAAAGACATTGCGGCACCTGCTTACACTCTCGTGACCCCCGGTTTTTCGGGCTACAACCTTGAGACCAAGGCTCAGACCGGTTTCAATGCTGCCAAGGCCCGGGAATATCTGGCCAAGGCTGGTTTTGCGGGCGGTAAGGGCTTTCCCAAGATTGAGTTGCTGTGGCGCATCGAAGGTGGCTACCACGCTCCCATCGTGAAGCCCATGGCCGAATACATCCAGGCACAGTTCAAGGAAGTGCTGGGAATCGAGCTGGAAATCAAGGGCTTGGAACTGAAGACCTGGATGGATTCGCTCAAGAACCGCGAAGGAAAGCTGTTCATTTCGCCGTACCTGTACGACTACAACGACGCTTCGAACTTCTATGATATCTTCCTGGCCGGCGGACGCCACAACTGGTCGAGTCCCGAGTACGATGCTTTGATCAAGAAAGCTGACTCTCTGGCCGATTGGAAGGACAGGGGTCCGTTGTACAAGCAGGCGGAGCAGATTCTGGTGGACCAGGCTGTGGTGACCTACCTGACCCATGCCAAGGAAAACACCCTGTTCAAGTCGACCCTGAAGGGTGACGGTGTGACGCCTAATAAGTATGGTTTCGTCCCGTTGATGATACCCTACTCGTTCAGTAATATAACCATCAGCAAGTAATTGCTTTTCTTGACGGGAGATCCTCATGCAACACGTATTAGATGTGGAGGATCTCCACGTCACATTTCGGCACCGCGACGGTAACGCTTTCGCGGTGCGTGGAATCGATCTGGTTCTTGACCGGGGTGAAAGCCTGGGCATTGTCGGCGAATCCGGTTCGGGCAAGAGTGTCAGCGCTTTGGCTATGATGGGTCTGGTGACCACACCCCCCGGCGAGGTCAAGGCCAAGAAACTTCTTTTCGACGGAAAAGACCTTCAGAAATCGTCCCGCAAGTTCCAAGAGCCCATGACTAGTCTCGACCCTGTATTCACCATAGGCGAGCAGATCGCCGAGACCATCATGCAGCACTTCCACACCAACAGAAAACAGTCTTTGGCGAAGGCTGAAGAACTTCTGGCCAAGGTTGAGATCACAAACCCCAAGCACATTCTCAAATGTTATCCCCATCAACTGTCGGGCGGAATGCGTCAACGGGCCATGATCGCCATGGCCATCTCGTGCGAACCGGCGGTGCTGATCGCCGATGAACCCACCACAGCCCTAGATGTGACAATCCAGGCTCAAGTGCTCGAGCTGATCAAAAACCTCAGCCGTGATATGGGTATGGCCTTGGTGATGATCACCCATGATCTGGGCGTCATTGCTGAAACCACCGACCGGGTCACGGTCATGTACGGCGGCCGGGTCATGGAGACAGCGGGAGTTCACGAGCTGTTTGCCAGTCCGGCCCACCCTTATACCAAAGCCTTGCTGGCCAGTATTCCCCGCATCGATATTGAAGAACACGGCCGGCTCTTTGCCATCCCCGGGGCCTCCCCCAGTCCGTTGAGGCCCTCGGCGGGTTGTCCTTTTTTTTCCCGGTGCCAAGAAGCCCTGCCGCGCTGTGAAGCAGAAGCGCCCCCGATGTTTGACGTCGGACCAGCGCATCATTCTCGCTGCTGGAGGTCGGAATGAACTCCATCCTCAGGGTTGAAAACCTTTCCAAGCACTTTGTTTCCCAGTCAGGTCCCTTCTGGAAAAAAAAGCAAAACGTGGTGCGTGCAGTCGATGATATCTCGTTCGAGCTCGGTGAAAATGAGGTATTGGGCCTGGTCGGCGAGTCAGGGTGCGGCAAGTCGACCACCGGATCACTTCTTGTCCGGCTGCTTGACCCTACCTCGGGAAGCATTTTCTTGAACGGGAAAGACATTGCAACCCTCCCCGAGAAAGAACTGCTGGAGGCCCGCAAGAACATCCAGCTGATCTTTCAGGACCCCTTCGCCTCGCTGGACCCGATGATGACGTTGGGTGAAGTGGTTGCCGAGCCCTGGGAGATCCACGGTGTTCATCTGGCCAAGGACCGGATGGCAGAGGCCGCCAAACTTCTTGAAGTAGTGGGGCTCAGCGGTGAACTGACCGGCCGGTACCCGCACGAACTTTCCGGGGGCCAACGTCAAAGGGTGGCAATTGCCCGGGCCTTGGCGCTCGACCCAAGGGTGCTGATAGCAGACGAGCCCACCAGCGCTCTCGACGTTTCGGTCAAGGCGCAGATCATCAACCTGCTGCGGGATATCCGCGACAGCCGGGGTCTTTCCATGGTGTTCATCAGCCATGACCTGAGCATGGTGAGGCACATCAGCAACCGCCTGGTGGTCATGTACCTTGGCCG
>JFJP01037005.1_pt1 | contig 102056 bp, 85 predicted proteins | sample 431651 | NCBI WGS metagenome assembly JFJP01 (sample SAMN02602958, study PRJNA72255) | Microbial mat metagenome, whole genome shotgun sequencing project. | biome: fresh water; feature: sink hole; material: water; isolation source: purple microbial (photo- and chemosynthetic) mats found in...
GTGAGGTAGATTTTGATGCCACCGGAGGTACGGGGACTCTTGAGTACAGTCTCGATCTGATAAGCTGGCAGGCCTCGGGGCATTTTACCGGGTTAACTGCTGGGAGCTATGCCGTTACTGCAAGAGATCAGAACCTATGTTCACTTAACTCCTCCGACTTAAATATCCTCGCGCCCGATACTATTGCTGCCGATATTGTTACAACTCCCGATTTGAATGAATTTAATAAAGGATCGATCACTATTTCCAATGCAACCGGAGGAACCGGGACCCTACTTTTTTCGATTAGCGGGGCAGGAGGGACATTCTCGTCAGAAACTTATTATACAGAGCTTGATGCTGGTGACTATTCCCTGGTGATAAAGGATGATAATGGTTGCTCATACCAGGAATTAGTGGTCGTGCCGTCGGTTGATGCTCTGGATGTGACCGTTACCCTGACAAGCTCGAACTGCAAGGGAGACAATGAGGGCTCAATCACCATGATAAGCTCCAATTCGGTTGCTCTTGAGGAATATTCAATCGACGACAGCACCAGTTGGCAAACCAGCGGGACTTTCACGAACCTTAGTCCCGGAACCTACAACATTTTTATGAGGGATGGCATGAACCGCTATTTCCAGGATACGGTAGAAATTACAGAACCTTTGGAAATAAATATTTTCGGAAGCATCACACGTTCAAGCTGCTCTTCCTTCACCAACGACGGGGCTATTTACGTAACAGTCAACGGAGGAACTTCGCCCTACACCTATCTTTGGGACAAGGGAGAAACTTCCCGGGATCTGACAGATGTTCCGTTCGGATCGTACGGTCTAAGGGTTACAGACTCGAACGAGTGCGTGAACCAGAAGACTTTTATGGTGTTGGCTATTACTACCGTTGTTGCTGATGCAGGGAGAGATACTTCGCTTTGTTTTGGGGAAAGCTTTATTCTCGATGGGCAGAGTCAGGGCGGGCTTGAGATGAGCTGGTCTCCCACAGAAGGTTTAAGCAACGCGAACATCTCCAATCCTGTTTTTTCGGCAAGTTCCGATGCGAGTTACGTGCTTAAGGTTACCGGTTCCAACGAATGCTACGATACCGATACGATCTCGATCTCCATCCGTCCGGCTCTGGGTCTGTTTGCCGGCAACGACACCACCATTGTCAAGGAGGATGAGGTGTTGCTGTCTGCCACGGGCGGAGCGTTTGAAAGCTACAGCTGGCTTCCTGCCGAGGGTCTGGCCACCCCCGATGAATCCTCGACTGTTGCAAATCCCTTAATAAGTACTATATACATTGTATCTGCAACAACCGATTTTGGTTGTGTGGAACGGGATACGATTCTTGTGAAAATTGCTGAGAAGCTTAAGGTTTACGATGCCTTCTCCCCGAACAACGGGGACGACCTGAACAATTACTTCGAGATCGAAAGCGCGGGGCTCTATCCTCAGATACTTGTGGAAGTTTATACCCGCTGGGGCGAGAAGTTGTTCAGTTCCAAGGGTTACAGCGATGAGCAGCGTTGGGACGGGACCTATAAGGGTAAGGATGTTGCAATAGGGACCTATTATTATGTGATTGTTCCCTACGAGGGAGCCGAAGCGATTACCGGACCTTTAACCATAGTGAGATAGCCATGAAGAAGATACTTTTCATATTTCTGCTTTTAATCGGAATCCTATCTTCCGCGCTGGCTCAGCAATCGCCGCATTTCACACAGTATATGTTCAACGATTTTGTGATCAATCCTGCCGTTGCGGGCACAAACGACTATTACCAGATCCGCAGTAATCACAGGTTTCAGTGGATAGGAATAACCGATCCGCCGCTTACAAACACCCTCAGCATCTACGGGCCGCATGGAAAGCTACCCATGGGTTTCGGGGGATACTTTTACAACGACGTTACCGGCCCAACCAGCCGCACAGGACTTACCGGCTCGTATGCCTACAACATAGAGATAAACAGCGATATGCGTTTGTCGGGGGGATTGTCGTTCGGGCTGATGCAGTACAAACTCGACGGGACTCAGGTAAATCCGAAAGATCTTACCGACCTGGCCATACAGCCTGTTGTGAACTCCTCCTATATTCCCGATGCTGCCGTTGGGTTTTATCTGTACGCCAAAGATTTCTATGCCGGTTTTTCCGCCAATCAGCTCCTGAATAACAAGCTCAGGATTTACGATGTGAAAAGCGGATTGAACAAGTTAAAATCGCATTTTTATCTTACCGGGGGATACAAATATGAGATCGACCGGGATTTTACCGTAGAGCCCTCGGTTATCATAAAGGTCACTTCGCCTAAGGCCTTTCAGTTTGATTTGACGGCTAGGGTAATTTATCGGGAGATGTTTTGGGGAGGGCTTTCATTCCGGATGAAAGATGCGGTATCCATCCTTTTGGGATATAACTACGATGACCGGTTCAGCTTTGGATATGCTTACGACATGGGGGTGAACGGGCTCCGGAAATTCAATTCAGGATCGCATGAGCTGATGATCGGGTACAGGTTTAACGATATAAAATAGCTTTCAGGCCAGGACTTTCACCCGCGACTCCTTTTTCAATCGAAGGTTTTGAATATCGGCATTTTCAATCAACAACACCCCCGATTTTTTGCCCGGCTCAAAGCTCCCGAACCATTTGTCGACACCCAGGGCCTTGGCGCCGTTGAGGCTGGACCAGGTTAACAATTCTTTTAGTGGTATCTCAGGGTGTGCGTTCTGCAGTACATAGAGCTCCTCCAACATAGAAAGCTTATCGTTTGAAGCCAGGCTGTCGGTGCCAACACAGATGCGGTCTGGAAAACGCTTCAGGAGGACGTCATCCGGGACTCGTCCCCCGATATAAAAATTGGATTTGGGACACATTACCCAGTATATATCAGCATTCTCGGCCTCCGAATTGCGGATATCCATTTCACTGGTATAGAGATTATGAACCAACAGAAGACGAATATCACGGGGGAGTTGCTCCATTAGCCAGGGAAGTGAATTTTTGTGCTGTGGCGTTTTTGAACTCAGGTCGAACCCTAGTTTGCTTAAGGTATCGAAAAGTTTACCGCTTGCCGTGCTTACGAGATCATTCTCCGCCCCGGATTCCTGGTTGTGGATTGAAAACATGGTGTCGGACGAGCTCTTTTCTTCCCGGATCAGGGTGAACAGGGATTCTGAAAGCCCGTAAGCAGAATGCGGTGTAATACTGGCATTTAATGAAAATTTCTGTCGGGCCAATTGTACCAGATTTTGTCCGTTTCGGAAGGCCCTTTCGGCCGAAACTTCGGAGGTTCCGAGAACTTCGATAAAGCTGTGGTAATGAATTCGGCTCGACGACTTAACAGCAAAGGAATCGGGGTTGTTGCAAATGTCCCCCACAGCCACTATTCCCTCTTCACGCATTTGCTTGTCGGCTTTGGATATGGCTTTTTGTATTTCTTCTGCATCGGCCTTTCTGCCGGGGATGACTGACTCGATAAATCCCTGGAGTTCTTGATTTCGGGGGATTTTTCCTAGCATATGCGAGAGCTCGAGGTGGCAGTGGGCGTTAACAAATCCCGGGCAGAGTATTCCGTTATAGTGTTCGAGGTTTGCCTCTTCGGTGAGCTTGCCTCCTGTATCGGTGAGTTTGAGAACACGATTGTCCTCGCAAAGACTCAGGATACCGTTTTTCAGAAAGCCGGTGTTTGCTGAAAAAATATAGCTGGCGGATATTTTGCGAATTTTCATATTTTCCTATTCCGCGGCGGCATCGCTTGGGAACTGCGGATCATTGTTTTTGAGAGTGTCGAGCATATAATTAAGCTTCAGGAGCACCTCATCGTAAACCTTTAAGTAAATGTCGGGCTGGCGGATGTACATCGAAACAGTGCTATCGAACTCCGCTTTGGTTACCTGATGCTTTTCGAAGAGTTCGGCATAAATTTCCACGGTGTCTTCGGGTTCGTATTTTCTGAAATATTCTGATCCAGAAATGACGACATCGGTCATATGAATCCCGATCAGGATTTCTATAAATTTCTCCCTGGGGATTAAATCTCTTTTTTTGATTTTTGTTAAATCATCTTTGCATGACAGCATCGCGGCAATCACAAACAGCAGGGCAAAAAATCTTTTCATGGGCATAGAATTCTTTGCAATATTACGAAGTAAATTTAAGGAATTATATGGCAATGCGATAATAAGCCCTGTGATGAAAGGCCGGGGAATGCAATTAGAGCATGAACCCCAATAAAATTCGCAGCAGGAACAAGCGCATAAGATTGACTTACAAGGCTTTAAGATACTCAACAGCCCTTGCGTCATAATCCAGGATGTGCTCATAAAAGTAGTCTGTCATAAACACAAGCAGGGTATCACAAACCTGGGTTTTGCCCGTTGCATAATCATCTTTGAGATTAATAATTCCAGTAACGAAGACGTTGTGTTTAAGATGGTGTTCTTTTAAACCGGGGTAATTTAATCCCTTGAAATAGATTTCCTCCTGGATAAGATAATTGTCTGCGTAATGAACCAGCGAGAAAAAGATCTCTGAAATCTTTTCGCGGCAGATAGTAGACCGGGTCATAGCTTCCAGTTCCTTCAGAACCTTGAAAAAATACTGGTGCTGTGCATCAATAAAGTTCACGTTTACATTGAACTCTTCTAGCCATTCTTCGGGTATATTTCTTTGTTGCATGGGAATCCGGTTATGATGCTTCAAAAGTAAAGCGCGAATTGGTAAGGCGGTATGATGAAAGTCATGGTTTGTGGTTTTAAGGGGAATGCGTCCAAGGGAGGTCCGTGAAAGTCAAGTTGCAATGCGAAGGTGTCACTAGCTTTTTTTTCAATAAGTAATATAGAATCAGGGCATTAATACAAAGCTGCGAGTTTTGGTGTTGGGCAACAAGGTAGCTTAAAACAAGGTGTTGACATCTGAACCTGAAATTGGGGCTTTGTTGTTGGTTAGAGCATTTAAGCCCCGTATAAAAACATACTTGCAGCCATCGACAAGCTTCCCAGTATAAAGCCCGAATAAATCTGGGCCGGTGAATGAGCCTCGAGATAAAGCCTTGATGTTCCTGCGATTCCCGAAGCAAGTACAGACAGCAACAGCCATGGGAACAAATTTATTTGCCGGGTAAGGGTTATCATAAGTAAAAATGCGGTGAGGCCGCCCAGGCCGATCATGTGCAGGCTGATTTTCCAACGCAGGTTTATCACAAGGGCCATGAAGACGGAAACGAGTGCCCCCAGCATGAAGCTGTGCATAAACCCGTAAACAGGGACTTTCCGGAACAAAAAGTATGTGAGGAGATAAAATATCAGTGTAAGGGTGAGAGGGATATTTCTTTCATTTTGTTTTTGCAAGAGCACATCTCCGCGGAAGTAAGCAAGAGGTATCATTAGTGCCGGCAGGAGCAGGGTGCCTGAAACAAAAAGAAGAATGATCAGTTTTCGTGCTGCCAGAGGAAGAAGGGCTACGTAGCTTCCCGAGAAGAGGAGGATAAGTATCCCGGCAAGGGGCATAAAGAGAGGATGAAGGAGAACAGTAAAAGCGAGGGCTGTTTTTTTGAGCATCGGGAACGGTTAGGATTTTAGAGTTCTTTTCTGAGGCGGGCAACGGGAATATTCAGTTGCTCGCGGTATTTGGCAACGGTTCGCCTGGCAATAAGGTAGCCCTTTTCCTTGAGTATTTCTGCAAGCCTGTCATCCGTTACGGGTTTGCGTTTGTCTTCGGATTCGATGCACTCCTCCAGGATTTTTTTTATTTCCCGGGTGGAAACCTCTTCACCGGAATCGGTTTGGAGTCCTTCGGAAAAGAAATACTTCAGAGGCATAATGCCGAAGTGGGTCTGAATGTATTTACTGTTCGCAACTCTGGAAACGGTAGAAATGTCGAGGCCGGTTACATCTGCGATGTCCTTAAGAATCATAGGACGCAGTTTTCGCTCGTCCCCGTCGATAAAATATTCCTTCTGGTAATAAAGTATCGTGTTCATAGTAAGCAGCAGGGTGTTTTGCCGCTGTCGTATGGCATCGATAAACCATTTTGCCGAATCGAGTTTTTGCTTTACAAAGGTCACTGCCTCCTTCTCGGTTCGGGTATTTTTGTCCTTTTTGGCACTGAAATTCTCTAGCATTTCGTAATAGGTCCTGCTCACGCGCAGGTCAGGAACATTGCGGCTGTTGAGGGTTAACTCCAACTCGCCGTCGTTGTTTTCGAGAATGAAATCGGGGACGATATGCTCGAGTGTTTTGTTCATCGGGTCGCTGTAGGTGCTTCCCGGTTTGGGATTTAGCCGGATGACCTCTTCGATGGCATCCTTGAGTTCTTCCTCGGTAATATCAACTCGAGAGAGGATTTTGTCGTAATGTCTGCGAGTGAATTCATCGAAGTGGAACTTGAGAATTTCATGAGCGTTCAGAACGGCCGGGTTATTGAGATCTTTCTTGCGAATTTGTATCAGCAGGCACTCCTGCAGGTCGCGTGCCCCAACCCCTGGCGGGTCGAAATCCTGGATGATTTCAAGAATTCCGCGGAGTTCTACCTCATCGGTTTTGATACTCAGGGCGAAGGCCAGGTCGTCGACGATGGCCTCGAGTTTCCGTCGAATATAACCCTCCTCGTCGATATTCCCGATGAGATACTGGGCCAACATTTTTTGCCGGTCGTTAAGCATCCTGAGTCCAAGTTGAGACTCCAGGAACTCGTGAAAACTGTTTCCAACTGAAAAGGGGATGTCTTCGTATTTATCGTCTTTGGAGTAATTGCTGGTGTTAAGGCGGTAATCGGGGATGTCGTCGTCGCCGATATAATCCTCCAGTGAAAATTCGTCCTGCTCCTTCTGTGCTTCTGCGGAATCCTCGTCCTCATAGCTGTCATCAGTATCCGCCTGATCAAAATCCTGCTCCTCGCCTTCTTCCAAAGCGGGGTTTTCCTCCATTTCCTTTTTTATGCGCTGCTCCAGCTGCATAGTAGGAATCTCCAGCAGTTTGATCATCTGGATCTGCTGCGGGGAAAGCTTTTGAAGCAGTTTTTGTTGGAGACGCTGGTTGAGCATGACGAAGTTAAGTTTATAAAAATTTACAGAGCGGGTAAAGTTTCTCGCGTTTAAAAAGCTATACCTGAAACAGTTTTACCAACTCATTAGAATTCGGCGTTTTTAGGCGTTCTCGGAAAAGGAATAACATCCCTGATGTTTGCCATTCCGGTTACAAAAAGCAGCAATCTCTCAAAACCTAATCCAAAACCGCTGTGAGTAACTGTGCCATATCTTCGGGTGTCAAGATACCACCATAATTCTTTTTCCGGCATACCTAACTCACGAATTCTTGCCAGCAATTTATCAAAATTTTCTTCACGTTGTGAACCGCCAATAATTTCACCGATGCGGGGGAAGAGCACATCCATAGCCCTCACGGTTCTTTTATCGTCGTTTTGTTTCATGTAAAAGGCCTTTATTTCCCGCGGGTAATCGGTAAGGATTACTGGGCACTTGAAATGTTTTTCGACAAGGTAACGCTCATGTTCTGCCTGCAGATCGAGACCCCAGCTAACCGGGAACTCGAATTTGTGTCCGGAAGCCAGGAGGATCTCAATTGCTCCTTCGTATGACATCCGAATGAATTTATTGTTAACAACAAATTTCAGTCTTTCAATAAGTTCTTTATCGACCATTGAGTTGAGGAATTCCAGATCGTCCAGGCAATTTTCGAGTGCATAATTTATGAGGTATTTGAGAAAATCCTCTGCCAGGTTCATGTTATCGTTGATGTCGTTGAAGGCCACTTCAGGTTCGATCATCCAGAATTCAGCCAGATGGCGGGGAGTATTGGAGTTTTCCGCCCTGAAAGTAGGTCCGAAGGTGTAAACCCCACCCAAGGCAAGGGCGGCCAATTCTCCTTCAAGCTGACCAGAAACGGTGAGGTTGGTAGCTTTTCCAAAGAAATCTTTGCTATAATCTACTTTTTTATCTTCAGTAAGGGGGAGGTTATCCGGATCAAGGGTACTTACCCGGAACATTTCACCGGCACCTTCTGCGTCGGAAGCTGTAATTATGGGTGCATGCAGATAGAAGTAGCCCATGTCGTTGAAATACTTGTGTATAGCGAAAGCCATAGCATGACGAATGCGGAACACGGCTCCGAAGGTGTTGGTCCTGACGCGGAGATGAGCTATTTCGCGAAGAAACTCGAACGAGTGTCCTTTTTTCTGCAGGGGATAAACCTCGGGATCGGCCTCTCCATACAATTCAACAGTATCTGCTATAACCTCTACCTTCTGTCCTTGCCCTTTCGACTCAACCAGACTGCCCTTAACCCCGATGCAGGCTCCTGTATTTATTCGCCGAAGCAGCTCTGCATCGAAAGAGGGAACATCAATAACAATCTGCAGGTTATGTATGATGGAACCATCATTAAGCGCCACAAAGGCAACCGTATTGTTTCCGCGCTTTGTTCTAACCCAGCCTTTTACCAATACTTTGGATTCGTATTCTGTGGACTTCAGCAGATCTTTGATTACACTTCTGTTCATTATGTTTTTCTTAATTATAATATGGATGTGAATATAGGTGCAAAAATACAATTTTGATTTGAAATTTTGCGTTTAAAAATAGTCTTCGCCAAACCTCTTTTCGATATTAAGTGCAGAGTATGCTGCAAGACGCTGCAAAATGCTGGTTTATATGCTATTTATTAGTGTCTCTGCGGCTTTGCCCGGAAACTGTTCAGAAGCGACAAACAAAAAAATGAGTGGCATTCCGGCTGTCGCACTTTTGGCCCTAATACTTATTTTTTGCGTTTGAATATTTTGACTCTTAAAATCCTTAACTAAACAATATTGATATTTTAATACTAGTTTAAAAAATGTAACTTTGTTTTTATTAAATGCGAGATATTATGGATCAGGGGAAAAATGTTATTATAGTTACGTGGGACTTTACCCGTATGTCGGAGAATGCCTTACTGCACGCGATAAAACTTTCGCAGAACGTGGAAACGAAAATTCGGCTTGCTCATGTTATTAAAGCCGGTGATCCTCTGGCTCACTCTGAGGCAGAAAGCAAACTCAAGAAGGAGATCGGGCGGATACAAGAGGAGCACAAGGTGTTGTGCGAATCGGTAATTCTCGAAGGAAGTTTGTTTTCGGCAATCTCACATTACCTTAGCGAGAGTGATGCGATAATGGTGATCATGGGAACCCATGGCATAAAAGGTTCGCAGAAGTATTTCGGAAGTCACGCTTTAAAAGTTATCGTAGGCTCGGCTGTGCCTTTTATCGTGGTCCACGATAAGCCGGAAACCATGAACCGCTATTCAAATATTGTTTTCCCAATTGATTTTAAATCCGAAAACAAGGAAAAACTCCAGTGGGCGATTTACCTTGGGAAGTACTTCAATTCCAAGGTGCATCTTTTTAAAGCTCCGGTAAGCGATTCGTCCCTTGCCAAAAAAGTCAATGTAAACCTGAATTTCGCGATTCGTTTCCTCATCCAGAACAACCTTGATTACGAAATTCATACCGCCCGGAAATCGGGAAACTTTGGAAAGGAGATTATTTCGTTTTCGAAAGAAATCAATGCAGACCTGATTCTTATTACCACAACCAAGCACATTTCTTTTCTGGATTATCTCTTTGGGGCATCGGAGCAGTATATTATCGACAACCCTTCCGGGATACCTGTGATGTGCGTCAATCCGAAAGCTTCTTTTGCGAAAATGGGACAATTTATGTTCGGGAACTCGTAAAACTTTTACCCCTAGCAATTTTTTCGACTCAACCGAGAAAGGGATCTCTTTTAATATCTTCGTATCTCGCTTTACGGTTGTATTTCCGAAGCATGAGTTTTTTGTCGACTTTGCTCCCCACCCAAATAGCCAGAGATGCAAGGATAAAGGCGGGGATAAGTTCATACATTAAATCTGACAGAAAAGGCAGGTTTTTCCATACGATCACAGTGAACGCCCCGGTTATTACTCCCGCTTTGATGCCGCCTCTGGTAGTATCCTTCCAGATGAAGGTCGAAATTATGGCCGGGCCGATCGATGCCCCAAGTCCGGCCCATCCGAAAAGCACGAATTCACTGAAGTCGGTTTCGATAATTGTTCCCGCCAGAATAGCAAGATAAATCAAAACCACAACCGAAATCCTGCTATACAGAATTAATGTTGCCTCTGACAATTCCATGTAGGGATTGAAGGTCTTTTTATACAAGTCGTTTATTACTGTGGATGCGGCCACCAGTACTTGGGAGCCAGCCACTGAAAGCACTGCGGCAAATACCGACACCATTACAACACCGAGGAGCAGGGGGGGTAGGATTTCACCCGCAAGGCCTATGTACACGTTTTGAGCATCAGCACCGGGGATTGAATCTGCCTCAGGAAAGTAAACTCGGGCATACAACCCGATAAACAGAGCTCCCGACACCATGAGTATATTGGTGGTCACATTGACAAGAGTCATCCGGGGGAACATGGCAGGCTTGTTGACCGACATGAATTTCACCAGAACCTGGGCGTTTCCCGGTGAACCCAGTCCAATGGAGAAGAACCCCAACAAAGCCCCAAAGGATAAGGTCTTCAGGTTGAAAAACTCAGGATGAACCAAAAGAATATCGGCGTGGATCTCTTCAAATCCTTCTTTGCGAGCAAACATAATTACGGGCAGTCCAACCAGTACCACCAAAATAATAAAGGCATGCAATACATCTGAATAGCTCAGTGTTTTAAATCCCCCGAAAAAAACAAAAAGGAAAACAATAACACCGGTAATAATAATACCGTTGGTGGCCGAAAGACCCAAAAATGCATAAAGAGCCCGGCTTCCGCCTGCAAGCTGGGAGGTAACAAAGCTGATCAGAAAAGTTAGCAGCGCCAGAGAAATTACGATCCTGAGAGAATGGTTTTCGTCTTTAAAGCGCGACACGATAACATCGGTAAGAGTATGGCAGTTATGATCGGCAGAATATTTGCATAGTGCAGGGCCAAGGAAAAGGAACACAAGGAATTCGGAAAGAACAAATCCCACAGCCATCCAAATCGCCGGCAGCCCCATGATATAGGCCTGGGTTGTAAACCCTAAGAGCAGCCATGAGCCGCGCGAAGCGACAGCTGAAGAGACGGATATGATGAACGGGCTCATTTTTCTTCCCCCGAGAAAAAATCCATCCATTCCCTTAGGCTGATTTCTACTGGTATATAATGAGACAACAAGGAGCACAAGCAAGTAAATGAAAAAGGGAATCAGAATCTGAACTTCCATGAAAAGTAGGTTTGACAGTGAATGTAAAATTATCAAAAAAATTGTTTTCAGGTAATTATATTAGGCGAAATTATCCCCATTTCATAATACTGCTTGCACTTCCCTGAAGCCAGGCACTTTTTCCTTCCTCCCATTCCTTTGAATTTTTTTATTGACTATGTTTGTATAAAATAACTCCCCATGTCGATTAAACTAAGCAATGTCAGCAAGTATTATGGCTCCCAGGCCGCTCTGAAGAGCGTTAGTTTTGAGGTTGAGCGCGGCCAGATCGTTGGTTTTATAGGTCCTAACGGTGCGGGGAAATCCACCACCATGAAAATTATTACCGGCATAATTCCGGTCAGCGAGGGGGAGGTTTGGATTAATGGGATAAAGGTGGAGGAAGACTCTTTGCAAATCCGGCGATTGATGGGCTACCTTCCCGAGAATAACCCTTTGTATACCGATATGTATGTACGAGAGTACTTGTTGTATGTGGCTGGCCATTATCCTGTCAAAGGCAATAAAATAGAAAGGATTGAGCAGATAATTCAGGAGACCGGACTTGGCTTGGAGAGTCACAAGAAGATCAGTGCACTGTCAAAGGGATTCCGCCAGAGGGTAGGATTGGCTCAAGCTTTGGTGCACGATCCGGAGATCCTGATTCTGGACGAGCCCACCTCTGGCCTTGATCCCAACCAGATTATTGAGATCCGGGGTCTTATATCGAAAATCGGCAAAGAAAAAACAGTAATCCTCTCCACACACATTATGCAGGAGGTTGAGGCGATTTGCGACCGGGTAATCATTATTCGAAAGGGGGTTATCGTTGCTGACGGCAAACCCGGTGAAATTGCCATGAATGCGGGTATCGATAAGGAAACCCTGCTTCTGGAGTTCGACCGAAAACCGGATTCTTCCAAAATACAGGAAATCCACGGAATTTTAAAACTGAAGCATCTGAGCGACACTCAAATTCTAGTTGAAACAGATCCTGCAAAGGACATGCGGCCTATACTTTTTAATTTTGCTGTTTCCGAGGGTCTTACGGTGTTATCGATGCAGAAGCGGGAGATGAGCCTTGAGGAGGTTTTTCAAGAGCTAACCAAATAGCTGGGTAACAACCCAAGATTCCGAAATCCCCGAAGGTTTACATTGCAATTCCGGCGGGCTATGGCTTAAAAATATTATTGGGGAAAGGAATAATGCTTTTCAGTAGTTTTCAGACATTAACTTTAAGGGTAACAATAAAATTCCTTCCAGATGCAGCTACACCCGAGGCAAAACTTTTATAAAACGCATCGAAAATATTCTCAACGGCAAATTGCAGTTGAACATTGTTGCAGATTTTGTATCCGGTGTTGATATTAAACGTGTACCATGAGGGATAACCATGAATGGTAGCCTCAGACTCATTGTCTTCTCCCAGGGGAGAGAAATCGCCAATACGTTTCCAGCCGTTATAATCCATATAAGCTTCACCGGTGAATTTCGAAATATGATACATGAGGGATGTTCTTCCGAAAACCGGCGGAATATGGGCCAAAGGTTCATCAAAGGTTTTGTCTCTGCCCTGAGTAAAGTTCAGTGTGCTTTTTAGAAGGAGGTTTTCATTTACATCCGAAACAAGACCGAAAGAGAGCCCGCGGATATAAGCTTTGCTGGCATTTGAATTGGTGATCATGCGGTACATGTCTCCATCGTAAAGCAAACTGTCGGACCCGTTAAAATTGTAACCGCTTCTAACTATGGCATCGGTAAGCAGCGTATAATAGCCCGTTGCACTTATTTTTATATAACCTTCAATGGTTTTGTTTATGCCTATTTCAAAGTTGTAGCTGTATTCGGGGGAGAGGTGCGGATTAGGCACAGTTACCTCGCCGTCTTTGGCCCGCACTTTCCCATAATCGTCGATATTTGGGTTACGGAAGCCGGTTGAGATCACAGTATTTAGCTGCCAACTTGGTCCGGGATGGTAAACCATACTGAGGCTGCCGGTAAGTGCCGGATTGCTGATGCTTATATCCTCGTAGGGTAAAATTCCGCTGATGAATTTCGAATAGAAGGAACCGAATTGATATCTGAGTCCCCCGGCAAACAGGTATTTTTTGTTAGGGGCCCATCTATAGCTGGCATAGGCAGCTGCCGACCATGCTGCGCTGCCTCCATCGGGGTAACGGGTGGGAGCAGAACTTATGGAGTTATCCTCAATATTCCGGTAGTAGGCAGATGACAATGCCTTGTTATAGGTCATTTCAACGCCATAATTGAGTCTTTGCCCTTCGGTAATAAGTTTCAGGTAATCCTGGTTCAGGGTAAGAACATGAACATCCTCTTTTTGTGCCATAAGATCGTCTCTACGGAATTTCCGTGTATATCGATCTTCGTCAATACGCTGGTATGCAAGACTTGTAGTCATATTGGTGAACAAGGGATTCACTTTCTTTACCACCGATTTGAGGGAGACGAACAGACGGTTCTGCGGACCATAATAATGGCTGGCATATGCCATATTTACGCCATCTGGAGCATAATCGTTGAGGAAGTCGATGCGATCGATATCTGAACTTGTTGAATACTGGAGGTTGAGAATCCAGTCGTAATATTTTGAAGGGGAGTATTTGAATTTTTGCAGGAGATCAATTTGGGAATAAGCTGTGTTTTTCTGTATGTATGGATCGGGGTTGGATACGGTTGAGTCTATACCGTTAATGCGGGCCACAAAGTGTTTAAGCTCTCCGAAATCGTTATAAAATGGATTTTTGCTTTTCCCCATGCGGACGTCGCCAAAGTTTTTAAAACTAATGCTGCTTAAGGAGGCAATGTGTTTCCCCCCGAGGTTAAAATCGAGATGTCCCGTCCTTCCATTGTTGGCACTGGAGTATTGCGTAAATGCCTGCGCACTTGCATAGTTTTTTTTCTCGTCAACGGCCAACAGAGGGTCCCGGGTATAATAATGAATTACCCCTCCCAGAGCGTCGCTACCATAGATGAGGGATGTGGGACCATAAATCACTTCAACCCTTTCGAGGATGGAATTATCGATGGTGAGTGCGTTCTGGAGATGCCCGCTGCGGTAAATGGCGTTGTTCATGCGCACCCCATCAATAACCAGCAGGATTTTGTTGGCTTCGAATCCCCTGATAATCGGACTCCCGCCTCCTCCCTGTGTTTTTTGCACAGCGAGATTTCCGGTTGAAACAAGAATGTCGGCAGCATTCTGAGCGGTACTGTTCGCCAGGTCTTTCTTGAGGAGCACATCAATCATAAAAGGCAGATCTTTTTTGTTCTCCTCATATTTTGATGCCGAAATAACAAATTCGTCAATTAAAATTACCTTTCGGGTGAGGTATAACTTTTTTATATTCTCAAGGTCCGATTTTAGGAATACAAGGGAGTTATAAGTCGGGTGTTGAAAAAAAATACTGTCACTCTCCCCGAAATTCGTGATATTTGCTTTACCGTATTTATCAGAAAGGGTTGAGAAGTTACGGGTAGAATTGTAAAGAGCTATGTTCTCAATGGGTTCTTTTGTAGATTCATTGATTAGTGTAATGGTTTGGGCATGGGCCTTCTGGCTTAACAGCCAAAGGGCGAGAACAAGAGAAAAAATTAACCCGGAAGATTTCATACAGACAGTTTAGCCGATATTTGCTGCAAAAATCATTCCATTGGAATAAAAATATTGGCGACTTAGGGGGGCTTGGGTTACAAAATCGAATCTAATTAGTAATTGCAATGAGTTTGATGAAGAATTTTCCAACAGTGGTTTTATGGTTTTTGCTTGTTGCAGCAATCATCTCAGGCATTCTTTGGGTGGGCAACCGTAGCACTGGAACAACAGATTCCATTGCTCTTCTCCCTGGGGGGACAGCAATTATTTTTGAGTGTACTGATCTGCCTGCTCTGGTCTCGGAATTACAGCAAAAGAATGAAATGTGGAAGGAACTTTCCTCCTCCGGGATAATCGTGGAGGAGGCAGTAAGCCTAAGTACGCTTGACAGTCTAATCAAACAGAATGCCCAGATCCGCGAGTACCTCGGAAAAAGGATTACAATTGCAGTTTCGCTAAAGACGAATAAGACAGCAGGGGTCATTTACTGCCTGCCTAAGTCGGTCGGAAATCAGGAAAAACAGTTGTTGAAATTCCTTAGCGGATCGCTTAAAGAGTTCCAATACAACAAGCGTCGTTATGAGGGTAGCAGCATTTATGACTTGAGTTGGAAAGATACCTCCGGGTTGCGCAACTTCAGTTTTGTTACACTTAAGGGAGTCATTATTGGCTCATTTGCACCAGAATTGGTCGAGGAGGTAGTTAAACCCATTAATCCGGAAGAAAAGTCAACAAGACTTGCGGAGTTCACAAAAATTCAGAAAACCATTGGGGAAAAAGTTCCTTTGAATATATTTGTGAATTACGGGAAGGCCGAGGGGATTTTCAGATCGATCCTTGATCCGAAACACTCCAATCAGTTTGTAGGATTGTTGAACTTTGCCTCCTGGGGAACCTTTGATGTGGACGTCTTAACCGACAAGCTTGTGATGAATGGCTTTACCAGTTTCAACGACAGTCTGAGCCAGGAATTGAAGCTTTTTTACAAACAGGAGCCCATTGGTTTTGGCTGCCCGGCTTTTCTCCCCGAAGCAGTAGGGTTTTTCAAGGTCTATGGTTTTTCGGATAAGGAACTTTATTTTGAACAGTTATCCGGTTTCCTGCAAAATGACCCTGGGTCAAAGGAGCTAATAGCTCGGAAAAACAGTCTTTTGAAAGACTTCGGAATCGACTTGGATAAAGGCTTCAGTGAGATGATCAGCGACGAATACGGTTATGCAGCGATGCAATCGGGCAGAGCGCTGAATCCCTTTTTCTTTATGGAGCTGAAGAGCCAGAGTTTGGCTGAGCAGCAGTTTGTTGATTGGATGAGGGTATGGGCTCAAAAAAACGGGAGAAACCCTTCAGAGTTGATGATGGATTATAAAATTGACAACAACAATACGCTCACTGTTTACAAATTACCCCTTGGGGGCATACCCTCCATGGTTTTCGGGTCTCGTTTCAAATCCCCCGGGAATGACTACTTCACTTTTATAAATAATTATCTGGTGTTTGCAAGTTCCTACAATTCCATCAAGGAGTTCATATATAAGGTAGTACTCGGTAACACCTTAGCCTCAGGACCTTCTTATACTTCTGTTGGGGAGAATATCTCCAGCCGTTCAAATCTGTACCTTTACGCTAAGCCGGCCGTGTTGGTGGAAGGGAGCGAGGAGATGATTTCAGAGCCTATTCGGGATGTTCTCAGCAAGGGCAAGGAGAGCCTGTCGAAGTTTACATCGGTAAGCTTGCAATATTCAGCTGCTGATGAATTATTGTATAATCATCTGTTTATAAATTTCTCGAAAGATTTCAGCGGTACGGTAAACACAGTTTGGAAAAGCCGGATAGACAGCACCACTGCTTTTAAACCCGCCATAGTGGTTAATCATCTTACAGGAGAGAAGGAGATTTTTATACAGGACCAAATGAATCAGATTTATCTCCTGAGTAACGCCGGGCTCATTCTCTGGAAACAAATGCTCGATGGGCCGCTATTATCGGAGGTGTTTCAGGTGGATTACTATAAAAATGGCAAGTTCCAGTTCCTTTTCAGTACCCGCGACAGGATTTACCTCCTGGATCGAAATGGGAACCCCGTTGAGAAATATCCCGTTGAGCTTCGATCACCTGCTACAGCTGGGATTTCGGTTTTCGATTACGACAAGGACGGGAGCATACGGATTTGTGTTCCAGGGGAGGACCGGAAAATTTACATGTACGATAAAGACGGTAAGGTCATCCCGGGTTGGCAACCGAAGCCCACGGATAACAGAGTGCTTCAACCTGTTCAGCACTTCCGGGTGGGAAGTAAGGATTATATTGTAGCGATTGACAGATTTAAATTTTACATTCTTGACAGGAAAGGAAGTAACAGGGTGGCTGCAAAACAATATTTCCAAGTGTCGGCCAATAACGGTTTCTATCTTGATGTGAGCCGGGGAGATCAACTTGCACGACTGGTTACAACCGATACTTCAGGGAACATAATGCGGGTTTATTTTTCGGGGAAAGTAGAAAAAATCCATGATCGGCGTATAGATCCCGGACATTATTTTATATTTGCTGATCTGGATGGAGACCAAAAAGGGGAATACCTAACCGTTTTCGACAGCACTCTGCATGTGCTGAATCCCTTTATGGAGGAGAGTTTTAGGCTCGAATTCGGTGAAGCGATTTCTTTCCGGCCCATCGTATATAAATTTTCAAGTAAGGATAATAAAATTGGAATCGTTCTTCGAAGTTCGGGAAATATCTATCTTTATAATAATAACGGGACCCTTTACAATGGATTTCCTTTAGAAGGATCGGCACCCTTCAGCATCAGCAGTTTTCCCGAATTGAATGGCAGATTTAACATGATTGTGGGTACCCGGAATAACTTTCTTTACAACTATTCAGTGCAGTGAGGTTGATTATAAAATAGTTTATATGAAAACAAAAGACAAACCATGGAGTAAGGCATTATTGGTTTTTACAGTCATAATGCTCTTAGGGATCAGTTCCTGTTTCGATGACAACTATGATTTTAACAATATTTCGGATGAGTTCGAACTGGCACCGGGCATTTCCCTTCCCTTGGCTTACGGTACACTTCGGCTGAACGAAATAATCAGTGAAGCCGATTTGGACGATTATGTCAAGGAGGATGAAGACAGTTTACTATATATAATATATGAGGAGAATCTGGTCTCTTACCGTGCTTCGGATGTTGTGGATATACCCGACCAAAACTTTATCAATTTCGTAGTTGATTTTGATGTGTCGGTCCCATTTACGTTACCGGTTCCTGTGGGTGAAACCATGCCCGTTCCGATTACCCTTGATAAGTCGGGGGAATTTGTTTTTGATAACGGTGAAAGGATCGATAGTCTGAATCTGTATTCCACCAGCATGCAAGTCGATATTAAATCAAGTTTTCATCATACCGGAGTTTTAACAATTACTTCCGCTGGCATTCTTGTTAACGGAATCCCTTTTAAAAAGGATATTCAAATAAGCAACTCCACAGGGAATTTTGAGGAAAGTTTTATCGATGACCTAACCAATGTCAAGATAGTATTGGATAATTCCAATCCAGACACCACCTATTTGCCCTTGAAATTTGATCTCCTCCTGATAAATTCGGGAGCAAATGTTCTCCCGGAAGAGAGTTGTGAGATTTCGATTTCATTAAAGCAAAATATTTTTTCTTCTTTCTTTGGATATCTTGGTGAATATGACATTCTTGCAAGCACCGGAAGTATCGATGTCTCACTGTTCAATGAGCGGGTTGAGGGTGGGTCTCTGCGATTTGCTGATCCCCGTTTAGCTCTCACGGTTAATAACTCTTACGGCATCCCTTTGCAGATCGAGCTGAGGGATGTGAATATGGTTTCCACAATCAACAGCTCAACAACGCCCATAACCTTTTTTGGAGTTAACCCTTTTGATCTCAGTGCCCCAGAAGTGTCAGAGATCGGGAACTCAAAATATTCTGAAGTCCCAATCAATAACGACAATTCAAATATTGTAGAAGCTATGGAGACTTCCCCGAATCACTTGAATTATAGGGCGTATGCGAAAACCAACGCACTGGGATTGTCGGGGCCTTACAACTTTATAACCGACAGCAGTACCATGGATCTTGGAGTTCAGGTTGTTTTGCCTATATGGGTAAAGGCTGAAGGATTTGCGCTTGAAGACACCCTAGACTTTAACTTTGAAGAAGAGGTTGGCACCGACATCGATATGGTTGAATACTTCCGACTATCCATTGAAACTGATAATGGACTCCCTGTTGAAACTAAACTTCAGGTATATTTTGCGGATGTAAATTACACCATTCTGGATTCTATGTTCAGGGATAGTCAGGTATTGCTGGACCCCGCAACCGTTGGGGCCAACGATAAGGTTAATTCCCCCAAAAACAGGGTCAGCCGCGTAGAATTCAATACCGCCCAGCTGGAGAAAATAAAAAGCACAAAATATGCCTTTGTGAGAGCCTCGGTAAATACTCCTGCCACAGGGACAGGATACTTTAAGTTTTATTCCTATTATGGGATCGACTTTAAGCTAAGCGCAAAGGCCGATATTCGTGTTAACTCAAAAGATTTATAAGCTAATACAGGGATCATGCAAATTACTAAACAAAGTATATTAAGGTTAACGGTTGCAGGGTTTATTCTGTTTACTGTTTTGCCGGGATTTTCCCAGCTTACAAATACTCTATATTTCATGAAGGGAGTTCCTCAGGTTTATCAGGTAAATCCCGCATTTCAGCCCGGCTGCAAGTTTTTTATTGGCTTACCCGGTTTATCCCCTTTGCAGGTTAGGGTTCAGAACCAACCCTTGGTTCTCAATGATATCCTGTATTATAACAGCGAGGAGGGAAAACTTATTACCTTCCTTCATCCTTTGGGAGATAAGGAGGCATTTCTTAATGCATTGAATAAGCGCAATTATCTGAATGCGGATGTTGGGGTTCCGATTGCTTCTATCGGTTTTGGTTCTCCTTCGGGCGGGCGCTTTGTTGCTTTTGACATTACCCAGCGAATCACCACCAATGTCACCTACCCCAAGGACCTGTTCAGACTGCCTATTCACGGCTTGGATTCGGCCATGAACTTCGACTTTGCCGGTTTGGGTGTAAACGCAATGTCGTACACCGAACTGGGGATGAATTTTTCACAGAAAATTGGTGAATTAATAACTGTTGGCGTGAGAGGGAAAATACTTTTAGGTCAGGCTAACCTGTCATTCTCAAAATTTGATGTTACCTTAGCTACCGACGAAGAATCGTGGCTGGTAAATTCAGACGTGCAGATAGATGCAACTCTCCCATTCCTTGATGTGAAATACGATGAGGATGGAATGATAGATTTTGAGAATACCGATGTCATCGCAGATCTTGAGAATAAAATACCGCAGTTGGTGTTTAACCCCAAAAATGTCGGTCTGGCATTGGATTTGGGAGTGGACGTAAAACCAATGGAGTGGCTTCAGGTTTCAGCAAGTGTTGTTGATTTTGGATCGATCCGATGGAAAGATGAGGTGTACAACCTGTCAAATCAGGCTCAATACGACTTTAGGGGATTTGAGGTTTCTGTGGATGAGGATGCTCCTGATCCTTTGGAGGCCTTGGTGGATTCACTTGCGGAAAGCTTCAAATTCAGCTCAACCAACCAGGCTTATCGCACCTGGCTTCCCACTAAACTTTACCTGGGAGCATCTTTTTATGTGCATCCCAAAATAAGTTTTGGAGTCCTTTCGCGCACCGAGTTTTATAAAAAGGATCTTCGCCAGCAATTCACCCTTTCAGCAAACCTTTATCCTATACGAATGATCAGCACGAGCTTCACCTATTCGATTATAGAAGGATCATACAAGAACCTCGGACTGGGACTTGCACTGAAAGCCTTTCCGTTTAATTTCTATATTCTCACCGACACGGGCCCTTCCGTTTATTTTTGGCCAACGGAGGCAAATTATGTGAATTTGAGGATAGGCATGAATCTAATGTTCGGCTGCAAGCAGAAAAAAGGTGTTAAGTACGATTTGCCTTTGGTAAACTGATTTGGTTTTCGGGATTTTTTCAGAGCCGGCTTGTGCAACCACGAAATATTTTGGTTAAAAACATGCGAAAATGTTTGGAGACAAACCGGAATGCTTAACTTTGCAACTTGTTTCTAAAAGAATAAAACCTTGTTAAAGTTTCTCTTAATATTAATTTTGGTATTCCTTGTGATTCGCATGTTCGGACGAATCTTGTTTTCGTCTTACGTTTACACGAACCAGCAGAGCCATCATGAATCCCAGCCCCGACATAAAGAGGGAAGTGTTACCCTGGAAAAAAAGGCCCCTTCCGATAAGCGAATCAGCAAAGACGAGGGGGAGTATGTAGATTACGAGGAAGTCAAGTAGGGCTAGCAAACCAATTATTAGGTTTGCTTATCGCCTGTCTAACATCCCCCTTGAACCTTTTTCTTTGCAGCCTTCTTGACAATCGGTTTTGCAGGAACGTTTCCTTCAGCCCCGGCAGCTACTGGACTGTCTGCTACTCCTCCCCCTAAAGCCATTGAGGCGCCTTTGCGGAAATCGTATTTGGCCAGTTCTTCATCAGGACTTGTAGAAGATGGTGAGGTTGGATTCATAATTGTCTCTGCCCAGAAATTCAAGCCGCCTTGCAAAACATAATTGTTTTTGTAACCAAGTTGGGTTGCTATCATCCAGGCTTCATTCGCGTGAAGGGTTCCATTGGAATAGAGCACATTCATTTTAATATCCTGATCCAAAATATCCTTGAATTCCTCTGAAAGAAGGTCTGGCAAGGGAATGTTAATTGCTCCCGGGAGGCTGAATTTCAGGAACTCATCGGGAGTCCTGACGTCAATAAGCTGAAGATTTGGATCTTTCTGCACCAACATATCGGCTACGGCATCGGGCGAAAGGAACTGGGATGAAGCTGTTGCTTCGATCAGCATTTGGGAAGCATCAAGTTTATATGGATGCGTTGTATCCTGCGGTACTGCGGCAATTATCAGCCCAAGTGGGACGATAAAAAGTGCCAGTAATAATCGTGGATTCATGGTTTTTGTTTTTGTTATGTTTTTCTTTGTTTTGAGATGATGCCAGAGCGTAGAGGTATAACCTCCGCATCAATTTACAACTTTTTAGTATTCCGGCTGAGGGAATTTTTTCTCTGCCCATTCCCCAACCCAGAACATTCCAAGAGCCACAAGGATTACCCCGAAGGCAAAAATGCCATCCGAAAGGCCTAGAGCGGAGCTGATTTTTGGATCTCCCAGGAACTTTGCTTTGAAGAACTCTTCCCATAATGGGTAGCCTTCGGCAAAGATAAGAACGCCTAGAAACAATCCCCCGATAAAAACAAAGGCATCGATTTTACCGATAGATGCTCCACAGAAACTGGTTCCGGGGCAGTAACCGCCCATGATAAAGCCTATACCCATAATTACACCTCCCCCGATTGCGGAATACAGATAGGTTGGGTTAACATAGACCATATCGAGGTCGATCCAGCCAAAAAGGCTAAAGAACAAAAGTCCAAGCATTGCAGTGATGGCAGCTGTGAAAAATACCTTAAGCACAACTGTGTCGTAGCCGTAGAAAACCCCGGCGAGTTTGCGGCTTGAGGAGAAGCCGCTGCTTTCGAGCACAAAGCCAAATCCGATGCCGATAATAAAAGCCAGAAGCAGATTGGTGTCGGCCGATATATGATCGTATGATACTAAGGGTCCCATAGTAGATTTTTTTAAGGTTAAATCCAGTTTTTTCTGAAGAAATAAGCCATTGCAAAGGCAGTTCCGAAGATTGCAGCCATAGTAATAAAGCCGCCCATCGACATTACCCCCATTCCAGTAAGTGCAGAGCCGCTTGTGCAACCCCTTCCCAGCTGGGAGCCAAAGCCAAAAAGAATTCCTCCTGCCAGTGCAAAGGCGAGTCTTCTTCGTGAGGTTATTTTTGGGGAATGTTCCACTTTTAGTTTTAACCTTCCTGCCAGTGCACCTGAAAGGAAGCCTCCAACGATTACCCCCATCATTTCAAAAACAAGCCACGACTTCATGGGTTTTTCCCCATGTGAGGCAGCCTCTTCCTGGTAAAATTTTGTCTTTTCAGTATGTGCGGGCGCAACAGCGTCAACTGTTGCAACAATTGTGCTTTTGATGGCCCCACTGGCACCAAGACCCCGGCCTGAAACAAAAAACGCTGCCAGCAAAACTAAGCCCAGAAGAACTCCGCCCAGATAAGGATTAATATATCCGGCGGTTTTTGAGGTTTGTTCTTTTTTAACCATTGTATTTTAAGTTTAAAGATTTCCAAATAGTACTTTTTACTAGTAAAGCCACCTGCTAGCCTGCCCCGCAAAAGTCCAGATAAACCGGAACAGCAGTCCTCCGGCAATAACCAAAAGAGCAGGGATTAAAACAGGGATTTTGTAATTTCTCAGTTCCAGGAATTCAAGAATCCCAGGCAATATCATTCCAAAGAATACTACCAGAATCCAGAAAGGCGCAGTGTATGGCCCTCCAAGAAACAGGTTGGCGGCGTCGATCTGAACTTGGGTACTGGCCAGAAATCCCATGAAAATATGAATAATAAGAAACAGCTCTATCCCGATTAACATCAAGTCAATTTTTGAAAAACTGTGGCGTTCTTTTTGGCTCTTTGCCATGATAATATTCAGTGCGGCACCGGTTGACAAGCCAGAGGTCAGGAATAGTGGGCCAAGTATGGAGGTGTTCCATAAGGGCCGAGCGTTAAATGCCGAAAACAAGATTCCGGTGTAAATTCCCAGAATCAGGGAGTAGATGACCATAATCCATGCAAGGATTTTTTTGTGGGAAATAAAAAAGGCCTCTGTTGTATCCAACCAGGCATAGGGCCATTTCCATTTGGGGAACGACTTTTTCAGATGAATGGCTGCCCAGATGAAGGAAACCGGCGTTACAACCATCAATACCCAGGCACCCCACGACATGGGCGACTCGAGCCTTATGGTTGTGTAAAGTCTCCAGAAATACATTTTGTGGTTAAGATCGGCAAAAAGAGCCAATAATCCGATAACCAGAAGGAAGGGCACAACCATGGGGGTTTTCTCTATTGCCGAGGGAAACTCTTTTTCCTTACCCAGGATCGTGTAAAGTCCTGCAAAGAAGAGAATTCCAGCTGCTAATCCCCCGAGAAAAAGATAAAGGGGGATTTCCCATGCCCAGATGGTTAGCTGGGGGTCGATGGAGGCATTCATTCTGCCGCTTATAATGAGTTCTTCTCTCATGGTGTTGTTTTCAAAAATTTGTTCCTCTCCAGGCCCGTCGGGCGAAGAGGAAGATTTTCATTCAGTTTGATGTCCTTACCGCCTTACCGGTTTCGGATTTTTCCATGTACCATGAACATGTAAATGGATTCAGATTTAGTAACAATATCCTCAAATTAAAAAATATAGCTGGGGCTTTGTTCCTGCTTCGGGGATCAGTGTCTTGTGCTTCCGGGTTTTTAAAACCATCGAAACAGCGCTGGTCGGATCGTCCAAATCGCCAAAATACATGCATTTCGTAGGGCAGGTAGCCACACAGGCCGGCAGTTGTCCTTTTTTAACCCGGTGCATGCAAAAAGTACACTTGTCTACATATCCGTCGGGATGAGGATAACGTGCATCATAAGGACAGGATGTGATGCAGGCGCCGCAGCCGATGCACTTCTCAGGGGTAACCATTACAAAGCCTCCCTCCAGGATGTGGCTGGCACCGGTGGGACAGCAGCGAACGCAGGGAGCGTTGTCGCAATGATTGCACCTTTCGGAACGAAGTTCGAGTTCCAGCTGTGGGTAGGTACCGTCAACAACCTCCACGATCCAATCCCTGCAATAGCCTATGGGAACGTTGTTTTCGGTTTGACAGGCAACCACACAGTCGCTGCAGCCGACACATTTTTTGGTATCAACAGCCATTGCATATCTCATGATAAGGCCTCCTCTGGTTTTTCGGTTAAGAAGGTAACAAAATTGCCGCGCATTCCTGTACCCCCCATAATCGGGTCGGTCATAACATTGGTGATTAACTCGGTATCGCTCACGCCCTTGCCGTATGTTCGGCTAAGCTGCTTGGTAGCGTGACCGAATCCATGAACCATATAGACCGAGTCCCAGCGGATGCGCTCGGTGATCCTTACCTTAATTGAGAAATTTGATTTTTTACCATCCTGATTCTGAAGCCAAACGGGTTGGTTATGGGTCAATCCCCATTCCTTTGCTACTTTCGGGTTAACCCACAAGCTGTTTTCATCCATCAGGTCGTTGAGGTTTGGGTTGTTGGAGGTACGGCTAAAGGTATGCATAGGGGCACGACCGTAGTTCAGGCGGTAGAAGCCCGAGGGTGGTTCCGGATGAGGGGTATAAACTGGCACCGGATCGAAGCCCTCATCAGCGAAGGCGGTTGAGTAAAGTTCGATTTTACCGGTGGGAGTTGAAAATTCATGTTGTTCGCCAGGAGTGAAATACAGATCATCTGCTTCGCGTTCAAAAGTTTTAACCCCGATTTTTTGCATTTCCTCCAACGAAGAACCCATTTGCCTGAGTTGCCAATCGAGATAATCCTCCAACTTTTCAAAGGGGAAAAACTCGAGAAGGCCCAAACGTGAAGCAAGTTCCCGGGCCATCCAATAAGCTGATTTTGTGTTGTCTTTTGGCTCAAATGCAGGCATTCGAAGTGCAATGGAGGGTTTTCTGTGCGGACTCACGCGTATGCTGTCATATCTCTCCAGATAGGTGCATTCGGGAAGAACAACATCAGCCCAGCTTGTAATCTCCATGGGCATGGTGTCGATGGCCACCATCAGGTCGAGATGTTTGATTGCCTCAATGGTTTTGGCCTGATCGGGGAAGGTCATGATCAGGTTGGTGCCATAAACCAGCCATGCTTTAAAGCTGAAATCTCGCAGTTCCGCAGGAATGGTGGCATCGCAGATTTTTGAGGATACCGACTCGTCGGCCAGGTGAAACTGTCCGGGAAAAGCATCTCTCCAGGTTGTTTTTGGGGTAGGGAAAGGCGGATGAGGGTATGAAGGCAATACTGATGTAGAGGGATTGTAGAATCCGCCTCTTCGGCCCCAAGAGCCAAGCAAGGCGTTAAGGATTGCAACTGCCCTCAGCCTCTGAGTGTCATCGCCATACCAGGTTACATGCCTGCCTGGGTGAATGATTACGGCGGGAGAGACATTGAACATTTCCTTAGCCGTTTTGCGGATTACGTCAGGCTGAATACCGGTAATTCCATAGGCCCATTCAGGTGTCATGCTGCTGACATGGGCTTTTAAAAGATCGTAACCGTACGTGTTCTTTTCCACATAATCTTTATCGATCCAGTTTTCTGTTGTCAGCACATTTATCCAGGATAATAGCAAAGCCAGATCGGTTGCGGGTTTTATGGGGAGCCAGTATTTCGATTTGCTTGCGGCAACCGAAAACCGGGGGTCGACGGTTATGATTGCGGCCCCTTTATCAATGGCATCCGACATCTCCTGAACCTGCCCGTTGTGCATATTCTCTCCAATATGAGATCCGATAAGCACAAGGCATTTTGTGTCGCGTATGTCAGTTCTCTCGGGGGATTCGATGGCTTCACCGAAAGTATTTATAAAGGCAACTTCCCTGGGACCGCGACACTGGGCATAGGAGGGAGCGGCAATGTTTGTTGAGCCATATGCTTTAAGAAGGTCCCCAAAATATTTCCCTCCCGATCCGTGGTTCATCAAGGCAACGCTTTCTGGGCCATAGTCTGAGGCTATAGATTTCATTTTTTCTGCAATCAGATCAAGTGCTTCTTCCCAGCTGGCTTCTCTGAACTTGTGCTCTCCACGCTCCCCGATACGGATAAGTGGGGTCTTTAACCTGTCGGTGTCGTTGTAAATCCCGACGCCGCCCGTACCCCTGGGGCAAAATCTTCCGTTACTGTGTTGATCTTCATCGTTTCCGGTGATTTTCCAGATGCTGCCATCTTCCCTTTTATATACCCAACCTGCACATTTCCAGAAGCAAATCTCGCAATACGTGGGAGTTCTTGTGAGATTGATTTTCATATCTCCCGTTGCTTCTTTTAATCCGGAAAAGTCGGTAATGTAAGCTAATGCGGAGAAGCCGACACTCAAGCCTCCCAACCCTAAGGCTGTTGTTTTTAGAAATTGTCTTCGCGACCCCATATCCGAGATATTAATTACTTAAATAACAACACTATGGATTCTGCTTTTGAAAAAGCCCGAGTAAATTTATCAAAAATATAATAATCTATATATATGGAACAACATATGCAGAGTTCCAGGGATTGTCATTCGAATGTAAATGCCAATAAATCAGACAACAACATATTATTTAGACTAAAACTGAATTATCAGGCGGTATGGTTTGCTGAGAAAGCAGGGTAGTATGAAATTGGAAATCAGCCAGTGCTTTTTCAAAAAGCCCGGCAATTGATAGATTTGAGAATGACAAAACTCGCAATGATTTTTTTGTTTTCTAGCAGCCGCCCTTGATTTTCGACACTTTAGCGACAACCGGCTGGGTCGAGTTTTTCAAAGCTTCGACAAGTGACTGCATATCGGTTGAAGCCTTATTCCTGAATTGATACGAGTTATGTTCTTTTTTGCTTGCGTCCGGTCCCGGTGGTGTTAATTCGAAAAACATCTTCCTGAAATCCTGGCTGGATTCGGAGAGGATAAAGTTTTCTGCGCTTCCAATAATTCCGGCCTTAAGGAAAGCTTTATTTACGCTTTGCGCATCATCCCCATAGAAATAGTTGGTCTTATGCTTCTGATCCAGAATTTCCTTCCATTCCCGGTCTTGCATTTTTTCAAAAGGTATGTTTATTGCGAAAGGGAGATGATACGACTTGAATGATTCGGGGTCTCTTGTGTCGATGATATTAATACGATAGTAATTAGTCACTATTTCATGAGCCAGTTTATCGGCGGGCACAAGCATGTTGGTGAAGTCGGTACGTTTCAGTTCTTTGGAAATTCTGGTTTCAATTCTGCTTTGGCTATCGGGCAAAAAGGCAACAATAGCTAATAAAATGAAAGCAAAGCCGATGGCGGAGGAGTAATATATGGCTTTTTGTTTAGTGACGCTCGAATTCACATTATTTACGCGGTTCTCGATAAGACCTGTTACATAAAATGCTGCGAACGCTATGGCTGAGAGAAGTATTGCGAAAACGATTTTCGACATGCCGAGCTGTTCGTTAATAAGTACAGGGCCCCAGGACTCGGCGATATAGATTTTCTCGAATAGGGGGAACCCCTCGATAAATACAAAAACACCAAGGGCCGATCCAAAGACAAAAGCCAGTCCGTCGAGTTTCCCTATAGATGCCGCACAAACACTGGTTCCCGGGCAAAAGCCACCGATAATAAAACCAATGCCCATAATGGCTCCTCCCACAAGTGCGGACCAGAGGAATGTTGGGTTTATGTAGATGAGGCTCAAATCGAGCAAACCCCAATGGGAAAGCAACAAAACGCCGATCATACCGGTGACTCCCGCAGTGAAAAACACCTTGAGAACAGTGAAATCGTAACCGTAAAAAAGTCCCACGAGCTTTTTGGTTGAGGAAAAACCAGCCTGCTCGAGAACAAATCCGAAACCGATTCCGGCAATCAGGGCAATGATAAGATTGAATTCACTACCAATAATAAAAGGTACTAAAGGTCCCATGAGTAATTATTTTAACCAAAGTTTTCTGAAAAAATACGCAAATGAATAGCCTGATCCGAATATCGCGAGCATGGTAATTATCCCACCAAACGACATTACTGCCATTCCGCTGAGAGCGGCACCGCTGGTGCAACCTCGTCCAAGCTGCGAACCGAACCCAAAGAGTGCGCCACCGATAATGGCAGCAACAATGCGGGTTTTGTTGGTTATGTTTGGTCCTCTTTCAAGCTTTATTCCCACACGGTTGGAAATTACCCCTGAAAAAAATGCACCAATAATTACACCAATGACTTCAAAAACAAGCCAGTCTTTGAGCGGACCCCCGGGGTGCTCTTTGTTATAGTCGTTTATGGAGGGCGTGTTGGCTGAGTGCTCAGGGGCAACAGCAACCACAGCAGAGAGAACTACGCTTTTAACAGCGCCGCTGGCACCTAAGCCACGCCCGGTGACGTAAATGGTTGCCAATAAAACCAGGCCGAGCAAAAAGCCGGCCAGGTAAGGATTCATGTATTTCTGCGAATTCATTATGCTGTTTGGGTTTTATCGTTTTTGGGAGTAATATCGATATGTTCCTCTTCGAGTTCCTCAAAGCCGGTAATCATTGCTTTGATATTGGAAGTGGGAGTTTTACCGGTAGTTGTCATATAAACATGCACAACCAGAAAAATCATCAGCAAGAAAGCTCCAAGGGTGTGCCAGAAAGCAATACTGGCAAGAGGATATTCCTCGATTACAACCATGTTGTTTTGGTCGAAAGTCTTATAAAGCAAATAGAAAATCCCGGAGATGATTGTTATGGGTACCAAAATAACTTTAAAACCGAGGTAGACGATTCGCTGTAGAGGATTGAGTTTACTCAGGCCTGTTTTTTCGGTGGGATGCGGATCCCCTTTAAAAATTCCTGAAATATAGTAGATTATTTGTTCCTTGAGTTTATCGGTGGTGGGGATGTATTGCCTCCATTCGCCGGTTGTCAGATGCCAGAAAATGGAAAAGGTAATCAGAGCGATTAGCATCCAAGAGGCAATTCTATGAAATTCGGCTGCTTTTTCAAATCCGAATATGTCCAATGTTCCGTGTACCTCAAATCCTGTTACTGCAAGAAAAATGATCAGCGATGCCTGAGTCCAGTGCCAGAAGCGTTCAAAACCTTTGTAGATATATACTTTATGCATGTTCGTTTATTTTATTGGGAAGACTTTTCATGTAAGAAGAATCTAAGCTGCGTCAGGCTCATCCTCATCGTAGTTGATAACCTGCTTTTCAAATTTGTCTTTAATTACGTTATATAGCATCCGGATGATTGCATGACCGAAAACTGCGGCAAGCGTTAGCAGAAAAGTCCAGTAACCAAAAAAATCAAGTGTCTTATTGTAGTCGCGACCCGGAACGTAAAAGCCCGAAAGATTTGCCAGCCTGCCATTGTCACGGGTATGACATTCGGCACAACTAACAGATTTTTCTTTTGGTGAAACCATATGGTTTATTGGCCAGTACATCTCAGTTTTTACGAAACCGTATTCCCCGCTGAAAGCCAGACCCGATTGCTTCATTCCTGCTTCTGCTGCTTCAACCCATTTGAAATCCTGCCAAAAGGCACTGTCACCATCATTTTCCCCATGAAGTTTGGGCTGAATCAGGCGATTGTAAACTTTATCATAAATCTGATCCCCCACATGAATCTTAACAGGTATGATTTTTGATTTCCGGTCGTTGTGCGAACCATATAAAGTATTCATCTTAACAGGGATCGATTGAATCGTATCGCCTAAAAGGTACTGATCGGCCGTGCCGTTAAACCAGATATAATCGGGTTTAACATTCCGTTCCCAGACAAAAGAACCCTTTATTGAAAGGTAGCTGTGGTTTCCAAGTGAATCGTCGATCTCGTAGGGCTCGCCATCTTTCAGCTTTCCGGCATCCGACCAGTTCCAGGCCATTTTGGTGGAATTGACTTTAGCATATTCCGGAATGTGGCAAGTCTGACAAGCGATCTTCGAGCCATGCCGGTTCAGCATATTGCTCAAATGGGGAGAAGAGCTGTGGCATTGCTCACAGGTTGAGCGGTTCGAGTTTTCTGTCGATACCGAATAAAGTTTTCCCAGAATCTGGTGATTTTTTGCCGAGTGGCAGGCCACACATTCCATGTTCATTCCGTTTGCAGCCATATGAACGTCAACATCGCGGTCGCACGATAAGTGAGCGCTTTCGAGATCTCCATGTTTCACGTTATTTCCGCCTCCGCCAAAAAAGTGGCATGAGCCACAATTGCTTTTCTTTGGTGACCCCACACTCTGCGCAACAGCTTCCAGGTTTACGGTACGATCGGGATATCCCGCCATGGCCGATCCTTTGAGATATTCTTCACTGTTGTCGTGACATACCATACAATCCACATTACGGGCATTATCAAAGTCGAAGGAATTGTTGTTCATCCCAAATCCGATATGGCATTTTGCACAGGACTTTTCGTTGGAATTCGTCCCGATGCAAAAATTATTCATAACGTTCTTCTTTCCCGAAGATGAAATTCCCCGCCCCTCAACATACGATACCCGTTCCCAATTCCAGTGGGATGAAGCCATTACCTCAAGGTGGGTTTCGGTATGGCAGGATATACAAGCCTCGGTTACTTCCTGTGGGGTTTTGAAATCCTTATGCAATGCAGGAAGCTTCGTGTGGTCCACAGAGGGGATATCTTTTAACGCATATTCGTGCTTTAGTTCCTCAAGCTTTAAATTGTAACCGTCTTCCTTGTGCAGAACATTCACCAAAACAAGGGCCGAAACGACAATAAATATAACTAGCAGTAAATTCCTGAGCATGTTGCTGTTTTTTTTCCAGATTATACCAAATGGGGTATAAAAGAGGGGTGATGTATTTGTTTTTGAAAAATAAATACAAATATATCGATATCTAAATATATAATTCTTTGGATGTTGGCTATTTCTTCATGTCCTTAAACATTTGGACTAATGGTGGCGAATTAAAATGTTGTTAAACAATGAGATGTGATTTATAAGGTTCAATAATTTATAATAAATCTTAATAATAATTTTGCCGGGTTAGATTGCAGTAAATAGGTTTCAGGGGGGAGGATAATGTATAGCAAAGTTTTATTTTCCGGGGATAATTGGCGGTAGGGAAAGGAGCTCGTCAGGATTATTAACGTTCATAAAAGTTGCAGGAGGCAGGCCCGGGATTTTCACGAAGTTTGTTTTAGCAACTTTCAGTATTTCCTGCATTTTGTATTGTTTTGACTGAATCATTTTTTCCATGACCAGGAGTACCGCAGCGGAGTAAATCCCAATAAGCGGCTCGGGTTGTCCTTGGTGGTTCAGGGCAACTGTTATTTCATATCCTTGAGAGTTCTTCAGGAGAGTTTGAATAATGTCAATAGTAATGAGAGGAAGGTCGCAGGGAAGAACAATTGCAGAGCTGAGGCGGATATTTTTAAGACAAGAATAAATTCCTCCAAGTGGACCGAGATTTGGCATTTCGTCTTCGATACGCCTGTAATTAAGGTTATCCAGGACAGGATTGGAGGAACTTATTAGGATATCCCCCGAGAAAAAGCTTAAGACGGATAAGCTGTATTCGTAAAGATTACGGTTTCCGTATTTCACAAAAGCTTTGTCAATGCCCATTCTTGTGCTTTTTCCTCCAGCCAGAAGAATCCCGGAAACAGTATCGGAAGCTTTGTTCATGGTGAGCAGAATGGGTGCGTGCAAAAATCGGACTAGATTCTGAGTTTCTTTGCCAGATTGGTGGCGAACACAAAATCGTTCAGCTCCTTGCAGTCGGTATTTAATATATCGTTATTGCTGCCTTCCCAGATTTTTTTCCCCTCATAGATAAAAACCACTTTATCACCGATTTCCATAACTGAGTTCATGTCGTGGGTGTTGACAATTGTGGTAATATTAAATTCCTCAGTTATATTCTTGATTAAGTTATCGATTACGATTCCGGTTTGTGGGTCGAGCCCTGAATTCGGTTCGTCGCAAAAGAGGAACTTCGGGTTTAGTGCGATGGCACGTGCGATTGCAACTCTTTTTTTCATACCGCCACTGAGTTCGGAAGGGTAAAGCGAATTGACATTTGTGAGGTTTACTCTTGCCAGGCAGAAGTTAACCCGGTCGAGTTTGTCGGAAAAACTCAGATCTGTAAACATATCCAGAGGCAGCATCACGTTTTCCTCAACAGTAGAAGAGTCGAAAAGTGCGGCTCCCTGAAAAAGCATTCCGATTTCTTTTCGGATTTCCTTTTTCTGTTTGAAATTCAGAGCATTGTATTGTCGGTTGCCATACCAAATTTCACCCTTGTCAACGGAGTGAAGTCCTACAATCGATTTCAGCAGAACCGTTTTTCCCGATCCGCTCTGTCCGATAATCAGGTTGGTTTTACCCTGTTCGAATATCACACTAACGTCATCGAGGACGATTTTGTCGTCGAATTTTTTGGTAAGATTTTTTACCTCGATCATGACAGAATGAGTTTGGTAAGGATTAAGTTAGCAAGTAAGACGAGAATAGAGCTGTAGACAACCGCTTTGGTGCTGCTTCTGCCTACTTCAAGTGCGCCTCCCTGTGCGTAATACCCCTGATATGCAGACATGGTAACAATAATAAAGGAATAGAAAACGACTTTTGTAACCGAGTAGCCGATATAATGGGGATAGAAAATATATTGAATACCATATATGTAGTCGCTTGGGGAAAGGATATCGGTTAGCAGGCAGGTTAAATATCCCCCAAAAATTCCAACAAACATGCTAAGCAGGGAAAGAATTGGGAAGAAAAACACTGCGGCGACGATTTTTGGCAAAATCAGGTAAGATGCGGCGTTTACCCCCATAATTTCCAAAGCGTCAATTTGCTCTGAAACCCTCATGGTTCCTATTTCCGAGGCAATACTCGATCCCACCTTGCCGGCAAGAATAAGGGCAACCATGGTGGATGAAAACTCGAGAAGGAGGGAGTCTCTTACTGTAACTCCAACCAGATATCTTGGCAGGAGAGGGTTTTCAAGGTTGTAATTTGTTTGGATTGTGATTACAGCTCCTACGAATATCGAAATAATGACAACAATCCCAAAGGAATTAATTCCTAATTTTTCTACCTCACGAATCGTCTGCCTGTAATACAAGATATATTTCTCAGGCTTGGCAAAAACTTTTGAGAGTAATACGAAGTATTGTCCAGCGTGTTCTAAAAACTTCATAGTGTCCAGTTTGATGCAAAAGTATGAATATTATCGATCAATCCGAATCGATTCTTAAAACAATCGGGGTGAAGGTTTGGAATTGAAAAAAGCAGTATCTTTATTTTTTTAATTTTTAAAGATAAAGCATTTCATGAACAATCATCAGTATTGCATTATAATGGCTGGGGGTATTGGCAGCAGGTTTTGGCCACTCAGCAGAACCAGCATGCCAAAGCAGTTCCTTGATATTCTGGGTGTAGGGAAAACATTGTTTCAGCAGACCTATGAGCGCTTCAGTAAAATCATTCCTGCGGAGAACATTTACATTGTCAGCAATGCAGAGTACAGCGGTATTATAGAAGCTCAAATCCCCGGGATCAAGCGCGAGAATATACTTTCTGAGCCCTACCGGCGTAACACGGCTCCCTGTATTGCTTATGCTGCCTACCGTTTAAAGCAGATAGATCCGGAGGCTGTAATGGTTGTTGCCCCTTCCGATCATCTAATCCTCAAGGAAGAGAAATTCCTCAGTCAGGTATCTGCAGGGCTTGAATTTGTTGGATCCCACGACGCCCTACTAACACTGGGGATGGATCCGAGCCGTCCCGAGACCGGATATGGTTATATTCAGGCAAACGGTGAAAACTCTATTGAAACCGGTGGCAATTCTTTCAGAAAAGTAAAAACATTCACTGAAAAGCCAGATATTAAATTAGCTCATATATTTTTGAAAAGTGGAGATTTTTATTGGAATTCCGGGATTTTCTTCTGGTCCGTTCAAAACATTGTTCAGGCTTTTGAGTCCCATCTCCCCGAAATAAGCAACTCTTTTGAAGAGGGAAAACTGGTTTACGGAACTCTTGAGGAAAAGACCTTTATTGAGAAGACCTATGCGGGATGCAAAAATATTTCCATCGATTATGGGATAATGGAGAAGGCTGATAACGTTTATGTTTTAACAACCGATATTGGCTGGTCGGATTTGGGAACATGGGGCTCTCTCTTTGATCAGAAAGAAAAAGACCAAAACGGCAATGCCTTGATCGGTAAAAATATTTTTGTTTATGACGTGAACGAATCCCTTGTTAGAGTTTCAGGGGAGAAGCTTGTCGTTTTGCAGGGGCTCGAGGGGTATATCGTTGTACAGAGTGATGATGTGCTGCTGGTATGTAAGAGAGACGAGGAACAAAGAATCAAGCTGTTTGTTAATGATATTAAAATAAGCAAGGGGGACGGGTTTATCTGAGACTCGGAAAATCGAGATGTAAATCAACAGGCCTGCAGGCCGTAAAAACAGATCTTTTTCTTCCTCAGGCAGAATTAAGCTTAGCGATAAATGGAACTAAGAGGATACTACACGATAGGATTGCTGATACTTTCTAATGCATTCATGACGCTGGCCTGGTACGGCCACTTGAAATTCCGTGAATTGCGATGGTTTGAGAACCTCGGTTTATTTTCGATAATAATGATTAGTTGGGGAATCGCCCTCTTTGAATACTTCGCACAGGTTCCCGCAAACCGGATCGGCTTCAGCGCAAACGGAGGCCCCTTTTCGCTGGTTGAGCTAAAGGTTATTCAGGAGGTTATAACCCTGATAATTTTTGCAGGTTTCACCCTGATTTTTTTCAAGGAAGAGGTGCTGCGTTGGAATCACTTGGTGGGATTTGCGTTCCTGGTGCTTGCCGTCTACTTTATTTTCAAGAAATAAGATTACTTGGTGAGGAAGAGGCTGATTATCCAATAGATACCGGCACTCATAAGCATGGTTCCAGGAATAGTGAAAACCCATGCAATCACAATGTTTCCGGCCACACCCCAGCGAATCGATGAGACCCGCTTAGTAAGTCCAACGCCCATAATTGAGCCGGTTATTGTATGTGTGGTGCTGACAGGAATTCCTGCAACAGCGCTGCCGATTAATGTCAAAGCCCCTGCGGTTTCTGCGCTGAATCCCTGTACCGGTTTTAAATGGGTTAGTCCGCTGCCCAGGGTTTTGATAACCTTTTTACCCCCTGCCAGGGTGCCTAATGCGATCATCCCGTAACTAGCAAAAATAACCCAGGTTGGCACATAGAATTCCGTTCCAAGGTAGCCGGTACTAAAAAGCAGTATGGCAATAATCCCCATTGTTTTTTGTGCATCGTTGGATCCGTGTCCCAAACTGAAAACGGCAGAAGACAATAACTGCATAAACCTGAAAAGCTTATCAACCTTTCGGGGGTGTGCGTTTCGGAACACCAGCATGGTTATGATCATGATGAAGTATGAAAGAACCAGTCCGATTAAGGGAGAAAGAACAATAAAGAGTAAAACTTTTGTGATACCGGCCGATAAAATGGCTGAAGTTCCCCCAACCACAAGTGCCGGACCCATCAATCCCCCAATCAGGGCATGAGATACGCTGATTGGCATTCCTAAACGTGTACAGGTGAAAACCCAAATAATGGCTCCCAAAAGGCCTCCTAAAATTACATACTCGTTAATAATACCGGGATCAACAATTCCTTTTCCAATTGTTGTGGCTACCTTGACTCCGAAAAAAAACACAGCTGCGAAATTGAAGAATGCAGCCCAGGCAACAGCCATCAAGGGAGATAGAACTTTTGTTGAAACAATGGTGGCAATCGAATTGGCCGCATCATTCATACCGTTCAGAAAGTCGAATAGCAAAGCAATGATGATCGTGATAATTACAATTGTAAGCATAAAAGCGAATTAAGATACTTTGAGTATTATCGTTTTCAATATGTTCGATACTGCTTTAATACAATCAGCAGTGTCTTCCATATTTTCAAGCATTTCCTTTTGCTTTATCAACTCAATGGCATCCTTTTCTTTTTTGAACAGGCTTGAAATAGTGGAGTGGTATAGATCATCGGCTTCTTTCTCCAGATCGGATATCTTTTTGCACGCTTTTAGAATCTTGTTTGGCTTTTTCAGGTCGTGCAATTCTTTAATGGAGATATTGAGCTGCTCAGCACTCTTTGATATCAGCTTTGCAAATTCCTTAAACTCGGTGGGTATTTCTTTGGGACGGTAAAGCCTGATTCTCTGTGCAACCCCGTTTATAAGGTTAATAACTTCATCGAGAGTAGTGGTAAGGTGGTTGATGTCTTCCCGGTCGAAGGGAGGTACAAATGATTTGTCGAGATCATCAAAAATTTTCTGAGCAACCTCATCGCCTTTGTTTTCAATATCTTTTATTACTTTAAAAAGATCTTTTTGCTTTACCGGATCATCATGTTCAAATATCGTTAGCTGTGCAGCTGATGCTTTTACTATTAAATCGGACATATTAACAAACATGGGAAAGAACTTCTTGTCGATAGGAACGAGTTTTTGGAAAAATGTGTTGACGCTCATAGAATTATAAATTGATATTTTCAAATACTTGGCGATATTAGGTATTTAATATTAAGCCAATGTTAACTAAAAATAAATTATTGATGCTGTTGAGTATGCGGATTTTCGTTACGACATAGCTACTCCACCGGAAACAACGAATTTCATAGCCTCTGTTGGGGCCATGTTGAGTGCCCTGACATGTTCTGCAGGAACGATAAACATCTCCCCTGAGAAATTATAGGAATGGGGAAAATATACCGCTACCTTGTCTTTTATTCCCAAACTGCTAAGGTCTTCCTGGGTTAAAAAGCCTACCTTTTCGAGTTCTGAAATAGTATTTACCTTTACCAAAACGGGTTGAGTGAATTTCTTTTCCTTGCCCACAAAAGCAGAAAGCAAATCGCGTATCGACGAGTAAATCAGTTTGAAGAGGGGGGCCCTTTCCATCAATTTTTCAATCACGCGACGAATCGGAGTCCCGAGAATGGATCCACCTATCATGCCCAGAATGGTAATCATCACAAACAGCAGCAATATTCCCAATCCGGGTTACGTTAAAAAGTAAGACAATCGCGTAAACCGTAAGCCCCAGCGGTGCAACATAAAGTAGACCCTGGAAAAAAAATCCAAGTAGTTTTTTCATTATTATTTGTGTTTCCTAAGTTCTTCTTTCTTTGCTTTTGGCAAACTTGCCACAATCAATTCGTAGGAGTGTGTGATAAGCGAGGAGACAAGGTTTTTCTTAAGACTCCCATCCATAACAATCGTGTTCCAATGTTGCTTGTTCATGTGATATCCTGGCAGAATTGCCGAAAATTCCTCCCTAAGAGCTATTGCTTTTTCGGGATCGCATTTCAGGTTAATACGCGGTTCGCCGCTTAGGTTCACAAGCGCGAATATTTTGTTCATCACTCTGAATACCAGAGTGTCGTCGCCAAACGGCATGTCTTCGGTGACTCCTTTCAACGACAGGCAAAATTCCCGGATTTCTTCAATATTCATAAGTGTTTCAAGAATACATGAGAATGCAAATTTAGACATTTATTGCATACTTGCAGCAACAGATCGTTTTGAAACTATATCGCTGCATTTATTGCCAATTACCAGTTTACCCCGGGAATAAAGGCGTTTTCGATGTGTTCTATTTCGGTTCCTTCCCCCGAGAACGTAACAACCACAAGGTCAAAGCGGGTTTCTTTCTCTATCCCGAATTTGTTGATGTAGGCCTCCGCCGCATCCACAATGAACCGCTGCTTTCCTCTTGACAAGAGTTCATCGGCAGTTACTCTGTCCCTGCCGAATCGGCTCTTTACCTCAACAATAACAAGCATATCGCTTTTTTCCGCAACAATATCAATTTCTTTCTGGAAAAACCTCCAGTTGCGGTGCAGGATGCGAAATCCTTTGGATGCCAGGTATTCTGCCGAAAGGTCTTCAGCTTCCCGGCCTTTGTCGTTATGTTCAGCCATTTTTAACAGATTTGAATGCAACTATTTTCTTGAAAAAGCAACCGTCGAGCGGTTTGCTTCTACTCTTAATTGCATTTGCCTGCCAAAAATCAGCGTCCGATTGTCGTTTTGATGGCCGGAGGGGAAAGAAAACGCTACCGGGAAATTGAATTTCTCCACAACCTCCGAAATAATGTCCTCATAGTTTTTTCCAAAGGGAATGGCATTGTCCTTCAAATCGGTAAAGCCTCCGATTACCAAAGCCTTGATATTATTGAGCGACCCGCTGTGAAGAAGGTTTAACATCATCCGGTCGATATGATAAAGATATTCGTCGATATCCTCAATAAATAATATTTTCCCCCTGAGATCGGGATAAAAGGTGGTGCCATTTAAACTGTAAAGAATCGAAAGATTTCCTCCACTCAATTCACCTTTAGCCTCGCCCTCCCGGTTTCCGGAAAACCCCGGAAAGCTATATTCCAGAATTTCACCGAACAGAGCTTTTCGGAGGCTTTCTGCCGATACTTCAATTTCAGGGTTGCCAGGTTTGTAGGTCAGAGGCATTAAGCAATGAAGACTCTCGGTGTTCAGGAATTTGTTCAGGTAGCAATGAAATACGGTAATGTCGGAAAATCCTGCAATCCATTTCGGGTCCTTTTCGAATTTTGAGAAATCGATAAGACGAAGGGTTCTCAGTGAACCATAACCGCCCCGAGCGGCAAGAATGACTCTTACCTGCGGGTCGTCAATCATGTCCTGAAAATCAGAAGCACGTTCCTCATCGCTTCCCGAATACTGGTTGCTGGCCCCAAAAAGGTTTTTGGAAAACTTGTACTTTAAGCCCCATGATTCCAGGAGAGTTGTAAATGCAACAACCTCATTGGGACTGACTTTTCGGGCAGGAGCAACTATACCAACAGTATCTCCGGGTTTTAGGTATTGGGGAGTAATCATAATGGACGCAAATTAGGAATAATACTGGATTAAGACAACGGTATGCAGGTGAAAAAACAAGCGTTATCAGAGAGGGATGTTTGCTTTTGGGCATTTTCTGCAAACGAGGACAACCATGCACAAGAAACACCTGAATTTACTGATTGTCTTCACTACATCTCCATCCTCCCGAGCTAATTTTTTATTATCTTTGCGCTTTACTTTAAGAATCATCAATTTCTTCATGAAAGACTATAAAAGGTATCTACTTACCGCTGCATTGCCCTATGCCAATGGGCCTATCCATTTTGGTCACCTTGCCGGGGTATATATACCCGCTGATATTTTTGCCCGTTATCTAAGGTTAAAATCCGAGGACATTATTTTCGTCTGCGGCTCCGATGAGCACGGTGTTCCCATCACCATTAAAGCCCGGAACGAAGGTGTAAGCCCGCAGGATGTGGTTGATAAATACCACCGCATCAATAAGGAGTCGTTCGAAAGACTGGGAATCACATTCGATATTTATTCCCGCACCAGCTCACCTGTGCATTATGAAACGGCTTCCGAATTTTTCAGAAATCTATACGACAAAGGCGAATTTATTGAAAAAACTACGGAGCAGTATTTTGATCCTGAAGCTCAGCAATTTCTTGCCGACCGCTACATCACAGGAACCTGTCCGCGCTGCGGCAATGATAGCGCTTATGGCGACCAGTGCGAAAGCTGCGGATCATCCTTGAACGCCACCGACCTTATCAATCCCAAATCGATGATTTCCGGCTCGGTCCCGGTTCTAAAGGAGACCCGGCATTGGTTTCTTCCCCTCGACAAATATGAGCCCTGGCTAAAGCAATGGATACTTGAAGAAAATAAACACTGGAAACCGAATGTTTACGGGCAATGCAAATCCTGGCTCGACAGCGGGCTGCAACCTCGTGCCGTAAGCCGCGATCTCGACTGGGGAATCCCGGTGCCTGTTGAAGGTGCCGAGGGAAAGGTTTTATATGTGTGGTTCGATGCTCCCATTGGCTACATCTCGGCTACCCGTGAGCTTACGCCTGACTGGAAGAAATATTGGAAGAGTGAGGATACCCGCTTGATTCATTTTATCGGGAAAGACAATATTGTTTTCCATTGCATTGTTTTCCCCGCCATGCTCAAAGCCGAAGGGAGTTACATTTTGCCCGAAAACGTTCCGGCCAATGAGTTTCTTAATCTCGAGGGAGACAAACTAAGCACTTCCCGTAATTGGGCCGTTTGGCTGCACGAATACCTTGATGAGTTTCCGGGGAAGCAGGATGTGTTGCGCTATGTATTATGCGCCAATGCCCCTGAAACCAAGGATAACGATTTTACCTGGAAGGATTTTCAGGCCAGGAACAACAACGAATTGCTGGCGATATTCGGTAATTTTGTAAACCGTACCCTGGTTCTTACTCATAAGTATTTCGGGGGAAAAGTTCCAAAGGCTTCCACATTGACGGGCTTTGACAAAGAGGTCCTCGAGCAGTTTACGAAATCCCGATTAGCCGTTGAAAAGAGTCTGGACACATTCAGGTTCCGGGAAGCCCTCAAAGAAGCAATGGACCTGGCGCGGCTTGGGAACAAGTACCTTGCCGACACCGAACCCTGGAAAGTTTACAAAACCGATCCTGAAAGGGTGCAGACAATTTTGAATATTTCTCTGCAACTTACCGCAAACCTCTGCATCTTGTTCGAACCGTTTCTCCCCGATACAACTGCAAAACTCAGAAAATTTATCAACCTTGATAAGCAGTTATGGAGCGAAGCCGGGCGAACCGATTTACTGCCTGAGGGGCACATCATTAACGATCCGGAATTGCTTTTTGAACGGATCGAGGATGAGGTTATCGAAGCACAGTTGCTTAAACTCACGAGCAGTCGCGAGGCTAAAGCAAATTCCACTGTCGGAACCGCTCCTGAACCCGCTAAGGCAAATGTAAGTTTCGACGATTTTGGGGCAATGGATATAAGGGTTGCAACCATACTTTCGGCCGAAAAGGTGGCTAAAACAAAGAAATTATTGAAGCTTCAGGTAGATACCGGCTTGGACATCCGCACGGTTGTATCGGGAATTGCAGAATATTTTGAACCAGAAACTCTTGCCGGACAAAAAGTTTGCATCCTGCTAAATCTCGAACCCCGCGAAATAAAAGGGATTCAGTCACAAGGGATGATCTTGTTATCGGAGAACAAGGATGGTAGATTGTATTTCGTGGAGCCCAGGGCTGAGGCTTTGAATGGAAGTGCGGTAAAGTAGTTTCAGTTGTCTCACGATCAGGCTTATGTGCTTATGATCGGGAAGTTGAAATAAACTTATTTCCCGGTCCGCTCAACCTGATTAACAAAATACTTTGTGTCTCCTCTCCACCAAAATCGCATATACCTCTTTTTGAAGTGGAGGTTTACCCTTTCCCCGCTCAAAGCGACCTGCTGTAAGGTATTTATCACAGCTGTATCACTTCTTTGAACCGAAAAATCAAAAGTCTCTGCAATAGGGCTCACACCTTTCAATGCACCGAAAGTTTCAAGGCTGAGCTTGCCTTCAAAGGTTTTAAAAACCATTCCCTTTTCACTTATTCTCAACACTTTTCCAGCCATTACTCCGTATTCATAGGTACCCCAGTATAGGAAGGAAAATAGTCCGATAAGGCCAATTATCAAAACAACAAGAACCTTTTTTAAGGTTGATGCAACAACGCGCTTTGTTTTTTGAAGAAATGTTTCACTGCTCATTTTTCCTGGGATTTTTAGTTAAGCCCTAATAACCAGGCTGCATTATTCTTTGTTTTTTGCTTGAACCGGGTAAGCTCCTGAAGTCCGGTTTCTTTGTCGCTGAACGAAAGGGCGCTTACCCTGTACAGTTGGTCCCCCTGCTGGATTACCAAGGCGGGGTATCCCTGTTCGGTGAGCGACTGCTGAAGTATGCCGGCATTTATCTTATCTTTGAAGCTGCCTGCGATAATATGGAATTCTTTATAGTCGGAAGGAATGGCCTCTGCATTTTGCATTGGTTCAGAGTCCTCGTTTATTGTCAAAGCGTTTTCCTGAAGCGTCATGGAATCAATAGCTTTGCCAAGATCTCCGCTTAAGGTCGATTCAAGGTCCCAGTCTTCTTCCTCGGGAAAAAGTTCGGACTCGTCGCCGCTTCCTTGTTTAAAGAATGAGCCTCCCGGTCGATCCAAAAGGTCTGTCGTCATTCGTATCAGCACAAACGAAACCAGGATTATCATTACCGCACCGGTTAAGATCCAGAAAATACTCCGGTTATTTTTATTGTCTGCAGGTCGGGACGTAGCCCCCTGACTTACGAAAGCTGCTGTTTCAGATAAAATTTGTTTTTCTTCAGCTTCCGTCGAAGGCTGCCCAATCTTTTCCTCGCTCTTTTTGATGCTTTCAGGCTCTTGCTCGGAGGCTGTTGCCTCTTCAACTGTCTCTGTTTCAATATCTTCTTGCTGTGCAACCACTTCTTCTGACAATTCCTCCTCGGCGGTCAACTCATCAACAGAATCCAACTCAAAAGATTCAAGGCCGTAGGACTCAAACCCCAGCTTGAAATCAGGGTCTTTCTCGAACCGGAAAACATTTTCAGTGTCCCTGAAGAGTTTGCCAAACCCGTAAAATGTATATTCCTCGCCTTTATTGAGTGCAAAAAGGATTTCATCGATATATTCCAGCACCTTCTGCCGGGAATCCTCGATGCTGATGTCTTCTGCAGCTGCAATATTCTTTGTCAAAAGTCCGTCGTCAAGGCTTTTATCAGGGTTAAAAACGATCTGAATGCCGGGTGGAATTATTTTTTTCCCCTCAATACGTGAAACACTCTTGCGGATTTCAAAGGAACCAAATCCCGGAAGTGTTACCGTTTCATTGAAAAGCAGTTGATCCTTAATGTATTCGAGTAGAGCCAAGGGTGTAATTTTGAACAAATTTATAAAAAAACGGTTTTCTCCTTGCGAACAAACGCATAAAGTTACTAACGTTTTTAAGAATTTGACTAATTTCACATCGCCGTTATTGCTTAACTTTGCATTCGGCCAAATTTGTAGTCGATGGAAGAAATTAAAATGGTTGACCTAAATGGTCAATATGAAAGAATAAAAAGAGAGGTCGACGAGGCTATTCAAAAAGTTCTCGACAGCACCGCGTTTATAAAGGGGCCTGATGTTAAAGCCTTTGAACTGGCGTTGGCTTCTTACCTTGATGCGGGCACGGTTATATCCTGTGCCAACGGCACAGATGCTCTACAGATTGCCATGATGGCATTGGAGCTTAAGCCGGGCGATGAAGTAATCACAACTCCTTTTACTTTTGTTGCAACCGTTGAAGTCCTGAAACTTCTTGGTTTGAAACCTGTGTTTGTGGATATCGAGCCCGGGACTTTTAATATCGACATCGATAAGCTTAAAATTAAAATTTCCAGCAGAACAAAGGCCATTGTACCGGTGCATCTTTTTGGTCAGTGCGCCAACATGGAGCGTTTATCAGCTTTTGCCAGCGAGTATGGCTTGTATATTATAGAGGATGCAGCTCAAAGTCTGGGCTGCAATTATCGGTTTTCCGACGCTTCGGTAAGAAAATCAGGTACAATTGGCACCATAGGCTGCACATCATTTTTCCCCTCCAAGAATTTGGGTGCCTTCGGTGATGGAGGTGCCCTGTTCACAAACAATCCGATTCTTGCCGCCAAACTTCAGGCTCTTGTAAATCACGGAATGATTCAGAGATATCACTATGATTATGTTGGGGTTAATTCACGTCTCGACACCTTGCAAGCAGCTATCCTGAATGTTAAGCTGAAACATCTGGATGAATATAACCGTGCACGGCAGTCCGCAGCCGAATTTTACGATAATGCTCTCGGGGAATTGAAGGATATCACTATCCCTTCCAGAAGCAAATTCAGCGACCATATTTTTCATCAGTACACACTTCGGGTCTTGGGTGGAAAGCGTGATGAACTCAAAAATCATTTGGAGAAATCTTCTGTCCCGGCAATGATCTATTACCCAGTACCACTCCATCTGCAAAAAGCCTATGCCGACCTGGGTTATAAAATTGGTGATTTCCCGATCGCAGAACAAGCGTGCCATGAAGTCCTGTCCCTTCCCATGCATACTGAGTTGAGTGAAGAACAACTATATTTTATTACGGAAAGAATAATTGAATTTGTAAATTAGCCAAAATGAAAAACAACGATTTTTTTGTTCACGAGTCTTCCTATATCGATGAGGGCTGTATTATTGGGAAAGGTACCAAAATATGGCACTTTACTCATGTAATGAATGATAGTGTGATTGGTGAGAACTGCAACCTGGGCCAAAACGTTGTTGTTTCCCCAGAGGTAAAGCTTGGTAATAATGTGAAAGTTCAGAACAATGTTTCCATTTACACTGGGGTAATATGCGAAGACAATGTATTCCTGGGCCCATCAATGGTTTTTACGAATGTGGCTAATCCGAGAAGCGCCATTGTGCGCAAAGATCAGTATCAGCAAACCCTTGTTAAGGAGGGAGCTACGATTGGCGCCAACGCTACGATTATTTGCGGAAACACGATTGGCCGATTTTCTTTTGTTGGCGCCGGAGCTGTAGTAACCCATGACGTTCCTGACCATTCCCTTACCATAGGTAACCCGGCTCGCCATGTGGGTTGGATGAGCGAAAGAGGACACCGTCTTAATTTCGACGGGGAGGGAATCGCATTTTGTCCGGAAAACAATGAGAAGTATCTGCTAAATAATATGATTGTAAAGAAAATACCCAACTAATTCCAAATACCTTGAATAGCACTAAAAACTTTGCGATCATAGGCGTGGCTGGCTACATAGCCGTTCGCCATCTTAAAGCAATTAAGGAAACCGGAAATGTACTGTTGGCTGCTCTCGATAAATTCGACAGTGTAGGTTTTATAGACAGTTATTTTCCCGATGCCGACTTTTTTGTGGAATTTGAACGTTTCGATCGTCATATCGACAAACTTAAGCGTGGTGGTAAAAAAGTCGATTTTGTAAGCATCTGCTCACCCAATTACCTCCACGATTCCCATATCCGCTTTGCCCTGCGCAACGATCTGGATGCAATTTGTGAAAAGCCTGTGGTGCTCAATCCCTGGAATATCGATGCGCTGCAAAGTTTCGAAAAAGAAACGGGTCGCAGGGTTTACAATATTCTGCAGCTTCGCCTTCACCCCTCTATCCTGGACCTTAAAAAGCGTATCGATGAGGGCCCTTCCGACAAGGTTTATGAGATCGACCTTTCGTATATCACCAGCCGCGGAAACTGGTACCATTTCTCCTGGAAAGGCGATGAGCACAAGTCGGGCGGCATTGCTACAAACATCGGGGTGCATTTCTTTGATATGCTTACATGGATTTTCGGGGGAGTAAAAAGCAATACCGTTCATATTCTTAAAAACGACAAAGCTGCAGGATATCTTGAACTCGAAAAAGCTCGTGTGCGCTGGTTTATGAGCATCGACTTCAACGATGTTCCCAAAGCCTTTCAGGAAAAAGGGCAGCGTACCTTCCGCTCCATAACCGTTGACGGCGATGAACTTGAGTTCAGTGGAGGATTTACCGATCTTCACACCCAAACATATCAGGCGATCCTCGCAGGGAAAGGATTCGGACTTGAGGAGGCCCGCACATCAATAGAAACCGTATATAACATCAGAAATGCTTCTCCTGTTGGCTTAAAGGGAGATGTTCACCCAATTGCTCATACCATAAAATAATAAATATGTACACAGAACTAGTTGAAAGAAAGCAAAAATTGGCCGTCATTGGTCTTGGATACGTTGGACTTCCAATCGCTCTTGAATTTGCGCGAAAAATTGAGGTAATCGGCTTCGATATCAAGCCTGACAGGATTGACCTGATGAACAGGAAAATTGATCCCAGCAACGAGCTCGAATCTACAGACTTCGACAACTGCAATATTTATTTCACTGCAAAACCTGAGGAGCTGAAAGAAGCCACCTTTTTTATTGTGGCTGTGCCTACGCCTATCGATGAGCACAAACTCCCGGATCTTAGACCGCTCCTGAGCGCCACCGCAACTGTAGGAGCAGTTCTTAAAAAAGGCGATTATGTGGTGTATGAAAGTACCGTATACCCGGGTTGCACCGAAGAAGACTGTATTCCAATCCTGGAGAAAAAGTCGGGACTGAAATACATAAAGGATTTCAAAGTTGGATTTTCACCCGAGCGTATTAATCCGGGCGACAAAAATCACACCCTTACCAAAATCATGAAGGTAACATCGGGCTGCGATGAGCAATCTTCAGAAGAAATTGCAAAAGTTTATGAGCTGGTAATTACCGCAGGGGTTCATCGCGCCAGCTCAATCAAGGTTGCCGAAGCGGCAAAAATTATTGAAAATACTCAGAGGGATATCAATATCGCATTCATGAACGAGCTTTCCATGATCTTTTCCAAAATGGGAATCAATACCTATGAAGTTCTCGAAGCGGCAGGTACCAAATGGAACTTTCTGAAATTCTACCCCGGACTGGTGGGAGGCCATTGCATCGGAGTTGATCCCTATTACCTTACCTATAAATCGGCCAAATACGGACACCACGCGCAGATAATAAATGCCGGTCGTTCCATTAACGACAGCATGGGCCAGTATATCGCCCGCGAAATTGTTCAGAAACTTATCGCATTGGGTAAGGAATTGAAAAATACACGGGTGCTTGTGATGGGTATCACCTTTAAGGAAAATGTAAGCGATATACGAAATTCCAAGGTTGTAGATGTAATTATGGAACTCAAACAATTCGGACTCCATGTTGACGTTATCGATCCGCATGCCGCTCCAGAAGAAGTTATGGAAGAATACGGAATCGACATGTCCGAAACCGTAAATCCGCGCTACGACGCCATCGTGGCAGCAGTTAGTCATGATGAATACCTGAATAAGGATGAGAAATATTTTCGGGGGATTGTACACGAGCCTGCCCTGATGGCCGATTTAAAGGGAATTTACAGGGACAAGATCAAACACCTTGTTTATTGGAGCCTCTAGTACTTTAATACAAAGGGATAATCATAAAATTTCAAAATGAGCAAATTAATTCTTGTTACCGGGGGAACCGGTTATATTGGTTCTCATACCTGCATAGAGCTTATGAATGAAGGGTTTGAGGTATTAATTGCCGACAATTTGTCCAATTCGGATATAAGCGTACTCGATGGAATTGAAAAGACTTCGGGTAAAAGGCCATTTTTCGAAAAGGTCGACCTGTCCGACGAGACCTCCACAAACCTGCTTTTCGATAAATACCCTGGAATTGTTGCCATAATTCATTTTGCAGCATACAAAGCAGTTGGGGAATCCGTTAGTATCCCTCTAAAATACTATTACAACAACCTTAACTCTCTGATTCATTTGTTGAACAATATGGAACGGAAAAAGGTTGCAAACATCGTTTTCAGCTCCTCGTGCACTGTTTATGGGGAGCCCGATGAGTTGCCGGTTACCGAGAAAGCTCCGATTAAACCGGCTAGTTCGCCCTATGGGAACACCAAGCAAATTTGCGAGGAAATCCTCAGGGATACCGGGGCCGTAAATGAAAACCTGAATATCATCTCCCTCAGGTATTTTAATCCTGTTGGTGCTCATCCTTCGGCTAATATTGGCGAACTTCCATTGGGGGTTCCAAATAATCTGGTACCCTTCATCACCCAAACAGCTATTGGTCTCCGCGACGAACTGAAAGTTTTTGGAAGCGATTACAATACCCCCGACGGTACTGCAATCCGCGATTATATCAATGTTGTTGACCTTGCAAAGGCACATGTTATTGCTATCAAGAGACTTCTGGGGAAGGCGGGAAAGAAGAAACTCGAGGTTTTTAACCTTGGAACTGGCCGCGGTGTATCGGTTCTGGAAGTAATAAATGCTTTCGAAAAAGCCAGCGGTGTGAAACTGAAATACAAAATTGTTGATCGCAGGGAAGGTGATGTTGAAAAAGTATTTGCCGACACCCGTTTTGCAAACACGGAACTGGGATGGAAGGCAGAAAAAAATCTCGAGGAAACCCTGGCTTCCGCTTGGAAATGGGAAAAGAAAATCAGAAACAAGTAAATTTCTATGATATGAAAACTATACTTATCACCGGAGGCGCCGGATTCATTGGATCTCATGTTGTAAGGCTCTTCGTGAACAAATACCCGGATTATAAAATTGTCAATCTCGACAAACTCACATATGCAGGTAACCTGGAGAACATCAGGGACATAGAGAGCAAATCCAATTACGAGTTTGTAAAAGGGGATATTGTCGATAGTGCTTTCGTTTCCGATTTGTTCAAAAAGTATGGATTTCAGGGAGTTATCCATCTTGCCGCCGAGTCTCATGTCGACCGGTCCATTTCAAACCCCACGGAATTTATTTATACCAACATCATTGGAACGGTCAACCTGCTCAATGCAGCCAGGGCGGAATGGACGGAAAAGCCGGGCGATAATCTTTTTTACCATATCTCCACCGACGAAGTTTATGGCAGTCTGGGCGAAGAGGGCCTTTTCACAGAAGAAAGTCCTTACGACCCACGCAGCCCCTATTCCGCATCGAAAGCCAGTTCCGATCATCTTGTACGGGCATGGTACCACACTTTTAAGCTGCCGGTGGTTATCTCAAATTGCAGTAACAACTACGGGCCCAACCAGTTTCCTGAGAAGTTGATTCCGCTTGCAATCAACAATATCAAAAACATGAAGGCTGTTCCTGTGTATGGCAAAGGGGAAAATATCCGCGACTGGCTTTTTGTGGAAGATCATGCAAAAGCCATTGATGAGATATTTCACCGGGGAAAGACAGGGGAAACCTATAATATCGGTGGTATAAATGAGTGGAAGAATATTGATCTTATACAACTTCTATGCAAGATTATGGATGATAAGCTCAGTCGCAGTGCTGGTACCTCAGCCTCGCTTATCACCTATGTGAAAGACCGCGCAGGACATGATCTCCGTTATGCCATCGACTCCTCAAAACTCCAGGCCGATCTTAACTGGGCTCCTTCGCTTCAGTTTGAGGAAGGCTTGGCAAAAACTGTAGAATGGTATCTCCGTAACGAAGTTTGGATGAACAACGTGATGACCGGGGATTATGAAAAGTATTATGATAAGCAGTACGTAAAACGCTGATTGCTTTAGCCTCCTTTCCAGGAGGTTAAAGCGTTAGTGATTATTAATTGCCAGAGAGGATTGGCAGTTCTATTCTACCGTAACCGATTTCGCCAGATTTCGCGGCTGGTCAACATTACATCCCCTGAGAACAGCAATATGGTAAGCAATTAGCTGCAGAGGGATTACCGAGAGCAGGGAGGTAAGTTCCTCCATTGCCTGGGGTATTTCCAAAACATGGTCGGCCATGCTTTTAATGGTTTTGTCGCCTTCTGAAACAATAGCGATCACAATTCCATTGCGGGCTTTTACCTCTTGGATGTTGCTTACAATTTTCTCGTACGACTTGTCGTTGGTTGCGATAACTACCACAGGCATGTTGCGGTCTATCAGAGCAATTGGGCCGTGTTTCATCTCAGCAGCGGGATAGCCTTCAGCGTGGATATAAGATATTTCCTTGAGTTTGAGGGCTCCTTCTAGTGCTACCGGGAACGAGTATCCCCTTCCTAAATAAAGGAAATTGGTTGCATTCTGGTATTGTTCGGCAATAGCCTTAAAAGCTTTGTCGTGAAGTAGTACTTTTTCGATTTTGGCGGGAATATCCGATAATTCCTGGATCAGGGCATGGTAGCGTTGTGGTTCGAGAATGCCTTTTTTATATCCAATCATGGCAGCCATCATCGCCAGAACCGTAACCTGTGCTGTAAAAGCCTTGGTTGAGGCAACCCCGATTTCTGGTCCGGCATGCATGTAAACTCCTGCATGGGTCTCCCTCGAGATACTGGATCCTACTACGTTGCAAATCCCCAGAACCAATGCCCCGCGGTCTTTGGCTAATTGTATAGCGGCCAGAGTATCTGCGGTTTCACCACTCTGACTGATAGCAATTACAATATCATCTTTGTCGATCAGAGGATTGCGATACCTGAACTCAGAGGCATATTCTACTTCAACCGAAATCCGGGCGATATCTTCAAGGAGGTATTCACCCACCATGCCTGCGTGCCATGAGGTTCCGCATCCGATAATCACTATTCTTTTCGCATTGATGAGGCGTTCCTCCACGTTGAACAAGCCGCCCAGATGTATAGAGGTTTTGTCTTGTGAAACTCTTCCCCTGAAAGTATCGAGAATAGAACGGGGCTGCTCGAAAATTTCCTTGAGCATGAAATGATCATAACCGTTTTTCTCAATCTCGCTGATTCCAAGATCGATCTTTTGTATTTTTGGGGTGAGTTTGTCGTTCCGGATAGTTTTCAAAATGAGCTCGTCGCGGCTGATAATTGCAACATCCTCATTGTTTAGGTAGATCACACGGTCGGTGTATTCAACAATCGGCGTGGCGTCGGATGCAATGAAATACTCACCGTCGCCAATTCCCAAAACAAGGGGACTGCTCTTTCGGGCAGCGATAAGTTTATCCGGCTCTTTGCTGCACATAACAACAAGTCCATATGCACCGATAACCTTTGTAAGTGCGAGGCGTACAGCCAATTCGGCATCTACCTTTCCCTTTACATAAATGTATTCGATAAGGTTAGCCAAAACTTCTGTGTCTGTTTCACTCTGGAAAGTATAACCACGATCGCTAAGCTTCGACTTTAAGGTACTGTAGTTTTCAATGATGCCATTGTGGATTATTGTGAACAAACCATTCATTGAGGCATGTGGATGGGCATTCACATCATTCGGCTCACCGTGGGTTGCCCAACGGGTATGGCCCATTCCCAATGTCCCGGAAATATCACCCGATTCAACAAATTTCTCGAGATCAGCAACTTTCCCTTTACGCTTATAGACCTGGGTTGTATTATTCAAAAGAGCGATACCCGAGGAATCGTATCCGCGGTATTCGAGCCTTTTTAATCCCTTGATAATTATGGGATAGGCATTTTTATAACCGATATATCCAACTATTCCGCACATAATTAAAAGAGTTCAGTGTAAATAATCTTTAACCTGAAAGAAGAAGAATTCGCTGATTCCCCTTTAAGAATCACCCTGTTGGCAGCGCTGTTACTCCTTCTTGAGACAAGAACCAAATCCGAATTTTCAATTTTACCACTAATAAATGACTGTAAATGGAGGCCAATATTAAAAACGTATGCGTGTTGACTTTCATCATAACTTCCATCAAAATAGGTGCCTGTCTGATCTATACGGTAATCGAAAAGGTAAGTGTACGAACCGTCTTCTTCCAGCGCAAAAAGCAATAAGTTGGGGGGATAGTTTTCTTCAAAAAGTGAAGGGTACAATAGGGTATCAACAGGAAAAATCAATTCCGCTTTATTTATCGTAATCAAGCCTTTGGATTTCCAGGCCTCAAGATCCGGAAAGCTGATGTGTCCGCTGGAGCCGGCAAGCCCGTCGATATAGATCAAGCTGTCGCTATTGGGCACATTCAGATTTGTTTCGATGGGAAAACCGGAGTAATCATGAGTAAAGGCATTCGCTTTTGCTACGAGGGTTGTAAAAGCGAGGTCGTAGGTTTTACTAATTGTATCTCCATTATAGTAAAAGGTAAGCTTGGAATCCAATGACGACATGTTTAGGTAAACAAAGCCGCCATTTTCGCTTACCGGGTCAACACTGATGTGCATTCCGTAAAACTCTTCCTCGAAATCCTCACGGTCGCGAAAAACAGAATCCGGCAGGGATTCAAATTTGCTCAGAAAACCGGGGTCTTCAATTTTGACGCGAATCAGCGAATCGCCCAAAGCGAAGGTTGCATGAGCAAGTTCGGATGCATCGCTGTAATATTCTGAAGGGTTGATATCTGAGAAATAGCTCGAATCGTAGGTCATTTTTTGGTTTAGCTCATGAATTCTCAGGGTCATTTCGTTCAGACTATCCCCAAAATAGCTTGCCGGGGAAAGAAAAAGAACCAATGAATCAGCCGTACGCAAAGAATCGATTGAGATTAGAAGCTTGGGGTGAAACTGGGTGAGAATTGAGGCAGCGCTGTACCCAAAAACACTGTCTTTCTGGCTTCCCAGAACATAAAGTTCATTTGCGGAAGTAAGGATTCTCTTTCCGCTGATCGTGTAAGAGCTAATTACAGTGGAGGAATCGATCCTCACATAAATATCATCCGAAGAGGGAAGCAAATCTCTGCCTAAATTATCCGGATCTTTTGCGCAACCATTAATAACAAGAATTAAACTGATAAAAAATCCGGAACTGAAAGCAATTCGTTTTACGATTTCTTTCCATCCGGCAAAAGGGTTCCAAAACATACTCATTTCTTCGGTTCATTTATTATTCTATCGTAGAAAACGGAATAGGCGTCAATATAGTCTTCCGGATCCTGATAATTTAAGACGGGAACTTTAACTTCTTTAAACAAAGGCTCAATTTCAGAGGGCAATTCCTTGCTTCCCATGATAATACCATCGGAATATTTGAAGGCGATACGGGCCAGATTTGTAAAAGTCGGCTCTTTAAGGGGTGCAACTACTGCGTCGGTAATCCCGTCGTATTTGATCTTCCGAACGAAATTCTCATCCATCGTATCGTTAAAGCCTTCATTATAGGCAGAAAAAACCAGCTTTGAATTCATAAAAAGCGGGTCTTCGCTGTATGATTTTTTTATGTAAAGCGGAACAAGACTTGTGAACCAACCGTGGCAATGAATAATATCGGGCGACCAACGAAGTTTTTTTACCGTTTCAATAACCCCGCGGGCAAAAAATATCATCCGCTCATCATTGTCTTTGTAATATTTGTTTTTGTTGTCTTTTAAAACAAATTTCCGGGTAAAGTAATCTTCATTGTCAATGAAATACACCTGCATACGGGCTGACTGAATAGAGGCAACCTTGATGATGAGGGGGTGATCGGTGTCGTCGATAATGAGGTTCATTCCTGAAAGGCGAATAACTTCATGAAGCTGGTTTCGACGTTCGTTGATGCTTCCAAACCGAGGCATAAAAGTCCTGATTTCCCTGCCTTTTTCCTGAATCCCTTGTGGCAGAAATCTGCCAATTTGCGACATCTCGGATTCTGGTAAATAAGGAGTGATTTCCTGGGAGATGAATAAAACTTTGACGTTTTCCATTATAACCCTGATTGGTTTTTAAAAATCATACAAAGATACGAAAAAAATTAAGACGGTGTAATGCATTTTTTTGAGCTTTTAACCTACTTAGGGTGAAATGTATGGGCGAATATTTGATTTTTCGTTTTATTAATATCTATTTTTGCCGGTAATAATATTTTTAAATGAAAGTAATTACTTCAAGGGAGAATCTGCGACATTACCGCTCAATGCTTCTCACGGAAGGAGGCACGGTTGGTTTTGTGCCCACAATGGGAGCCCTTCATCAGGGGCACCTATCACTTTTGGATGCCGCAGCCTTAGTCTCCGACCATGTAATAGTCAGTATTTTTGTGAATCCTACGCAGTTCAATGATCCCAACGACTTGCGCAACTACCCCCGAAACCTGGAAAAAGATCTTGCTCTACTGGCTGGCCAAGGGAAGACAGCAGCTGTTTTTGCCCCTGAAGTAGAAGACATCTATCCTGAACCCGATTTGCGCCGTTTTGATTTCGGCCCTCTCGAGAAAGTTATGGAAGGCGCGCACCGTCCGGGGCATTTTAACGGAGTTGCACAAGTTGTGAGCAAACTCTTTAACATAGTTGAGCCACACAAGGCCTTTTTCGGGGAAAAAGACTTTCAGCAACTCGCTGTAATTAGACAACTTGTACTACAGGAACAATCGAAAATCGAAATTGTTCCATGTCCGATTATCAGAGAAAGTGATGGATTAGCTATGAGCTCGAGAAATGTTTTGCTGTCGGTTGAAGAGCGATTGCATGCCGCCCATATTTCCGGAATTCTCTTTAAAGCCAGGGAGTTGAGACGTACCATGAAGGTTGATTTACTTACAGAATGGGTGGTGCGCCAACTCAACAACGACCCCTTTCTTAAGGTGGAATATTTTCAAATCGTTGACGACAAAACTCTTATGCCTGTTGACAGTTGGACCCAGTCAGGGGGTAAGCAAGGTTGTGTGGCAGTTAAAATAGGTAAGGTCAGACTGATTGATAACATTAAATTTGATTAAATTTGCAGTACTATGAATATCGAAATATTAAAATCAAAAATTCACAGGGTTACTGTTACGGAATCCAATCTGAATTATGTAGGAAGTGTTACAATAGATTTGAATCTGATTGAAGCGGCTAACCTTATTGAAGGCGAAAAAGTACAGGTATTGGACATCAACAATGGCGAAAGGTTTGAAACCTATGTTATCGTTGGCGAAAGAGGACTTGGCGAAATCTGTCTGAACGGACCTGCTGCCCGAAAAGTTGCTGTTGGGGATATTGTAATTATTGTTTCATATGCAAGCATGGACTTCGAAGAGGCTAAAACATTCAAGCCTTGGGTCATTTTCCCCGATACTGCAACAAACAAATTAATCTGACAAAGTCTTGAGAAAATTTATTTTTAAAGCGCTTAAATTCTTAGGTTTTCTTTCTTTTGGGATTGTCCTGCTATACTTTGCTTTTAAAGGAATAAGCCTTGAAAGGATCGGCCAGGACCTTAAAAGTGTGAACTACGGATGGGTTTTGCTGTCACTGCTTTTTGCCTTTGGTGCCTACATGGCCAGAGCTTACCGTTGGAATATTATTATTGAGCCCCTGAACTATCGCCCAACTTTTTTGCACACTCTGTATTCACTTATGGTTGGATATCTTGCCAACTTTGCCTTTCCCCGAATTGGTGAAATCACCCGCTGTGCTTCACTTGCAAAAAAAGAAAAAATCCCGGTCGACAAGCTCATTGGTACGGTGATCGTTGAAAGGGCTGTTGACCTACTTTCCCTTATTGCGCTGCTTATTTTGCTGCTTTTGCTGCGGCTCGAAACCTTCGGATCTTTTTTGGGAAACGCCGTTTTTATCCCTCTTTCAGAAAAAATCTCTAGCACCCTTAGCTTTTCATGGTTTATCTGGATTGTGATTGCCGGCACTTTTCTCGGATTTATCCTTCTTTATTTCATCTTCCGTGAGCAACTGGCCAAAATTGTAGTTGTAAACAAAGTAAAAAACCTTGTGAAAGGAGTGCTTTCCGGTTTAAAAACGGTCTATCAGATGAAGCGACGGACGGAATTTGTAGTTTTCACTGTGCTTATTTGGGCTTTCTACCTACTGATGACCTGGGTTCTGGTTTTTTCCTTGCCTGCTACTTCCGGGCTCAAACTCATTGACGGACTCTTTATCCTGGTTATCGGGGGATTGGGCATGTCGGCTCCGGTTCAGGGAGGAATTGGCGCATACCATTGGATCGTGTCGCGCGGACTGGCGAGCGTATATGCTTTTATCAGCATTGAAGACGGACTTGTTTACGCAACGGTTTCCCATGGCTCACAGGCAATCTTTGCTATCACACTTGGTTCGCTTTCTCTCGTCCTTCTTGTCTCCAAAAAAAAGAAGGCCTCTGACAGAAAGTTGTTTGGTAAGATCAAACCTCTCAAATCTGCAGGCTAATGAACTCCCTCGAAACAATACGCCGCAAAATTATCGTTGACTGGAGCAATCTTCCTGAAATTATAAACAACTGGAAGAACGCGGGTAATAAAATTGTTTTTACAAATGGCTGCTTTGATATTATTCACCGGGGGCATATTGAACTGCTGGCGAAGGCGGCCGATTTGGGCGAGAAACTTATTGTTGGACTGAATGCTGATGATTCCGTTCAGCGACTTAAAGGTCCGGAACGGCCCCTTCAGGACGAAACCTCCAGGGCCATGATTATGGCCGGCTTTGGGTTTGTTGAGCTGGTTGTTCTGTTTCACCAGGATACCCCAATGGAACTGATAAGCCTTATTAAGCCCGATGTCCTCGTAAAAGGTGGCGATTATAAGGCAGAGGAAATTGTGGGATACGATATGGTTACCAACAATAACGGACAGGTTGTAACAATTAATTTCGTTGAGGGATACTCTACTACTTCAATTGTAAATAAAATGAAGTAGCCAGAAGTAAATTACCTTGATTGCATGAGACCTCCCGGCAAGGCTGCGATTTTAGAAATATACTTATCCCTGGTGCAAAACACTATTTCTTGGAGATTTCAAGGATGACCCGGAATTAAGGCCGAACGAATCGGTTCACAAATTTGGGAAAGGAAATTTTGATTTACTGTAAAACTTTTCCTGTCTGCCGATACCAACCCGTTTATTTTTTGTTACTTTTCGTAAAAGTATTTCCGATGGCCAAAACCAAAACCGTTTATGTGTGTCAGAATTGCGGCGCCGACTCTCCAAAATGGATCGGCAAGTGCAATTCCTGTGGCCAATGGAATACCTATGTTGAGGAAATTCTCACCAAAAAATCAGGATCTGCAAGTTTCACAACTCAGAACGAACCTGCGAGAGTTGAGAAGCTGAAGGACATTAGTGTTCAGATTACCACGCGGATCGACACACATGATGCCGAATTTAACCGTGTTCTCGGGGGAGGAATTGTTCCCGGATCCCTTATTCTGCTTGGAGGAGAGCCGGGGATCGGAAAATCGACATTAGTGCTTCAACTGGCACTCAAACTTACAGATTTGAAGGTTCTTTATGTTTCGGGGGAGGAGAGCGGGCAGCAGCTTAAACTTCGTGCTGAGCGACTTGGTGGAGGGAAGGCAATTGGCGAAACCCTTGTGTACACGGAAACAAACCTGCAGAATATTCTTTCTCTGGCGAATCACGAGCGGCCGGAGCTTATCATTATCGACTCGATACAGACTCTTAGCTCTGAGTTTATAGAATCGTCTCAGGGAAGTGTTTCACAGGTGCGCGAGTGTGCTGCCAGTCTACTGAAATTTGCCAAAGAAACACATACCCCAATCATTTTGATTGGCCATATCACAAAAGACGGAAGCATTGCCGGGCCGAAAGTTTTGGAACATATCGTTGATACAGTTCTGCAGTTTGAAGGCGACACTCATCACATGTATCGTATTCTGCGGGCCATGAAAAACAGATTTGGCTCCACCTATGAGATCGGGGTTTATGAAATGCTTGGCAGCGGACTAAAGGAAATATCGAATCCCTCGGAAATATTCATAGGGAGAAATCTCGAGAAACTCAGTGGTGTTTCCGTTGCTGCCACTATGGAAGGTATTCGCCCTTTGCTAATAGAGGTCCAAGCCCTTGTGAGTACTGCTGCTTACGGGACTCCGCAGCGATCGGCAACAGGTTTTGACCTTCGGAGGCTTAACATGCTGCTTGCCGTTCTTGAGAAACGGGCCAGTTTTAAACTGATATCCAAAGATGTATTTCTCAATATTGCAGGAGGAATACGAGTTGACGATCCGGCAACCGACCTTGGCATCATCAGCGCTATCTTGTCTTCAACAGTGGATATTGCCGTGGACAACCAGTTCTGCTTCGCCGGAGAAATTAGCCTTTCGGGTGAAATCAGACCGGTAAGCCGACTCGAGCAGAGAATTTCTGAAGCCGAAAAACTCGGATTTACACGGATGATCGTTTCCCAATACAGTAAAAAAGGTATTGATTTTGATAGGTACAAAATGGAAGTTACCTTTGTTTCTAAGGTTCAACAAATTCCGAAAATACTTTTCGGATAAATCAGGAGAATATTTTTAAAGAATGGATGGATTACCTCTTATAAAAACTGATTTCGAATCACCCTGTGTATTCTACACTATTAAAAAGCCCGATATCGAATCCGGCAGCACCTACTATTTCCAAACCGGAAGCGGCCTCAGCTATCAGGTTACTTTTGGAAAAAAGAAAAACAATTATCTTGGCAACATCGTCAATTTCAGTGTAATAAGCGAGGAGTATGAAGACGAGTATTCCGAAACCAACCGCGGTGAGGTATACAGCATTATCTGCACCATGATTGAGGTACTGCGTATTTACCATGAAAATCATCCCTATTCAAACTCTTATGAATTCGCTGGAGAATTTAAAGACACGAGAGACGAAAAGGAAATAAGCATTCGCACTCGACTTTATTACCGTGTGGCTTCAAGGGTTATCGATCTTGATCATTGGGAATTGCATCTGGATGGAAACAAAGTTGTTATTTCACGAAAACACTAACAAATGGCGGTTCTGCTAGAAGTTACCGACCTTTGTCTTACACTGGGCGGAAACTCCCCAAAAACACTTGTAAAAAATATTTCCTTTACTCTTCATGAGGGAAAAGTCTTGGGAATTGTTGGGGAATCAGGCTCGGGCAAATCGCTCACTGCCTTGTCTTTAACCCGCCTCCTCCCCGAAAATATTACAATGACTTCGGGCAAAATTGTTTTTTACAGCCCGGGCGAAGCTGTCGAACTCTCATCCCCCGAAATAAAAGATATTCGTAGCTTCCGGGGGAAAAGCATTGCCATGATATTCCAGGAGCCGATGACTTCGTTGAACCCTTCGATGAGGTGCGGAAGGCAAATTGAAGAGGCTATTTTGGCTCATCGGAGAATTAAGCACGCGGCACTTCGGGAAAAAGTTATTTCACTGCTTCAGGAAGTAAACCTCCCACGGCCCGAGATTTTGTACAATTCTTATCCGCACCAGCTATCCGGGGGACAAAGGCAAAGGCTTATGATTGCTATGGCTTTGAGCGCCGACCCTTCTATTCTGATTGCCGACGAGCCCACCACAGCCTTGGATGTGACAGTTCAGAAAAACATCATTTTGCTTCTTCAAAAACTCAAGGAATCCAGGGGCTTGTCTATAATTTTCATCTCCCACGACCTTAGGCTGATACGCGAGATTGCTGATGACGTCTTGGTAATGAGGAACGGTGAAATAGCAGAATATACTGAGTCGGTAAAGCTTTTTGATAATCCGGCATCGGCATACACAAAAGGTTTGATTGCTTGCCAGCCCCCATTGGATCAAAAGCCCGAACGGCTGCTCACCATCAGTGACTTTGAGAATTCGGAAGGTGAACTCCCCCGTGAAGAAAGAAAGCGCATTGAAACTGATTATTCGAAGGAGCCAATTCTGAGAATCGCGAACCTCAGCGTTAATTATTCGGTACCGGGTGGTCTGTTTTCAAGTCATGCCAGCAGTTTTAGAGCTGTTGACCGTGTAAGTTTGGAGGTTTATCCCGGCGAAACCCTTGGATTGGTTGGCGAATCGGGCTGCGGGAAAACAACAATCGGAAAAGCAATTCTGAAGCTCATACAAGCCAAAGAAGGGGATATCTATTTTCGGGGGATAAGAATTTCGTCGCTTCGGTCCAAGGCACTCCGTGATTTTAGGAAATCGGTTCAGGTTGTGTTTCAGGACCCTTTTTCTTCGCTCAACCCCCGACAAACCATACAGTCGATGCTAAATGAGGCATTGCTGGTTCATAAACCGGGATTGGATCATAGGGGACGAAGGGAGCGGATAGCCGAGTTACTTATAAGTGTTGGGCTTACTGAAGCAGACATGTATAAATACCCGCATCAGTTTTCGGGAGGGCAAAGGCAGCGAATCAGTATAGCACGAAGCCTTGCCCCGGAACCCGAGTTTCTGGTTCTTGACGAGTCTGTTTCTGCACTTGATGTTTCAGTACAGGCGCAGGTTCTGAACTTGCTGAACGATTTAAAGGAAAAGTATGGACTGAGTTACCTATTCATCTCGCATGATCTTTCGGTTGTGAAATACATGGCGGATCGCATTTTTGTTATGCGGGCCGGAGTAATTGAAGAATCAGGCGATCCCGACAAAATATTTCACCATCCGGAAAAAGAGTACACACGTTCACTTATTTCAGCAATTCCTGGTTATCAGTACTCTTCCGCATCAACATCATAGGTAATCACTGTATTCTGATAACGTGTGTCGCCTTCATAATCAGGACAATTAAGGTATATGCTGAAGTCCTGGGGAGGAGTGAAGATATCCTCCTGTTTCACGTTAAGGGAACTGTCTGCATAAACCTTTTGCAAAAAATAGCCATAAATCGGCAGTGCCATATATCCGCCTGAGCCCTGGGTGAGATTGTCGAAATGAACGGATCGGTCTTCGGCACCAACCCATGCGCCAGCGGTAAGATTTGGAGTAATTCCCATATACCAGCCGTCCGATTGGTTTTGGGTGGTACCGGTTTTCCCTCCCATTTCGCCGGTGAAATTGAAGAACCAGCGGAGCCTGCCCCCGGTACCCCGGTCAACCACGCCGCGAAGAAGCTGGACCATAAGGTATGCGGTTTTCTCGCTTATTGCTTCTACCTGCTGGGGGTGGAACGTAGCCAGAAGGTTTCCGTTTTTGTCTTGAATATCCGTCACGAATATGGGCTGGATATAAACCCCTTTGTTGGGGAAGGTGTTAAATGCGCCTACCATTTCAACCATGCTGATATCCGAGGTACCGTAGATCACCGAGGGCACAGCATCGATTTTACTGGTGACCCCCATTTTGCGGATGATATCGATAACTGCCTGAGGATTGTATTTTTTTACCAGTGCAGCAGAAATGAAGTTCACCGAGTGGGCAAGGCCCCATTTCAAGGTTACCATCTTGCCTTCCATGTCGAAGTTGCCTGAATTCCGTGGAGTCCAGGTGGAGTCGCGGTCTGCAAAGGTAACCGGACTGTTGAGTACCAGGTCGCAGGGTTTGTCGCCTTCCTGCATGGCAAGCGTGTATAGAAAAGGCTTGATGGTGGAGCCTACCTGCCGTTTACCCTGAGTTACATGGTCGTACTGAAAATATTTATAATTGTGTCCACCAACATAGGCCTTAACATGTCCGGTTGACGGTTCCATGGCCAGAAAACCGGTTCGCAGGAAGAACTTGTAATAGCGAACCGAATCGAGGGGGGTCATAATTGTGTCCCTGTCGCCGTCCCAGCTAAAAATCCTCATCTTTCTGGGGGTCCTGAAAATTTTCATGATCGAGTCCTGTTCCAGTCCCTTGGCCCTCAGGTTGCGATAGGTGTCGGTGCGTCGGACCGACTGCATCATTATCCTGTCAATATCCTGAGAAGTAAGATCTTCGGAAAATGGAGCTGATCTGTGTCTTTTTTGATTTTGAAAGAACTCTTTTTGCAGGGAGCCGCCCAGGTGTTTTTCTACTGCTTCTTCGGCGTATTTCTGCATTTTGTAATTGATGGCCGTGTTAATCCGCAGCCCGTCGCGATATAAATTATAAGGTGAACCGTCGGGTTTGAAATTTTTGTTGCACCATCCATAAAGGGGGTCGGTTTCCCATTTCACGGAGTCTTCATGATACCGTTCGTAAGAGAAATAGTTTGCTTTTTCGGGCTTACCGGCCATCATAATGGTCCTGATGTAGGTTCTGAAGTGTGTGGCATAGCCAACGTTATGGCTCTGAATTCTGTAATTGAGCTCAATTGGAATCTGCAAAACCGAATCGCGCACCTCTTGCGAAATGAAATCGTATTTGGCCATTTGCTGAATGACCACGTTACGGCGCTTAAGTGAATTTTCCGGATTCATAACCGGGCTGTAATAGGTGGGCGCGCGAAGAAGCCCAACGAGTACAGCTGCCTGCTCAATTTTAAGGGAGTCGGGGGTAGTATCGAAAAATATTCTTGAAGCTGTCTTAATGCCAAATGTTTCATGTCCAAAGGTTACCGTATTGAGGTACATCACAAGAATTTCGTTTTTTGTGTAGTAGCGTTCAAGCCTGACAGCTGTGTGCCATTCTTTTAGTTTTATGAGAATCAGATTGACTTTCCGTACAATTTTATTTTTTCCCTTGATATTTCTGGTATCGAATAGATTCTTTGCCAGTTGTTGGGTAATAGTGCTACCCCCCCCTGCATTCTGGCCCCCTAACACGGTTCTGAAGAACACACGGGCCAAGCCCCGGGCATCAATTCCGGAATGTTTTTTGAAACGAATGTCTTCCGTAGCTACCAATGCGTTAATAAGGTTTGGCGACAGATCATGGTACTCGACGAAGGTGCGATTTTCGATATAAATCTTCCCAAGTAAAACGCTGTCACTCGAATAAACTTCCGAAGCCAGATTGTTCTGTGGGTTTTCAAGATCCTCAAAAGAAGGCAGATACCCTAACTTCCTCTGGGATATCAGAATAAACAGAATAACAATAATCAGGATAGGAATTATGAAAAGAGCCCACATAATTCTTAGGTAGCGGGCATTGGAGTTGCTTTTTAAGGACATAGCATTATAGCTTTGCGACAAAATTAATAATTATTTTCATTCAAAATTTTGATCTTGGCTTTGTATTTGATTTACTTTGCACATTTTAATTTTATTATTTGAGTGCGATAAACGTAAAGCCTCAAGATACGACTATTATAATAATTGTTCCGGTTGTTCCGTTTTTGGCATATGAGATCCGAAAACTTTTTTCCGGATTCAGCGGGTTGGATTTTTTTTTGAGTTTCAACAGCATGTTTTAAGTGAAATATTAGTTCCTTTATAGATAGATTTAAATATGGAAGAAAACCTGGTAATCGTTGAGTCGCCTGCGAAGGCAAAAACTATTGAAAAGTTTCTGGGAAAGGATTATCTGGTAAAATCTAGTTTTGGTCATATCAGAGATCTCGCCAAAAAGAATCTTGGTATCGATATAAATAACAGTTATAAGCCGGAGTATATTGTTTCCCCTGATAAGAAAAAGGTAGTTGATGAGCTTAAAAAACTTGCAAAGGGCGCAAAAGTTGTTTGGCTTGCCTCTGATGAGGACCGTGAGGGGGAGGCTATTTCCTGGCATTTGTATGAGGTTTTAGGGCTCAAGCCGGAAAAGACGCGTAGGATCGTTTTTCATGAAATTACCAAAGACGCTATTCTCAACGCAATCAAAAACCCAAGGTTTATTGATATAAATCTTGTAAATGCCCAACAGGCGCGGCGTGTGCTCGACAGGCTTGTGGGTTTTGAGCTTTCCCCCCTTTTGTGGAAAAAAATCAAACCATCGCTTTCAGCCGGAAGGGTGCAATCAGTTGCGGTAAAACTTATTGTTGAGCGCGAGAGGGAAATCAATGCGTTTCAGGTTAGTTCGTCCTTCAGGGTAGGGGCCCATTTCAATATTGTGGAGCCCAAAGGAAAGGTTTCGGAGCTTTTAGCGGAATTGGAAAAACGAATAACCGAGGTATCTTCTGCAAAAAGCCTGCTTGAGAAATTGAACGGGGCCGAATTCAGAGTTGCCGATGTTACTAAGAAGCCAGGCAAAAAGTCACCCTCCCCGCCTTTTACTACTTCAACTCTTCAGCAGGAAGCCAGCAGGAAATTGGGTTTCTCGGTGGCTCAAACGATGACTATTGCCCAGCGCCTTTACGAAGCCGGGAAAATCACTTACATGAGAACCGACAGTGTTAATCTTTCGCAGACAGCCATTTTAGGATCCTCCTCAGTTATCGAAGCTCTGTATGGGAAAGATTATGTGCATACCCGAAATTTCGTTACGAAATCCAAGGGGGCGCAGGAAGCTCACGAGGCAATCCGTCCTACATTCATGGAAAACAGCAGTATTGATGGGAACAGCACCGAACAGAGACTCTATGAGCTGATCTGGAAGAGGACTTTGGCTTCACAAATGGCGGACGCAATTCTCGAAAAAACGAATATCCGCGTCAGCAACTCCAACACACCTGAAATATTTGTCGCCACTGGTGAAGTTTTAAAGTTCGACGGTTTTCTGAAAGTATATATGGAGTCGAGCGATGATGAGAACGCCGATGAGGAATCCAAAGGACTGCTTCCTCCGCTAAAAGTTGGTGACATCCTTGATCTCAGGAAAATGGAAGCCGCTGAAAAATTTTCTCTGCATCCGCCGCGATATACCGAAGCCAGCCTGGTTAAAAAGATGGAGGACCTTGGGATAGGCCGACCATCCACCTATGCGCCAACTATTTCAACAATACAGCAGCGAGAGTATGTTATTAAGGAGGACAGGGACGGTAGTACCCGGATTAGCAGGATTATTGTTCTCAGCAACAAAACTATTAAGGAGTCCCAAAAAGAAGAAAACTTTGGGTTTGAAAAATCAAAACTATTCCCTACCGATATTGGTACTGTTGTAAATGACTTTCTGGAACAATACTTCAAAGAGATTTTGGATTACAATTTCACTGCAACAGTTGAAGCAGAGTTCGATCAGATTGCAGAGGGGAATATGATATGGAGCACTATGATCGACAAGTTTTACAAGCCTTTCCACCTGAAAGTTGACGATACCGACAAAACCGGCGAGCGTTCCAAAGGGGAGCGGGTTTTAGGAACCGATGCTGTTTCAGGAAAACCTGTACTTGTGAAAATAGGCCGTTACGGACCTGTGGTGCAGATAGGGATTGCTACCGATGAGGAGAAACCCCGGTTTGCAAGTTTGCAGAAAGGTCAGAGCCTCGAGACCATTACCATGGAAGAGGCAATGGACCTCTTCAAGTTGCCACGTAAAGTTGGCAGCTTTGAAGACAATGATGTTGTTATTGGCATCGGTCGGTTTGGGCCTTATGTGAGACACCTCAGTAAGTTCTATTCCCTAAAAAGGGGAGTTGACGATCCTATGACGATAACCTTGGATAGAGCCATTGAATTAATTGAAGGCAAGCGCTCCGACGATAAAAACAAGCTTATCAAGTCGTTTGCCGAGGACCCTGAGATCCAGATTCTAAATGGTCGTTACGGTCCCTATATTGCTGTGGGGAAGAGCAATTTCAAGATCCCCAAATCAAAGGACCCTGCAAGTTTAAGCTACGAGGAGTGTAAGGCCATAATAAAGGCTGGCCCAACAAAACCTTCAAAGAAGAAGAAATAAAATTTAAGTATGGATCTAAATGATTACTTCAACCCGGTAAGTCTTGATAAGCCGGCTGTTCATATGATTCCTGATGATCTTACATTCAGCAGGAGGATTAAGATTCATACCCCCGATCATAAGATCACCAGTATTGGCGATTACGATATTGCTATTATAGGGATTCCGGATGACAAGAATGCATTTATCAAAGGTTCGTCTGCTGCACCGGATGCCGTGAGAGCGCGCCTATATCAATTATCCAGCATCAACCGCAAGACAAGGATAATTGATTTGGGAAACCTTAAAATTACTGATAATCCCAATGACAGTTATTTTGCCTTGAGGGATATTCTGCTGGAACTTATCGCGAAATCGGTTGTGGCAGTTATCATTGGCGGAAGTCAGGACCTGAGTTATGGTGTTGATTTAGCCTTGAATCAAAAAAAAGAAGTTTATCATCTTTTAAGCATGGATTCCAGGCTGGATTTGGGCTTTAAAGAAAAATCAATTACTTCAAGAAACTATCTTGACACCTTATTATCCGATAAGGACCCGAAAATTTTCAACTATACGAATCTTGGGCATCAGACCTATTTTACTCCTGATCGTTTAAAAGACATCATCGACAAAAAGGGATATGAAAGCCTTCGGCTGGGTTATGTAAGGTCAAACCTCTCCGTTGTTGAGCCTCAGATCCGGGATGCTGATTTTATTAGTGTGGATATGAGTTGTGTCAGACAGTCTGACGCTCCGGGTGTTACACTTCCCTCGCCAAATGGGTTTTTTGGTCATGAACTATGCCAACTTGCACGTTATGCCGGAGCAGCAACAGGGATCAAGGCATTTGGAGTTTTTGAGCTGTCGCCTGAGAATGATATAAACGGGCACACTGTTCATTTAGCCGCACAAACCCTATGGTATTTCCTCGATGGTTATTCCATTAAAATCAAGGAGAACCCGCAATTGGGTGGTGCAACCAAGTTTATTGTGAATATGCAATCTGCCGGTCAAGATATCAGCTTTTATAAAAGTTTAAAGACAGAACGCTGGTGGATGGAAATCCCCATAATTAATCCTCTTACGGGTTTGAATTACTTAATTTCCTGTAATTATGAGGATTATCAGCTTGCCAGTACAGACGAAATTCCCGAAAGATGGTGGAAATCGTTTCACAGGCTGGGATAATTCCCCCGAAACAGTCCTCATGCAAATATGTTATATTCAATTGGTTAGTAATTGTTCTCAGCCGTTTTTACAGATAGTTTGACTTATTAACAATATTATGTTAATAAAATTTGTTACTGAGAAGGATTTTTACTTATTTTAGCGAGTCTTAAAAGGCTCTGGAGTATTGTATTAAAGTAGTTGACATTTACGAGGTTGAAGAATTTGAAAATCGGCTTATATATATCACTTTTACTTATTTCGGTTCTGACCTATGGGCAACAGGATCCGGAATTCAGTCAGCACAATTCCGCAATGACTCTTTTTAACCCGGGTTCAGTAGGGAGTCGCGACAGGATTTGCCTGAACGCGGTGCATCGTGAACAATGGGTCGGATTTCCAGGTGCACCATCCACTTCCTATTTTAGCGCGGACGGGGCATTCGATGTTTTCGGAAAAAATATTGGGGCGGGAATTTCAATATTAAATGACAATTTCGGTTTTGATTCTGATCTTGGCATCAATTTGCAAGGCGCTTACCGGTTTGATTTGGGTTCAGGAAAGTTAGGTATTGGTTTGAACGCAGGGATTTTGAATAAATCACTTAATCCGGAATGGAAAACCTTGGGCACAAGCGGTGAGATTCAGGAAGGGGCGGCCGGAGATCCGAATATCCCTCAGGCAAAGGAAAGCAGGGTTGCATTTGACCTTGGATTTGGTGTTTTTTATCGTTCGGAAAATATTTTTATGGGGATTTCCGCAACTCACTTGAATCAAGCGCGTATAAAATACGAAAATGCGACCCCGTATCTAGTCAGACATTATTATGTTACAGCAGGTTATAACATTCAACTTCAAAATCCACTGTTCGAAATAATGCCTTATTTTATATTAAAAACTGATTTTAAAGCGAATCAGATTTATCTGAATACCACAGTTAAATACAATAAAAAGTTTTGGGGTGGCGTTTCTTACAGAGGAGGTGACGCCATCGTGGGATTGGTTGGCTTAGAGTTGTTTAACGGAGTTAGGATAGGCTACTCATACGATTTCACTGTGTCACAGATTGGCAAATATAGCGATGGTTCCCATGAACTGACTATTGGTTATTGCTTTGATCTGAGTTTGGATAAATCGCCACAAAAATATAAGAGTATTAGATTTTTATAATAATTTGACTATTTTTATAGAGTTTTTTTAAATAATTTATTGTTGATTTTAAAAGATTGTTTTAGCAAATAATACCCAAAAGCTATGAAAAAGTTTGTTCCCTTGCTGATTCTGTTGGCATTTCTAGGAAGCTGTTCCAACTTTGATAACGGAGAATTGGTTGGTGTTCAGGGACGTAAGGCATACATTGAGCCTGATCCATTTGGAATGTTGTTCATTCCTATGGGAAGTTTCGTAATGGGGCCCAGCGACCAGGATTTGTCTTTCGCACAAAATGCCCAATCGAAAACTGTTTCGATTGATGCGTTCTGGATGGACGAGACAGAAATAACCAACAATGAATATCGCCAGTTTGTTTATTGGGTGAAGGATTCACTTGTAAGGCAGAATTTGGCTGACCAGGATCTTGAGGATTATTTCATTTCAGATAAAGAGGGAAATGCTGTCAAAGTGTTGAAAAACGGAGAGGAGAAAAACCTTATCAATTGGGATCAACCATTAGATTATAGTGGCAAGGTTGAAGAGGTTGCGACAGCCATTGATGAAGTCGAACTTTATTATACCGGTGACGCTAAATTCTTCAATCGCAAGCAACTTGCTGTTGAGAAACTTAAGTATATCTATTATTGGATCGATTTGCAACAAGCAGCAAAAAGAACTAACCGTTACGATTCAAAAACTCAGGCATATCAGGGAAATGTTACCAATTTGGATGGAACTACTGCCAAAGTTGAAGGACGTCAGTCATTTGTTTTTAAGGATGAGGTATTGGTTTATCCCGACACTCTTTGTTGGATTGCTGATTTTACCTTCTCTTACAACGAGCCATATGCCAATATGTATTTCTACCATCCTTCTTATGACAACTATCCCGTTGTAGGTGTAAACTGGAAACAGGCATCTGCTTTTTCAATTTGGAGAACTCAATATCTTAATATGGCTCTTGCAAGAGACGGACAGCCTTTTGTTCAGGACTACCGCCTTCCGGTTGAAGCTGAGTGGGAGTATGCAGCCCGCGGAAATCTTGCTTTAAGCATGTATCCCTGGGGTGGTCCTTATATCAGAAACCAGCTGGGATGCTTTGTTGCAAACTTCAAGCCTTTAAGAGGTAACTATATCGATGACGGAGCGCTAATCACTGAAAGAGTGGGTTCCTTTACTCCAAACGAGTATGGACTTTATGATATGGCAGGAAACGTTGCGGAATGGACTGCCAATGCATATGACGAATCTGCTTATGTTTTTTCACACAATATGAATCCCGATTATAAATATAATGCTAAACCTGAAGATCCTGCCGTAATGAAAAGGAAAACTGTACGCGGTGGTTCATGGAAAGATGTGGCTCATTTTCTTCAGGTAAGTGTTAGGGATTACGAATATCAGGACAGCGCAAAATCTTATGTCGGATTTAGATGTGTTCGCTCATACCTAGGTACAAACTAAAATATTAAAACCCTTATATTATGAATATTGCCGAAATAGTACAGAGTTCCGCCTGGAAGAATTTCATGGCCAAGCTCTATGGGATCGGGGCTGCAGTTGTTATCGTGGGAGCTTTGTTTAAGATCATGCACTGGCCGGGTGCCGGTATCATGCTCACAGCGGGATTGGCTACTGAAGCTGTAATTTTCTTTTTCTCCGCTTTTGAACCATTGCACGAAGAACTCGATTGGACCTTGGTTTATCCTGAATTAGCAGGAATGACGGATCCTGACGAGATGGAAGATTTCAGAGAAGAAAGCATAGCCGGTAGAGGTGTGGGTTTGCAGAAGTTTGATGAGTTGTTCCAACAAGCTGATATTCGGCCCGAAACCATAAAAAATCTTAGTACTGGCCTTAACAGTCTTAACCAAACGGCAACAAATTTGGGCGACATAACTGCAGCAAGTCTTGCTACAAAAGATTATCTTAATAATATGAAGACTGCTGGGGAATCGGTAAGCTCTTTTGCAAATATTTATTCACAGAGTTCGGGTGAACTTACCAATTCTGTAGGTGCATTAGCTTCCTCGTACAAGAAAACAGCCGAGATGATCGACAAATCGGGTCAGGAGATCGCTCAGAAATTTACTCAGTCGAGTGCCGATATTACCACAACCTATACCGAACTCTCGAAAACTGTGAAGTCGGATTACACAAACATTACGCAAGGACACAAACAGTTCAGCGATCAGTTGAACTCCCTTAATAAAAACCTTGCCGAACTTAACGACTCTTACATGAAGCAGGTTAAGGGCAGTCAGGAGCATATCAAGGGTTCGGAAAGTGTATATCAAGGTATGGACGACATGATGAAGAGTCTTAAATCCTCTGTTGATGAAACTCAAAAATACAAAGACGAAATCAGCAAGCTTAGTCATAATCTTTCTGAATTGAATAATATTTACGGGAACATGCTTTCAGCAATGAGTGTGATTTCGAAGAAATAAATTTATAACTATATACAAATATTATGGGTCACGGCAAGGAAACCCCTAGGCAAAAGATGATCGGTATGATGTATTTGGTACTGACAGCGCTTCTGGCGATGAACGTATCCAAAGACGTACTTAATGCATTCATTTTGGTGGATGAGGGACTCACAAAGACTACCCATAACTTCTTTCAGAAGAATGAAAGCCTTTATGATGATTTTGAAGCTGCATATCAATTAAATAAAACGAAGGTTCAGGATTGGAAGACTAAGTCCGATGAAGTAAAAGAAAAGTCGCAGGCTATTTACGATTTGATGCAGGAATACAAAAAGCAAATTGTTATAAAGGGAGAAGGACCTGAAACCGAAGCCATTCATGAAGACGAAGTTCATTTACACCTCGTTGCAGGGAAAGATAATACCAACGTTCCGGCTGAGGTAATGATATTAAACAAAAAGGGTGCTGAGCTTAAGGAGGAAATGATTAAGTACAAGGAATATCTTTTTTCCTTGATTGAAGATAAGGAAACCAATGCCTCTCTTGTTAAGTCCATTGAATCCAGTCTTGACACTGAGGACCCACCTCCAACAAAAGAGGGAGAGCGCCATTCCTGGGAGTCAGAGAATTTTGAACACCTTCCTTTGGCTGCAGTAATTACGATGCTTTCCAAAATGCAGAGTGATATCCGTAATTCCGAGTCGGAAATTGTGAGTTATCTGCTTAGCCAGATTGATGCGGGTTCCTTTAAGTTCAATAAAATTGATGCAGTTGTAATTTCGAGTTCCGATTATATTTTTAAAGGTCAGGAGTATAAGGCATCTGTTTTTCTTGCTGCCTATGATTCCACCAAACAACCTACCGTGCAGCTTGAAAACGGCACAGCTCTCGAAGTCAAGGACGGTAAGGGGATCTATACTGCGGTTGGTAGTTCAGTCGGAACACGTACCTGGGCTGGAACTATTGTTCTTGACGGTGGAGACAATAACATTATTCGTCGGGAGTTTAAAAAGGAATACCAGGTTGCTGAGGCAAGTGCTGTTATTTCGCCTACCAAAATGAATGTTTTTTATAGGGGAGTTAAAAATCCCGTTTCAATATCCGTTTCTGGAGTTCCTAAAGAAAACCTTATTGCTGATATTACCAAAGGCAGCATAAAAAGAGGGGGTGCTGATTGGGAAGTTATGCCTGCCTCAGGACCTGAAGGAGAAATCGTTACCGTTAAAGTTTCCGCAAAGGTAGATAATGCTACACGGTTTATGGGCAGCATGGATTTCAGGGTAAAGGATGTTCCCGATCCTGTAGCTGAAGTTGCAGGTCGTTCGCAAGGCGTAATTGGAATAGGTGAACTCACCCGTGCAGGTGGTGTTAAAGCCACACTTAAGAACTTCGACTTTGACCTTGATTTTACTGTTACTGAATTTACAGTTTCCGCTGTGCTTTCCGGGGGATTTACCAAGACGGAAATCAGTAAGGCAGATACCTATTCAAAACCTCAAATCGATATCATATCCCAGGTAAAAACCGGGCAAAGAGTTACATTTGAAAATATTAAAGCCGTAGGTCCTGACGGTAAAACCAGGACGCTGAACTCAATAGTGTTGAAAATTAATTAATACCTAGAATAATGAAAAGAGCTGCTTTATTTCTGGTTGGCGCCTTTATTATCGCTCAGGGTTTGCGTGCGCAGAACACCGTAACGCAATCTACACAGCCTGCCACGCCCAATCCGCAATTAACTCTTGATACCTTGAAGATTGTGGATGTGTATGAAAAAATTCATATTCCCGAGAAGAAACCCATTCCCTATGTTCCTATCCGGGAAGCAGATGTTATGTGGGCGAAAGATGTTTGGAGGATTATCGATTTGAGAGAGAAAATGAATCAGCCTCTGTATTTCCCTATTACTTCCATAGGAAAACGAATGAGTTTCTTCGGACTTGTAATGTATGGAGTACGAGAACACAACCTGCATGCATTCAAAGATGACAAATACAACCTATTTTCATCGCAGTCAATGATCGGGTATAAGGATATTGTTGCAGCTCTTGGTGCAGACACGCTTCTTGGGGGTGAAGTTCGTTTGAAAACCCATCTAGTTAAGCAGCTTTTGGTTAAAGAGAAATGGTTTTTTGATAAGCAACATTCTACAATGAAAGTGCAGATTGTTGGTATAGCCCCTATAAAGGTTTACAACAAAACGCTTACAGATGCCAATGGAAATGTTAGCACTAGTCCTGAGGTAAGTAGGGAGATTCTTTTTTGGCTTTATTTTCCTGAATTCAGAGAACTTTTTGCTAAAAGTGAGGTTTATAATCGCTTCAGCGATTCTCAGAACATATCATTTGATGACTTGTTCATGCAACGTCGGTTTGCCTCCTACATTTATGGGGAGTCAAACGTTTTTGAAAACCGTTTCATTGTCGACTACCTTGTTGGTGATGATATCCTGTATGAATCAGAAAAAATTAAAAGTTCTCTGATGGAAATGGAGCATGATCTTTGGGAATATTAGAATTTTATTTAATATGAAGAGGCCGCTTTGTTAAAAGCGGCCTCTTTCTTTTTATGGTATTTGTTCATTTAAAAGGACATGTAAACCCTTATCCAAACTGGAGGGTGTTTTAAGCAGTTTGGAATCATTCGATCATTAGGTTGCAGCCACGAATGTCCGAATTGTCAACTCTGCCTAAAACTTCGAATCCTTCGCTTTCCTTCTTCCTTCCCAAATCGGAGGTAGCAATAAAGGAGCAGGAATAAGTATTTGCAAGATCAATAACATTAATGTTGCCAGTTTTTCCCGTTTCGAGCATTTGAAGCGGGTCATAGGTATCGCGTATGAGAATCCTCATCCATGGTGGGGTATGGAACAAGCCCCCTACATTCGAATAAGCCTGAGACAGCAGTTCTGTCATGCCATATTCTGAATGAACCTGATTTAAATTTAACTTTCTTTTGAGAAGGGCATGCAGATCTTCCCGCACCATTTCTTTTCTTCTTCCCTTCATTCCACCGGTTTCCATGATAATAATGCCTTCCAGATCTTCTTCGAATTTTTCTGCTAGCTCAAGTAGGGCGAAGCTGACGCCTAAAAGAAGTGTTGGCTGGCCGATGTTTTTCAATTTTCTTAGAATAGTAATCAGCTTTTCATACTCGTTGAGGTAGAAGCCACTTTCAGGATGGGAGGAGAGACTGATAAGTTTCTCTGCCATATAGATAAGTGAGGAGCCTGATCGTTCCAAATAAGATGGAAGCAAGGCAACAATGCAAAGTTTGGCAGGATCTCCATAAAAAATTTCAAATCCTGAGAGAAAGCTCTTTTCATAAAGGCTTTTGTGCGCCACAAAATGTCTGGAAGGTTTTATTCCGGTTGTGCTGCTTGATTCGAAAACAATTTCAGCTTTCTTGTCCACAGCAATTATTTCGTGAGATTTGAATAGCTCCACAGGTAGAAATGGGATTTTGCGATAATCAGTTATCTTATCCGGATCAAGTTTCAGATGGGATATGAAACTCTTGTATGTTGGGACATGCTGCGATTGATAACGGAAGGTTTCCAATGCAAGGCTCTGAAATTCAGACTCATTTTGAATGTTGAATATTTTGCCTGATTCCATCTTTTATGGAGTATAGAATTGTAAAGAATGAGGAAAGGCGCAGAAACGCAGAAAATACTCTTTGCCTGCGAAATCCTGCGCCTTTTTTATGTTCGCCAAAATTATGTGACGATTAGTACGCTTTGCTTATCCCCTGATAGCTTTAATGCCAGGTAGATCTTTGCCTTCGATGTATTCCAGCATTGCTCCGCCACCTGTTGAAACGTAACTTACCTTGTCAGCCAAACCGAATTTGTTAACTGCTGCTACCGAGTCACCGCCTCCAACTAAACTATATGCTCCTTTTGCTGTAGCTCGCGCAATAGCTTCAGCTATAGAAACAGTCCCTTTCTGAAAGTTTTTCATTTCGAAAACGCCCATTGGTCCGTTCCATAGAATGGTCTTGGAATTTTCAATCACTTCGCTGAGAAGGGCAATGGTTTTTGGTCCCACATCAAGGCCCATCATACCTTCTTCACCTTTTTCTATATCTGTGATTTTGGTGTTTGCCTCGTTGTCGAATTTGTCAGCAAGAACTTGATCAACCGGCAGAATGAGGTTTACTCCTTTGGCAGCAGCTTTGTTAATAAGATCAAGGGCAAGGTCGAGTTTATCTTCTTCACAAAGAGATTTCCCGATGTTCCCGCCTTTGGCTTTAATGAAAGTATATGTCATTCCACCGCCAATAATGAGATTGTCGACCTTGTCAAGCAGGTTTTCAATTACCAGAATTTTGTCGGAAACCTTTGCTCCACCCATGATAGCTGTAAAAGGTTTAACAGGGTTGTGCAGAACTTTCTCCATAGCAAGGAGTTCGTTACCGATTAGGTATCCGAACATACTTTTTCCGGGGAAATGAGCAGCAATAAGCGCAGTAGAGGCATGGGCCCTGTGAGCGGTTCCGAAAGCGTCGTTTACGTAACAATCGGCTAGCTTGGAGAGATTCTTCACAAACTCTTTTTGACTTTCTTTAACCTTGGCTTTCCCAGCTTTTTTCTCTTCCTCTGATGCTTCTTTGCCTAGATGGTAAGGTTTTCCTTCCTCTTCTTCGTGGTATCGAAGATTTTCAAGCAGCATAACATCTCCTGCTTTAAGCGAAGCAGCCATTTTCTCTACTTTTTCACCCACACACTCACCGGCAAAAAGAACCGGCTTTCCAAGAGCTTTTTCTACTGCAGCAACAACATGCTTCAGGGAATATTTTTCGACAACTTTACCGTCGGGTCTTCCGAGGTGTGACATTAGAATGGCAGCGCCGCCATCGGAGAGAATTTTTTTGATGGTGGGTAACGCGGCCCTGATCCGGTTGTCGTCAGTTACTTCAAAATTGCTATTTAGGGGTACATTGAAATCAACCCTAACAATTGCTTTTTTTCCGGAGAAATTGAATTTATCAACAGTTAGCATATTCTTTTACTTTTAAGTTATTTTTATGTTCTTTTTCAAAACATCCTCAAAGGTAAAAAAAGTATTTTTATATTTGACTCTGACAGCAAACAAAAGGAGTCGAACTTTGAAGCGTCGGCGAAAGATAAATGGGGGTAAATGCCGCATCGTCTTCACAAGCACTTACATCATAAAGTCCTGTTTAACAAACAACTGAATTATATAGCAAATCGGATGGGCATACTTTTACAGAGAAATCCGTTAATCTTGAACTGATTATAACTAAGAATTACGAAAATGTTATTTCGGGATATACCTGGACAAAAGGAGATAAAAGACAGTTTAATCCGTACTGTTCATGAAGGTCGGATAAGCCATGCTCAGCTGTTTTACGGGCCCGAGGGTTCGGGTAAACTTGCTTTGGCAATTGCCTATGCTCAGTATATATCTTGCGGGAATAAGCAAGCCGAAGATTCCTGTGGCACATGCCCATCTTGTATTAAGTATTCAAAACTGGTTCATCCGGACTTGCATTTCGTTTTTCCGGCAACTTCTCCATCAGCAACAAAAACGGATGAAACACCAGTTGAAAAATCACTTGAAAAATGGAGGGAGATTGTTATCGAGAATCCTTTTTTTGATCAGTATCAGTGGTATGATAAAATTGGGATAGAAAACAAACAAGGACTTATTGGAGTAAAAGAGAGTGCAGAAATCATCAGAAAGTTGAATCTCAAATCGTACGAATCCGATTTTAAAATACTTATCATGTGGCTGCCCGAAAGGATGCATGCAACCGCCGCTAACAAGCTGCTTAAAATGATTGAAGAGCCGCCCTTGGGTACGGTTTTTCTTCTCGTTTCAGAGTTGCCGGGGGAGGTGCTTCCGACCATATTGTCGAGAACCCAGTTGTTTAAAATCCCCCGTCTTGGAGATGAGGATGTTAGAATTGCCTTGAAATTGAAAACAGGTCTAGATGATGACCTTATTGATGATGCAGTAACCTTGGCGAATGGCAATTTCAACAAGGCCCTCAGCTCGCTTACTGAAGACGGTCAGAATAAAGGGAATTTTGACACTTTCGTGAGCTTCATGCGGATTTGTTATGCCTTTAGCATTGTCGATATGATTGAATGGGTAGATGAAATGGCTAAAACGGGCAGGGAGAAACAAAAAATGTTTCTTTCTTATGCCTTGCGAATGGTAAGGGAGAATTTCCTAATAAACACCGGTCATGCCCGTATATCACACATGGCCCGGTATGAGAGTGATTGGTCAGTAAAGTTTTCCAGGTTCATTAACGGAAAAAACATCATTGATATTTATGAAGAATTCAATAATGCCTACAATCATATCTCGGCAAATGCCAATGCCAAAATTGTATTTTTGGATTCCGGACTTAAGATCGGTAGAATGTTAAAGCGGTAATTATATCATTTTTTTTCATAATTTTGCCATTAGCCAAATCTGGATTTAAAATTCCGGTTGAATTATTCGAATCTGGCCACAGATTCAATCAGCGTATTGATCTGATTTTAACTAAAATCAGATAAGCGTTAGTTGTGCAAACCTTTAGGCTTGCCTTTGTTTTCTCTGTGGCAGTTTATTATTGTTGCTTAGATTCTTAAAACAGTGAATCTCGGGCATATTTTTAATTCGATCGATTTAAGGCTTAATTTAAAACTTTGAATAATGATTCACAGAGGTTGTTGTAAAGAAGGCTGTTCCGAGAATCTTAATGACAACCAGGATAAGATATCAAACTATTTCAGCGGATGTGCCAAGCTTGATGATTATGACTGGTTAAGAGATATACCCAAGGGCATTAATGAATTTGATGCAGTTGAGATACGGTTCAAAAATACCCGGAAAGCTTTTTACAGAAACACAAATGAACTTCGCTTAAAGAGAGGCGATCTTGTTGCGGTAGAGGCCTCTCCGGGACATGATATTGGTATAGTTTCCCTTACAGGGGAAATTGTGGTACACCAGATGCTGAAATACGGCCTTAACCCTGCCGCCGACGATTTAAGGAAGGTATATCGAAAAGCCAAACAGGCTGACATTGACAAATGGAAGGAAGCCATTGATCTGGAAACCAAGACCATGCTTAGATCGCGCAGAATAACTGAGGATTTGAAGCTGAACATGAAGATCGGTGACGTGGAATACCAAGGAGATAAAACGAAGGCAATTTTTTACTACATTGCCGATGAGCGTGTAGATTTTCGCGAGTTGATAAAACTATTAGCCGACGAATTCCGGATTCGTATCGAGATGCGGCAGATAGGAGCGCGACAGGAGGCTGGAAGAATTGGCGGAATCGGGTCCTGTGGCAGGGAACTTTGTTGTGCATCATGGATTACCAATTTCGCATCTGTTACTACTGCTGCTGCGCGGTACCAGGAAGTATCCCTAAACCCCCAAAAACTTGCTGGACAGTGTGGAAAACTTAAATGCTGCCTGAATTATGAAGTCACTTCCTATCTTGATGCACAAAAGGATTTTCCCTCCAAGGATGTGAATCTTAAAACCCGTCAGGGGGATGCTTACCATGTGAAAACCGATATATACAGAGGCCTGTATTGGTATTCTTTGGCTAAGGAATCCGGTGTTACCCTTGTGCCTGTTCCAGTAGAGCGGGTTGGGGAAATAATTATGATGAACAAAAAAGGTGAGTTGCCCGAAAATCTTGTATTGTTGGATGACATCCAGAAAGTGGACATAAGCTATCAGAATGATGTTGGACAGGATAGTCTCACTCGTTTTGATGATAAGAAATCACAACAACGGCGTAAAAAGAAGAAGAAAAACCGGAATCCGAGAAATTAGCATGAAACTATTAATATTTATAATTGGAATTTCTTTTGTTGTTGCCTCCTGCGATCCTTTCATGTATTATGATGAATACAGCAAAACCGAAGGAGAGCAATGGAAGTGGTCGGATAAAAAGACCTTCGAGGTGGAAGTGAAAGACAGTCTGAACATGTTTAGTGTTTTGGTCAACATAAGGCATACCACTGACTATCCGAAAAGCAATCTTTTTGTTTTCATATCAACTACCTCCCCAACCGGGGCTTCCCGCAGGGATACCCTTGAAATCATTATTGCAGAAGATAATGGGAAATGGAAGGGGAATGGGTTTGGCAACATCAAGTTAGTCTCGAGGGAGTACAGAAAAGCCGTTCGTTTTGCAAGCCCAGGAATTTATACCTTTGAAATTGAACAGGGAATGAGGATACCGGAAATTCCTGTTACTGATGTTGGGTTGCGGATTGAAGAGTATAGAGAATTAAGATAAAAGCAATAGTTTTGGGTAAAGATAAACTCAGAAGGTTCGAGGAACTAAGTCATTTTGATCGGGTATTTCAACCCCGTATGGATGAGATTACAGGCAAAGAATACTTTCTTAAAGGCAGGTGGAAGCAAGAAGTTTTTCATAACGAAAATCCACTTATCCTTGAATTGGGATGTGGCAAGGGGGAGTATACTATCGGAATGGCGAAGCGCTTTCCCGACAAGAATTTTATTGGGATTGACATTAAGGGGGCTCGAATGTGGAAAGGAGCCCGGTCCTCTCACGAAGAAAAAATCCTTAATGCTTCCTTTCTGCGGACGCGTATAGAATTGATTTCCTCTTTTTTTTCTCGGGATGAGGTGGATGAGATTTGGATTACTTTTCCGGATCCGCAGCCAACCGAAAGAAGAAAGAAAAAAAGACTTACTTGCCCGGGTTTTTTAACTCGATACCAAGGGTTTCTTGTGGATGGAGGGATAGTGCATCTGAAGACGGATAGTGAGCTTTTATTTGACTATACATTGAGCCTTGCAAAACACAACGAAATTGAAATTGTTGATATGAGTTCCGATCTCTATAAGAGATCGGAACTGGTAGATCCAGTTTTAGAGATTAAGACCTATTACGAGCAAAAATTCCTTGATGCCGGTTCTAATATCAATTACCTGAAATTCAGGCTTAAAAAAAGCATTCCAATCAATGAAATCCCCGAAAAAAAAGGATGATGGGTTTTTCACTCGCGTGCATGAGGTTGCCCGTATGATTCCTTTTGGGAGAGTTACCTCCTATGGAGCCATTGCACGCTACCTTGGAACAGCCGGATCGTCAAGAATGGTAGGTTGGGCAATGAACAATACACACCATATAAGCGACTATGTCCCTGCCCACAGGGTGGTTAACCGTAATGGATTACTCTCTGGGAAACACCATTTTCCTGGCTCAGACATAATGAGGGAGTTGCTCGAAAACGAAGGCGTGCCGGTCGAAGACGATCAGATTGTGAATTTTGAAAAGTATTTCTGGGATCCTAATAAAGAATTAATCTAATTAAACTTTTTTTTTGGTAATTTTACAACTTCTAACAGATAATCATAGGGGATTCAAAGTTTATGAAATCCTTGGCTCGCCTTAAAAAATAAAAGAAATGAACTTTACACACGAAATGGTCCTTCAAAGCCTGAAGCAGGTTGTTCATCCTGAAAAGGGCTTGAATATTGTAGAATTGGGCATGGTTGAAAACCTAATTGTTGATTCCGGGAAAATCAGTTTTTCCCTAAGCTCAGCAAAGCCTAATGATCCCTTGCTTGCCTCTATAAAAAAGGCTGCAGTAATCGCCCTTAAGTCTGCATTCGGTTCAGGGATCGAAGATCATATTTCCATCTCTGCTCAAATTCCAGTGCATAAGACAGCTAATCCGGTTCGGACCGGACCCTTGCCCGGGGTGAAGAACATCATTGCTGTAGCATCAGGTAAGGGGGGAGTTGGTAAATCAACTGTTGCAGTAAACCTGGCTGTGGCCCTTGCTAAAACCGGAGCATCTGTAGGGCTTCTGGACGCTGATGTTTACGGGCCTTCAATTCCAAAGATGTTTGATCTTGAGGGTGAACGCCCGGTTATACGTCAGGATGGGAATCGTGAGCTTATGATTCCAATTGAAAAATATGGGGTTAAGGTTCTGTCACTAGGCTTCTTTGTAAACCCGGAGGACGCAGTAGTGTGGAGAGGCCCTATGGCAACAAATGCCCTTAAACAGCTAATTACTCTTGGTGACTGGGGAGATCTCGATTATATGCTGATTGACCTTCCTCCAGGAACCGGCGACATTCATCTTACCATGGTTCAGGAGGTGGCTGTAACAGGGGCTGTTATTGTAAGCACACCGCAACAGGTTGCTTTGGCTGACGTGATTAAAGGAATCGCAATGTTTGCCGGTGACAAGATTAACGTTCCTGTTCTGGGACTTGTTGAAAATATGTCCTGGTTCACACCTGCTGAACTCCCTGAAAACAAGTATTATATTTTTGGTAAAGAGGGGTGTAAGCAATTAGCCAATAAGCTGGGTCTTGATCTGCTGGCCCAGATCCCGCTGGTGCAGAGTATTTGTGAGAACGGCGACTCCGGAAAGCCTTCGGTGCTTGACAACAATGACCCTGTTGGAAAAGCCTTTGATACATTGGCCAAAAATTTGATTGCTAGTATTGAAAAACGAAATCAGGAAAAAGATCCTACCAGGAAAGTTGAAATTACCAATACAGACGGATGCGATGCAGTAAAATCGAAATAATAAAACCTAATGGAAAAAACTACTCTTCAGGAAAAAGTAAACCTTGCACTTGAGAAAATCCGGCCATATCTCAATGCTGATGGAGGTGATGTAAGCCTAATAAACATTAGCGAGGATTTGGTCGTCACAGTTAAATTCTCTGGAGCTTGCGATGGTTGTCCCTACAGCGTAATGACCCTTAAGGCCGGAGTGGAAGAGGCAATCAGGAAAGAACTTCCGGAAGTTAAGGATGTGGTAGCTGAAGCTTAAATAATCTCCGTTCTGATAAAATATAAACTGAATTTATCAGTTATTACTTTTACACCTAAAATCATCAGGTTTTTGAGGAATATCCTAAGATATAAGTATTTGTTGGTGGTGGCTTTTCTGACAACTGCCTGCTCAACTACGAAAAACACTTTCGTAAGCCGGAACTACCATAATATGGTTTCGCATTATAATATTTTCTTCAATGGGACAGAGAGTTTTAAGAAGGGAATTAAACGCGCGGAATCTTCTCAAACAGATAACTACACTAAGATTCTTCCCTTGTTTTATTATTCCGACAAGTCGATTTCCCAATCGGTAACCGGTGATATGGATAGGGCAATCAAGAAAGCGTCCAAGGTCATAACTCTTCACTCTATTACCGCCAAACCGGAATTAAAGAAAGGACCCCAATCCACAAGACAAAAAGATTTTTACAACCAAAAAGAATTTAATAAGTGGATCGACGATAATTATCTTCTTATGGGGATGTCATATGTTTATCAGAATCAGTTCAGTTTAGCCAGTGAAACGTTCAAGCATATAATAACCAACTTCCCAAACCAGCCGGTAACCTATGGTGCATTGATTTGGTTGGCAAGAGTATATATCGAAACCGGGGAGTATCGTGAAGCGGAAACTATACTTAAAAACTTGCAGTCGGACGAGAAAAGGCCAAAAAAATACGCGGAGGACTTTTATACGACGTTTGCAGATCTTTATCTGAAGGAAAAGAATTACCCTAAAGCAGCCGGGATGCTCGAAAATGCTATTGAACTCGTTAAGAAAAAGCAATACCGTATCCGTTACACCTATATTCTAGCGCAGGTACACCAGGAAGCCGGAGAACTTGAAAAAGCACTGCAGGCATACAAAAAGGTTATTAAGATGAATCCTCCTTATGAAATGACCTTTAACGCAAAGATCAACATGGCTGGCTCTTTTCAGGCAGGTTCCGAGGGAGGTAGGGAAATCCGGACTCTTCTCAGAAAAATGTTAAAAGATGAGAAGAATAAAGACTTTCAGGACCAGATTTATTACGCTCTGGCAAATATTTCATTTAAAGAGGGAAAAAAGGCGGAGGCTATTAACCTTTATGAGCTTAGTATAAGTAAAAGCGTCGCAAACTTCAATCAAAAGGGCTTGTCCTATCTGGCATTGGCTGATATCTACTACGCTATTCCCGAATATGCCCTTGCGCAGGCCTATTATGATAGCACAATGCAGAATATTCAGAACACATTTGAGAATTATGAGCAATTGAGTGTTAAAACAAAATCCCTGACTCATCTTGTCGAAAACCTGATTATATATGAGCTGGAGGATAGCGTTCAGCGGCTTGCCAAATTGCCCGAAGCAGAACTCTACGTTGTTATTGATAAACTCATTGCTGATGTTGTGAGCAAGGAGCAGGAAGAGTTAAAGCGGAAATCCGAGGAAATGATGGATCAGCAGTTTGGTATGATGAATCAAAATGTAGGGGCGGCGGGTCAGCAATCAGGGACAGACGAAAGTGGGAGCTGGTATTTTTATAACCTTAACCTAAAGAGTTTCGGTCAACCCGATTTCCGGATGCGTTGGGGAACCCGCAAACTCGAGGATAATTGGAGACGGAAAAACAAGCAGGTGGTTGAAACATTTGAAACATCTGAAAATCAGGACCAATCCGACACAGAAAGCGAGAATAAAGTAGCCCTTCTAAGCACCAAAACAAGGGAGTACTATTTGCAAAGCATTCCTTTTACGGATTCTACCCTGGCCATATCCAATGAAAAGTTGGTGAACGCACTTTTCAATATGGGAGAAGTATATAGGTACGAACTTCGGGACCTTGATAATGCAGCCTTGTGTTTTGAAGAACTGATTAAGAAATATCCCATTCATAAATTGGTATTCCAAGCATATTATCACTTGTATGAAATCTACGGGCTTTTGAATAATATGCAAAGACGAGAATCTGCAAAGAATATAATAATTAGTAAATTTCCTGATAACCCTAGGGCCAGAATTCTTGCAAATCCCGATTATGTAAAAGAGTTGGAAGAAGAAATGAACCGGGTTAGCAGGTTTTATGAAGAGACTTATCTTAAATACAAGGCGGCAGATTATAGCGCTACTCTCAAAAATGCAGATTATGCGATTCTGCAATATAAAGGCGATGTATTACTGCCCCGGTTTATGTTGCTCAGGGCTTTGTCAGTCGGGCAGCTTCAGGGACGCGAAATGCTGAAGGCAGAGCTTGATAAATTGATTGAAACATATCCCGAACATGAGGTCAGCACTTATGCCGGGGAATTGATCGAATACATTTACGCGTTGTCGCCTGATATTAAGGCTGCTGATATTACCGCACAGGCTGAGGAATTATTTGAATTAAATCCTTCCGAAATTCACTATTTTGTAATTTCGGCTGTTAAATCAGTGGATATTAATCAATTAAACTTTAATTTGATTAATTTTAACCTTGACAATTTCGATAATCTGAATCTTGGAATATTGAAATCGGAAATGTCCGACAGAAATTTGCTGGCTGTGCAGTCTTTCAGCAATCTTGAAAAAGCCCGCCGCTATTTTCTGAGCGCAAGCAGCAGCCGGTCAGAAATTGTTGGAAACAACAAAAATGAGGACGTGTTGTTATTTTTGGTTTCCGCAAGTAATTATGATAAATTACTGAAAGATAATTCGATAACAAAATATTTGCTTTTTTACGAGAAACATTACTAAATAAAGGGAATTCCCGCCAAATGGAGAAAACTATTAAAATATTGTGGGTGGACGATGAGATCGACTTACTGAAGCCCTATATACTTTTTCTCCGGGAAAAGGGATTTCATCTGGAGACTGCCAATAATGGCGATGACGCTCTGGTAATGGTGAAAGAACTCGATTTCGACCTGATATTTCTTGATGAGAACATGCCGGGTCTCAGTGGTCTTGAAACCCTTTCACGTATCAAGTTAATCAGACCCAACGTTCCTGTGGTAATGATTACCAAAAGCGAAGCAGAGGATATAATGGAGGAAGCTATTGGCTCAAAAATTGCCGATTACCTAATTAAGCCGGTAAATCCAAATCAGATTCTCCTGACAATAAAAAAGAACATTGATACCAAGCGCCTTGTAAGCGAAAAAACATCCAGCGATTACCAGATTCAGTTCTCCCAAATATCTTCTCGCATAAATTCCGCATCGGGTTATCAGGATTGGGTCGATATATACCGTTTGCTTTGCTTTTGGGAGATCGAACTCGACAATTCGTCCCAATCTGCTATGGATGAAGTTCTTTTAATGCAGAAGTCTGAAGCAAATAAGGGCTTTGCCCGGTTTATCAAATCAAATTACAAAACTTGGTTTGATCCAAAGGTCGAAGACAAACCGCTTTTGTCTCCCAATATTATGAGCAGTAGGGTTTTTCCATTACTCGACAAAGGAGAAAAAGTGTTTTTTCTGCTGATCGACAACCTGCGTTTCGACCAATGGAAAGTGATAGAACAGGAAATACGAGATTTTTTGAAGGTCGATTCAGAAGAACTCTATTGCAGCATACTTCCAACCGCCACGCAATATAGCAGAAACGCTATGTTTGCCGGTCTCATGCCTCTCGAAATCAATAACCTTTATTCAGGTGTTTGGCTTTTTGACGATGATGAGGGAGGCAAGAATTTGCGTGAGAAGGAACTCTTCGAAAAACAGATTAACCGCCTGGGTAAGGACTATAAATTCCGGTACGAGAAGATAAATAACCTTAGGGCTGGGAAAAAGCTTCTGGATTCGGTTTCGGATCTTATGAATTTTGACTTGAATATCATTGTATACAACTTTGTCGACATGCTTTCCCATGCACGCACAGAAATGGAAATGATTCGCGAGCTGGCAAATAACGAATCTGCCTACCGTTCCCTTACAGTTTCATGGTTCCGGCACTCGCACTTGCTAGAGCTTATCAAATTATTGTCGAAGCAAAAAATCAAAGTTGTTATTACAACCGATCACGGGACTATAAGGGTTAATAATCCTGTCAAGGTGGTTGGGGATCGACAGACTTCCACCAACTTACGATATAAACTCGGCAGGAATATGGATTACGATCCGAAACTTGTTTATGAGGTGAAATCCCCTGAGGAAGTGCATCTTCCCAAGGCTAACCTGAGCTCCAAGTATATCTTTGCAACAAACGACGACTTCTTGGTTTATCCCAACAATTACAACCATTTCGCCAATTATTACCGAAATACTTTTCAGCACGGGGGAATATCCCTTGAAGAAATGTTGATTCCGCTAATTACCCTGAGCTCTGCAAATTATGATAGAACTGATAATTGAATCCCCTGAAAAAATAAACCTGCCAGCCAAAGAATTCCTAAATTTTTTGGGCAACAGAAAAGTGGTTGCCTTTTATGGTGAGATGGGAGCGGGAAAAACAACCTTTATAAAGGCACTTTGCAGGGAACTAAAAGTTTTGGACAGTGTAAGCAGTCCTACTTTTGCCTTGGTATATGAATATCACACTCCTGACGACTCCGTTATTTACCACTTCGATTTCTACAGGATAAATAAACCGTCTGAGCTTTTTGACCTTGGTTATGAGGACTATTTTTACAGTGGAAATCTCTGCTTTATTGAGTGGCCCGAAAAGGCGGCCCATCTTATTCCTGCCGATGCACTGAAAGTACTGATAACAGTACACAGTGATGGTAAACGGATTTTAAAATTTCAGTAATACAACATATTTCTTGACACGCACGGGTATTTGTAGTATTTTAGTTCCCCCTTTGAAATCAAGTAAAGTTTGAAATGACCCGAGCTACTACACCAGATTCCAGATATTCTTTTCCTAACGGAGGTTTACTCCCTCAGGAAGAGATGCTTGAAGTAGGTAAAAAACCTAAAAACCTGATTATCGGTCTCCCTATGGAAGATCAGGACCAGGAAAGCAGAGTCTCGCTGACTCCTGAAGCTGTTGAGATCCTTGTGAACAACGGACACGAAGTCCGCATCGAGAACAATGCGGGGAAAGCTTCAAACTATTCTAATGCAGAGTACATTGAGAAGGGCGGGGTGATTATTGACAAGAAAGAAGAGATATATTCTTCCGACATTCTGCTGAAGATTGCACCTCCGACTTTAAAAGAACTTAAATTATTAAATCCCCAGCAGATATTGTTTTCTTCACTGCATTTGCATTCCCAGAACAAGGAATTTATGCAGGAACTGATTACCCGAAGAATAACAGCCATAGCCTTTGAGAAAATCAAGGACGAGAACAACTCCTACCCAGTTACAAGCTCGATGAGTGCAATTGCCGGGAATACTTCGGTTCTGATTGCAGCCGAGTACCTGAGTAACCTGCGAGGAGGGAAAGGTGTGATGTTGGGAGGTATTACCGGGATAACTCCCACAGAAGTGGTAATCCTTGGAGCCGGAACTGCTGCAGAGTATGCAGTCCGGGCAGCTATGGGACTTGGCGCGTTTGTGAAAGTATTCGACCAGTCGGTACCCCGGCTGCGACGCCTTCAAAACAGTGTGGGCATGAGGCTTCATACCTCGGTCTTTCATCCCAGGGTTATCAAAAACGCATTAAAGTCGGCTGATGTTTTAATCGGCGCTATTCACATGATCGAGAAAGGACCACGTTTTTTTGTAACGGAGGATATGGTTAAAGTGATGAAAAAAGGCTCGGTGATTGTCGATATCAGCATTGATCAGGGCGGATGCGTTGAGACCTCAGAGTTTAGAAACCAGCACGATCCGGTCTTTATAAAACATGGAGTTGTTCATTATTGCGTGCCAAATATTCCTTCAAGCGTTGCCCGAACTGCCTCCATTGCTATTAGCAATGTATTACTACCTTTGCTCCTTGAAATGGGGGAATCAGGAGGCTTAAACAGAAAACTCAAGGAAGATCAAGGCTTGAGGCATGGCGTTTATGTGTATAACGGGATACTCACAAACGAGTTTATCGGAAAACTGTTCGACCTTCCCTCAAAGGATATTGACCTTTTCATGGCTGCTTTTTAATCGACTGATTATGTTTAATATTTCTTTTTGGTTGGGATTCTATCAAAAGCTTAAGCCATGTTGCTCGAATGAGCTGCGTTTCTTCTTTGTGCTGCTAGGACTCTTAATTATCTCTTCATGCAAGGATGAATTGCCCGAGGCTCCCGATAGTAACAGTATTACCTTGAGTTCTGAAACATTCGGGCTACAGCCCTATTATTCCATGGCTTATTCTTTTGAAAACCATGATTTTTTTCAGCGACTGGGATCAAGCAGCCTGATTGATATCTACCTGATAGAGTTGCTTAAACCAAGCGGAGAACTTACTGGGGTTCAGTTTTCCACAAACACCCTTTCGGAGACCACCTTTGGCTTTTTCCTGAATGCGGAGCTTGATAACCTCGCTGATGCAGAAATGTTTTATAATAATTATACCCTTGCGGATTTTCCGGATCATGAAACAATGACACTTACCGACACAGTTAAAGTGTTTCAGGTCTACACCTTCAGAACCTGGAAATCAAATTACGTGAAATTTCTCGTTAAAGATATCCGTTTTGTTTACGATGGCAGTTTTGCTGATTTTATGGAAGTCGACATCGAATACTTTATTCAGCGGGATGGTACTAACAATCTGGCTAATTAACCCATGCTAAAAACCGTTTTGTTTTTCATGATCTTTTGGATCGGTCTTCTAATAAGCACGATTTTTTTACCAATTTATTTCTTGTTGAAACTGCTGAGTCTTAAAAAACATGAAAAAAGATTTGTTTTCTTTATAACCAGCCGTTGGGCGCGCTTTACTCTTTTCACCGCGGGTATAAAGTTGGTAGTTTCCGGAAGAGAGAATTTACCCGTACAACATGCTGGCATTGTGGTAATCTCCAATCACCAAGGCAACTTTGATATACCTGTTTTTATGGCCTGCCTGCCTTTCTCAACAGGATTTATTGCCAAGAAGGAGTTGATGAAAATGCCCTTTTTGAGTGCCTGGATGAAAGCAATCGATTGTTTGCCAATTGACCGCAGCAATCCAAGGGATTCCAGAGAGCGCCTTATTTCGCGAATAAAACGTACCGATAAGAATCCGATCTTCCTATTTCCGGAAGGCACTCGAAGCAGGTCGACTTCAATGGGCCCGTTTAGAACAGGGACTCTGAAATTGTTGTTTCATAACCGGATTCACGTCTTGCCTGTTACAATTAACGGGAGTTTCAACTGCTATGAAAAGAACAACAATATAGGCGGAGGCTTCGTCAGTGTGGCCTATCATCCTCTTATCGACACCTCGAGGTATGAACTATCCGATTTTGAAAAGTTTAATGACGATTTGCAAAGAATTATTGCATCTCCGCTGGGGAAACCTGTTTAGAAAAAGAAAAACGTGATATCTTCGTGAAGCTGCTTATTCTATGGATCTCACGTTCAATAGCTAGTATTTATTTTTAACAAAAAGGCAATGCGTTTTATATACAAAATTGGGATTCGATTATACTTCCTTTTGATTATTCTGGTAGCACCTTTTAATATCAAAGCTCGTAGATGGCTAAAGGGCAGGCAGGGAATATGGAGAAAGATCAGACTTAATATCAAGCCAGGAGATAGTGTTGTATGGATCCACTGCGCTTCACTGGGTGAGTTTGAGCAGGGCAGGCCAATTATTGAGGAAATCCGCAAAACAATGCCTGAAAAGAAAATTCTTCTTACATTCTTCTCCCCTTCGGGGTACGAGTTGAGAAAAAACTATGAAGGTGCCCATTGTGTGACCTATATGCCTCTTGACACAAGGTTTAACGCCTGGCTGTTTATGAACCTGGTGAAACCAGAAATGGCGTTCTTTATCAAATACGATTACTGGTACTATTTTCTCCGGACACTTAAAAAGAAAAAGATACCAACATATCTTGTTTCAGCAAAATTCCGAAGGGATCAGGTATTTTTTAAATGGTACGGGATGTGGTATCGAAGCGTACTGAAGTTCTTCACAGTATTGTATGTGCAGAATGAGGAATCACGACGACTTCTAAATGTCATCGGGATTAAAAATGTTGAGGTTACGGGGGATACTCGATTCGATAGGGTTTTTGCTATCTCGAAACGGTCTGTTGAATACCCATGGCTTGAACCCTTCGCCCTGGGCAAAAAGGTTATTGTTGCCGGAAGCACTTGGGAAAAGGATGAACAGCTACTGATCGATTATATTAACCAGTCAGGCCCTGAAGTCAGATTTATCCTCGCTCCCCATGAGATAAGTGAGAAAAAACTTATTCGCATTATTGAACTCATCGAGCATACTTCGGTTCGATTCACCGATAACGACAAGTCCAGTTATCTGAATGCTAAAGTATTGATAGTTGACACTATCGGTCATCTTTCATCCCTTTACCGCTATGGCAGGATTGCTTATATCGGGGGAGGTTTTGGCAAGGGGATTCATAATATCCTGGAGGCTGCCACTTACGGATTGCCTGTTGTTTTTGGTCCGAAGTACAAGAAGTTTATGGAGGCTGTCGAAATGGTTGAAAGAAAATCCGCTTTCTCGATTAACAATTATGAGGAACTCAAATCCACTTTTGATCTCCTGACCTACGACGAAGATTTGTTGGTAAAGTGCTCCCAAAGCGCTAAAAGTTATATTGAAACAAATCTTGGTGCTACCCGGACCATATTAGACAGAGCTATGGCCTAGACAAACAGGTTTTTAACAGCGTCGGTTCCAAACTTTTTGCGCCTTGTTGATAAAAAGCAAACATTTTTTATCCCTTCAGCCTCTTTTTCTTCATAACTTAATTTCTTGAATTAACCATCACTACGGATTATTTTTTTACCCTCTTTTATTAATAAAGATTGTTCATAATCTGATAATAACGGATCCGGTCGTCTGAAATTATTTTAATACTATTTCGGATTGTTAATATTAAAATACTGAATATCAATTTCATATCATTTTAAGTTGAAAAGTAAACGGGATTGTTAATAAATACAGATTTAAAAAACTTGGTTAGAGGGGAGGGTATTTATAAATTGCCCTACCTGTTTTCGCAGGATAAAAATCCCCTAAAGAATTGGAAACTAACTCAAAAAAAGGAAAGCTCGCAATGGATGAATTGGCTGCCACAAAGAAATCCGAACTTTTGTTCGAAAAAACCTCAGAACAACCTGAAATGATCCAGGATAAAACACTAGGCGCAAAAAACACTTATACCCATGACGAAGCATTTCAGGAATCTTTGAAATACTTCAAAGGGGATGAATTGGCAGCAAAAGTATGGGTAAACAAATATGCTCTCAAGGATTCCTATGGTGCTCTGTACGAAAAGTCGCCCGATGACATGCATCATCGGATTGCAAATGAAATTGCGCGAATTGAGGCCAAATATCCAAACCCTTTATCTGCTGGGGATATTTATGCCTTGTTGCAGGATTTCAAGTATATCGTTCCCCAAGGTTCTCCTATGACTGGGATTGGAAACAACTTCCAGGTCGCATCACTCTCCAACTGCTTTGTTATTGGTCACGATGGCCCCTCCGACTCATACGGTGGGATTATGAAAATCGATCAGGAGCAGGTGCAACTTATGAAAAGACGGGGTGGAGTGGGACACGACCTTTCCCACATTCGCCCAACCGGAAGCCCGGTTCTGAACAGCGCTCTCACATCCACCGGAGTGGTTCCTTTTATGGAACGCTACTCCAACTCAACCCGCGAAGTTGCCCAGGACGGAAGACGAGGTGCCCTTATGCTAAGCATATCCATAAAACATCCCGATGCAGAAAGATTTATCGACGCCAAGCTTGAATCGGGCAAGGTTACAGGAGCAAATGTTTCTGTGAGGATAAGCGATGAATTCATGGAGGCAGTTGTAAATAACACTCCCTTTGTGCAACAGTACCCCATCGAATCAACTAACCCAGTCTATACTCAGGAAATCGACGCACGAAAACTCTGGGGCAAGATTGTTCATAACGCATGGAAATCCGCTGAACCAGGCATCCTCTTTTGGGACACGATTGCCAGGGAATCGGTTGCTGATTGTTATGCAGACCTCGGTTACAAAACAGTATCTACCAACCCATGCGGAGAAATCCCCCTTTGCCCCTATGATAGCTGTCGCCTGCTGGCCATCAATCTTTACGGATATGTTGAAAATCCCTTCACACCGGAAGCTCGCTTTGACTTTGACCTTTTTAAGAAACATATCGCTGTTGCCCAGAGAATGATGGATGATATAATCGATCTTGAAATCGAAAAGATCGACGCCATAGTTTCCAAGATAGAAAATGATCCCGAGGATGAGGAAATCAAAGGAGTGGAACGCCGTTTATGGGACAAAATCAGAATAAAAGCATCCGAAGGACGTAGAACAGGCGTTGGTATTACTGCCGAAGGAGATATGCTGGCAGCTATGGGACTTATCTATGGTAGCGAAAACGCAGTCGACTTCTCGGTCGAAATTCATAAAACAGTGGCACTCGAAGCATACCGTTCATCAACCACAATGGCTAAGGAACGTGGTGCTTTTGCCATTTTCAGTGCACAGAGGGAAAAAGACAATCCATTCATCAACCGCCTAAAAGCCGAAGACGAATCTCTTTATGAGGAAATGATGAAACATGGGAGAAGAAATATATCCCTTCTCACCATTGCCCCCACCGGAACCACCAGCCTGATGACCCAGACCACCTCCGGAATTGAACCTGTTTTCCTTCCTTATTATCAGAGGAGAAGAAAAGTAAACCCGAACGATAAGGATACCAACATCACGTTTGTCGACGAGGTAGGCGATAGCTGGGAACAATACAACGTGCTGCATCACAAATTCATTACCTGGCTCGAAGTTAATGGCTACAACGCTAAGGAAGTGATGTCGTGGGAAGATGAAAAGGTTCAGGAAGTTGTGAAAAAATCACCCTATTACAAGGCTACCTCAAATGATGTGGATTGGATGGCGAAGGTTTCTATGCAAGGACAAATACAAAAATGGGTTGACCACTCCATAAGCGTAACGATCAACCTGCCAAATGAGGTTAAGGAAGACCTCGTTGGCGATTTGTATATCAAAGCATGGAGAAGCGGTTGTAAAGGCGTTACCGTTTACCGCGACGGTTCCAGATCAGGAGTTCTGATTGCAAATGACGATAAAAAGAAGAAAGCAGAAACTCAGAGCGGAAACATTGAGAATATTAGACCAAAACGTCCCCGCGAACTCGATGCGGAAATTATAAGGTTTACTCATAATAACGAAAAATGGATCGCATTCATCGGTATTAAGGACGAACGCCCATATGAGATTTTTACGGGCTTGCAGGACGACGAGATGTTCCCTATCCCGAAATCAATTACTAAAGGGAAAATTATTAAAAACACTGGCGACGACAATAAGCCACGGTACGATTTCGAATACACTGACAAGTTTGGCTACAAGAATACCAACGGTGGATTGTCCCATCAGTTTAACAAAGAATACTGGAATTATGCCAAGCTGATTTCCGGAGTTCTTCGCCATGGGATGCCCATTTCCGACGTGGTAGATCTCATTAGTTCTTTGCGCCTCGATAACGATGCTATTAATACATGGACTGCCGGCGTGGAGCGTGCCCTGCGCAAGTATATCCCAAATGGTACCAAGGTAAAAGGTGGGCACATATGCCAGGATTGCCAATCCGACTCTATGATTTATCAGGAAGGTTGCCTAATCTGTACCGTTTGCGGATCCTCCAAATGCGGGTAGCAGGCAGTTGAAAACCATAGGCCTGACACGAGTAAGTAAAAACCGTTTTAGGCCTATGATTTTTCTTTTTATTTCTGCTTTCTCTGTTTTTTCTTTTCCCTGTTATTTTTGCCTTTTCCACAACTGCTGTTCCCTCCTCCTCAAAGCATTGTTTAATCGAACACTTTCATTTATATTTACCAGACATTATTGGCGGGTTTCACAAATTCCATGAGGAAAAATAGGAGCATCAGTTTTTTTAGTCTTTTCCTGGCACTGTTATTTTTGACGGTTCCCAAAGGGTTTTTGTATTCACAAGTCAAAAACAAAGGAAACCAGGTTGTAATCAATTATTCCAAAAAGGATTATGCGGCAAGCACCCAAAATTGGGATATAGCTCAGGATCACCGAGGCATTATGTATTTTGCCAATAATGATGGTCTGCTTGAGTTTGATGGAGCTGAATGGCGAATCTACAACCAGCTTAATCGTTCTATCGTCAGAGCCCTAAAAATCTCCGGGGAGGGGAGAATATACACTGGAGCTTTTAATTCAATTGGATATTACTTCCCTGACGATAAAGGGGTTTTGTTTTTTCATTCACTTAATGAAAAGCTGGATTCAGCCAGCCGAAATTTTGAGGAAATCTGGAAAATTCATGAAATAGGAAAGGCTGTATATTTTCAGTCGAATCAATTTCTGTTCAAATTTGAAAACGATTCCATGACAACAGTACTGAAAGATTGTTCTTTCACGCGATCTTTCAGGCACAGTGATAATCTGTATTTCTATGATTCCAAACTAGGATTTTGTTTACTTGATGAGAATCTGAAACTTACAAGCATTAGTGGATCCGAAATCCTGAAAGATAAGGAAGTGTGGTCTGTGCTTCCCGGGAGAAACGATCGCATGATCATCTGTACTGCGGAATATGGGCTCTTTGAATATGATGGCCTGCAGGTAAGGGAATGGAATGTTCCCTGTAACGAATTCTTAAAAACGAATCAGATTTTTTGTGCAACGAGCATCGACAACTCGCATTATGTTTTCGGAACTATTCAGGATGGCCTGTTAATAACCGATATACGAGGTTTTCCCCTGCAGCATATTAATAGCGGAAATGGCCTTCAAAACAATACAGTACTGAGTGTAAACGTTGATGCGCAAAGAAACCTTTGGTTAGGTCTCGATAACGGGATTGACTACATAAAGATCAACTCTCCTCTGAGTTTTCTCAATTCGGGAACTGAGATAGGCTCGGGATATTGCTCGGCAATCTATAATGGAATTCTATATCTTGGAACTAATCGTGGACTTTTCTATAAAAAATGGCTTGATTATGTAAACCCCCTTCAACCCTTTGAAGATTTTAAGCTCGTTGAGGGCTCAAAAGGTCAGGTGTGGGGCTTGACCGTTTATGATAACATTTTGTTTTGTGCGCATTCAAAGGGAACTTTCATTGTTAAGGAAGGTAAGTCCAAACAGATTTCCGAAATCTTAGGTGCATGGAAGTTGCTGACATTCAAGGATAGTCCTGACATTCTAATTGGGGGTACCTATTCAGGATTGCAGCTGTTTCGTAAAAATCCATTAACAGGGGAGTGGGATTTTGACAGGGTAATCCCTGGGATCAATGAGTCGTGCAGGGAATTGGAGGTTGATGATAGCCGAAACACCATCTGGATGTCGCATGGCTATAAGGGCATTTACCAAATAAAACTCAACGAGAAATTTGATAGCGTAATAAATTTGGAATTCTATAATTCTAAGGATGGCCTCCCGATTGATTTCGGATTAAGCGCACTTAAATACAAAGAGGAAATTGTTGTGTCATCCGATTCGGGTTTTTATTATTATGACTACTCCAACAATACATTTAAACCTCACAGATATTTAGAGAACCTACTGGGTAGGGCAAAGGTATACCGGTTTTTCCCGGATATTTCAGCCAATATTTGGTTTTTTTATTTTGACAACCCAGGTGTTATTAAGCTTAATTATGATGGTTCCTATAACGTTGAGACGCTTAATTTCGAGGAGTTCCGGGGATCGCTCCTTCATTCTTTCGAAAGTATGCTGGCTATCGACCAGAGTAATTTCATTATTTCCACTGTTGATGGCTTTATTCATTTTGATCCAACCTTTATTAAGCTGCCCTCCCCTGAGTTGAAAACCCTCATCAGGCAAGTAATTATTAAAGACCAGACAATTCTCTTTGGCGGAAGTTTCGCTGAAATAACAAACGATAAACTTGTAATTATCGGCGACCGGCCTGCTGAACAGCTCGCCCATATGGATTTCAGGAACAATACAATTTTGTTTAAATATTCGGCTAACGATTTTGAAAACTTGTCAAACACCGAATACAGCTACATGCTTGAAGGATTTGAGGATAGCTGGTCGGAATGGTCACCCATCGCTCTGAAAGAATACACCAATCTTGAAGGGGGCAATTATTTGTTCAAAGTTAAATCCCGAATTTTCAGCTCATTCGAATCGGCCCCTGTCAGCTTCAAATTTGTGGTACTTCCTCCTTGGTATCTTTCAACATTAGCGCTCTTCTTTTTCGTGCTATTCGTAATAACCTCATTGTTTTTTTTCGCCAGATACTATATTAAAAGGCTCGAGGTTGAAAAACAGAAATTGCAACGCAAACAAGCCCGAGAGCTTGAAGAAAAGGAGGAGTACTATCAAAGGGACTCCCTGCTCGCTAAACAGGAGATTATTCGCTTACAGAATGAAAAGCTTGAAATCGAGAACAAAATCAAGCAATCTGTAATAGACACAAAATCCAGTGAATTGGCAAGTTTTGCTATGCAGATTACCTACAAGAACGAAATTCTCAACCAGATTAAGAACCAGCTTACCAAGGTATCCACCAAAATGGTTCATGAGGATTCAAAGCGCCAGGTTTTGGGACTTATTAAAAAATTGGATAAAGATACCCTCCAGGATAATGACTGGAGCCGGTTTGAGATGCATTTTGACCAGGTTCACGAAGACTTTCTCAAAAGGATAAAAATTAAACATCCCTCACTAACCCCTAAAGACCTGCGACTTGCAGCCTATCTCCGCATGAATCTCTCGAGCAAGGAAATAGCCCCACTTCTCAATATTTCTACCCGAGGGGTTGAGATCAGCCGCTATAGGTTACGGCGAAAAATCAATATTGACAGCAAGGAAAATCTGGTCGACTATTTAATGAGTTTTGTGTAAGATCCCACTGCTTACAAATTGTAACATCTATTCTTGAAAATTCACGAAAACATCTTGAATCAACCCTGTTAAATCTGAAAGCGTGCTTTTTACGCTAAGCCTGCTTTTAAAATGAAATTTTCTCTTTTCTCTTGTTTATAAGTAGGATCAACTCATTTTAAGATGTATACAAGAAATTGAGTTTTCCTCCATGATTTTTCCTGAAATCTCAATATAACCCCGTTTTTGGATAGTTTGAAGTACTATTGATGTAGTGAGGATGTGATAGTGATGTACTGTAAACGGGATCCTTATCCTATGGTTTTTGTAATTTTGCAATTCATCATTCTGAACCAATATGTGAATTGTATGTTTTATTGTAATCGAATTGTTAACATTTAGATAACTTAATCAAAATCTCAAAGGGCAAATAAAAAAAAATTAACCCCTGTGTTTCGGAACGTACTTAATTGCTTTACTGACATTTCTTCAAATTTGATTTTAAAATCTACCAATTATTAGAAGCCATGAAGTTTCAGCAAAAACGCTTAATATTCCCTGTTTCGATTTCGAAATCTGTTCCTCTGCTTTCTGTTACATAGTACTATATTATAAAAATTGGGTAGGGCAACCTTCCCTGATTAGAATCAATCCTTTTTTCTCCTTAATTATTAACTTAAAACTTAAATTATGAAAAGAATGTTACTTAGTTTAGTTGCTGGGGTAGCTTTGTTTGGTTTTTCCAATGGACAGACCACTACCTACCTTGATTTCGAAGGTACTGCACCAACGCAGTTTGTTTTTGGAGGTTCAGATTTTGCTATCGTTGAAAACCCAAGTAAAGTGGGTAATTTAAGCGATATGGTAGCAACTACCAAAAAAGGTGAGGTTTCTGAAACTTGGGGTGGCGTCGCCTTTCCGCTGGGAGGAACTATTAATTTTGCTCCTACCGAGCAGGTTTTTTCTGTTGATGTTTTCAGTTATGTGGCTGGTATTGCAACCTTCAAGGTTGAGCAAGGTGCTCAGGGTGCTGTTGAAATAAAGGCGAATTATACAACCCCAGGGTATTGGGAAACACTTACCTATACTTTCGTAGACAGAAATCCTGATTACAAGCAAATAGTCGTATTTATGGGTTTTGAGACTAAGGATACAGATGAGTGGTTCTATGACAATGTTAAAGGACCTGGTTTTACTGCCGGTGGGCCTGTTGACGTGACTTTCAACGTGACGGATCTTGGTGGTACAGCTACTTCAGTTGAGGTTGCTTTATCGGATGCTCCTGCTACCAAAATTGCCTTAACCGGTGAAGCTGGCGAAGGTGCTGTTTGGACAACTGCTTTTACAGGCATGACTGGTGGGACTATTCTTGTTCCCTCCACATTAACCTACACAATTTATGTGAATGGCGAGGCCGTAGAAGAGTTAACAGATTTGGCTATGAATATTATGGCAGGTTCTGCTCCGGTTACCATTGCTAAAAACTATGGCTCTGCACCTTCCGGAACAAGCGTTCTGAACAACGGTTCGTTCGACGGTATTGAAGGCCCATTGGTAGGAAGAACCGGCACAGAATGGGGCTCATGGACAGGAAACGGAGGAGCTGCTGAAATTACAGGTGGAGTAGTTACGGTTACACCAGTTCAGGCAGGTGACAACTGGAACATGCAGATTGAGCAGTTGGGCTTCCCGCTTGCGAATGGGACAACCTATACCGTTACATTCGATGCTTGGGCTGCAACCGAAAGGGTAATAGCCCTTACCATTGAAGATCCAATTAATGGTTATGCACTTTTAGGAACATCACCTGATGCAGCTAGTCTGACAGGACGTTCAAAATGGGAATTTATCATATCAACAACCAGAACTACTTATACCGTGACCACCGCAATAGATGGCATGAAAGATAATACTCAAACCAAATTCGCGTTCCTTCTGGCGCAGACTGCCGATATGGTTTACCTCGATGATGTTACTCTTATTGCAGTAGAACCTGGCGTTGCTGTTGAAAATAGTAAAGTAAATTCTGTTAAACTCTACCCAAATCCTGCCGTAAACGATCTTTATCTTTCATCATCCACCTCATACAACAAAGCTGTTGTGTACAATATGCTGGGTGCCAAGGTTAAAGAAGTTTCGAATGTTTCGCGCAGCATTAACGTGAGCGAATTGAAATCAGGTGTTTATATGATCCGCCTGACTTCTGTTGACGGTGAGACTTTTACCTCTAAATTTATGAAGAAGTAAAAACCCTATTTATCCAATACCCATAACAGTTTATCCCTCTTGATTCATCAAGAGGGATAAACCTGCTTTTCAGAGAGAATTTTTCCTGAAAAACAGTTTCTGAAATGGCTTGGTTCCTTTCGGTTTTAACTTGTTATAAAGGGAGTTGTCTGAAATAAATTGGTCCTTGGAATTTCGATGAAGCAATTTAGTTTTTCTTAGAAAGATGAATTTTCTAATTAAAATTATATCTTCGGGTTTTGAGGGGATTTCAGACAACTCCTTTTTTATTTTTTTTATGCTTAACTACTTAACGCAGCAACTACTATGATCTGTAAGAAATTGCTTTTTACTTTTTCCATATTTTTTTTGATGTCTTCTTTTGTTCAAAAATCGTATGGCCAGTGCTACGAGCTTGTATGGTCTGAAGAATTCGATTATACCGGTTACCCGGATCCCACAATCTGGAATATGGAGGTTGGCAATAACAATGGCAACAACAACGAAAGTCAGTATTATACGAAAAATGATAAGGACAACTGCTGGGTCGATAGCGGGAGAATGGTTATTACTGCATTGAAAGAAGTCTATGGCGGACAGCAGTATACCTCAGCCCGTATTAACACAAAGGGCAAAGCAGAGTTTTTGTACGGTAAAATTGAAGGACGTATGAAACTCCCATATGGACAAGGAATCTGGCCTGCATTCTGGACACTTGGAGGTGATATCGATCAGGTAAGCTGGCCCCAGTGTGGTGAAATTGATATCATGGAACTTATCGGAGGAGCCGATCCCCGCGATCGCACATCTTACGGTACAGCTCATTGGGCCGATGCAAACAATAAACATGCAATGTATGGTGGCAATAAAGCACTTCCTTCCGGGACTCGATTTGCTGACGCTTATCATACCTTCACAGTTGAATGGACTCCGCTAAAAATTGCATGGTTTATCGATGGAGTGCAGTTTCATGTTATAAGCACAACTCCCGCCGCACTTTCGGAATTCCATAAAAATCACTTTATTATCATTAATCTCGCTGTTGGTGGAGACTGGCCAGGATATCCCAACGCTACTACCGTTTTTCCACAAAAATTTGAAGTTGACTACGTTAGGGTTTACCAACTGGCTTCCGACCTTATAATAGAAGGAAAAGATTCCCTGGTAGCTAAAGAAAAAGCTGTCAGCTATAGCCTGCCTACCGCTGAGGGACGTGAATTCTTATGGTCTGTGCCCGAAGATGCGAGTTTGATTACCCGGGCCGATTCCAATGCCGTGCTTGTCGATTGGGGCTGTACCCCGGGGGAGATTGTTTGCGATATTACAACCGCATGCACGACTTCTATAATAAAAAAAAAGAACGTAAGCCTTGCCAGTCCTTCCATTGAAGGTCCTATTTTTCATGATAAGACTGCCGGCAACCTTTTTTTTTCAGTGCCGGTAATGAGTGAAACGGATTATCTGTGGACCCTGCCAGCAGATGCATCTTTCGTTACCGGTGGAACCAGCAATGCTGCTGAAGTGAGCTGGGGGGAAGAACCAGGTTTGATTTCTCTTCAATTCACAAATACCTGTGGAACAACAAATCTTAGTAAAACTCTTTTTTCATATGGTCAATACCCTTATCCCAATCCGGGAACACCATTTATTATTCCAGGTACCTTAAACTCCACCGACTTTGATTACGGAGGAGAAGGGGTTGCTTATCACGATAGCGGCATTGGCAATCAGGGAACAGGCAGCCGCCGGGACGAAGGTGTAGATACACAGGATCAAACCCTGTTTCCCAATGTAGGATGGATAGTTTCAGGGGAATGGCTCGAATATACCATTAATGTTCCTGAAGCGGGCTATTACAGAGTCGAAATGAAGGTTGCCACGCAGAATACCACCAATATTGGTCCATTGAAGGTCCTTATAAATGGGGAATCAAGAATCGCTGATATTTCCGTTCCTGGCACAGGAGCTTGGACAACATTTGTTACGGTATCACAGAGACTTTTATATCTCAACACTACCGACACCCTCCTTCGAATTGAGGTAGGTAAGGGAGGCTTTAACCTGGGTCCGATAAAATTTGTCGTAGATAACTCTTTATCTGTTTTGGATTTGGAATCGGAATCCGGACAATTAAAGGTTTTTCCAAACCCGGTAAAGGATATTCTGAATATTAATCTTCACATGATAAGATCAGGGGATGTTGCTCTCAAAATCCGCGATCTATCAGGGAAACAATTGATTCATTCGGTATCAAAAGGAATAGGTTCCGGAAACCAGAAAATCTCGATTACTGATGAACTTAAAACACTACAGGCCGGAATATACCTCATTGAAATTGCTACTAACGATCAAACATATTTCTCAAAATTCATAAAAGACTAACAATTACTTTTTAAACTATTGATAATGAAGACCAACAAACTGTATTCAGTAATCATTTCGCTGATTGTGGCATTAGGTGGATTTCTTCTGGGATTCGACAGTGCCGTTATATCGGGAGCAACTCCCTTTTACAAAGTTTCTTTTGGATTGGATACCGGATCATGGCTAATTGGATTCTCGGTCGGATCAATTATTCTGGGCGCAATTTTTGGCAATATCATTGCCGGCTCTCTGGCCGACAGGTATGGAAGAAAGAAAATACTCATCTTTACAGCGGTTCTTTTTGCTTATTGTGCTGGGGGAACAGCCTTGTCACATAATGTTATTTTCTTTATTTCTGCCCGGATTATCGGTGGAATAGGAGTGGGAATGGCTATTCTAATCGCTCCAATGTATATTGCCGAAATCGCACCACGCAAACTAAGGGGTACACTGGTTACTTTCAATCAGCTAAATATCGTACTCGGAATTTCCATAGCCTATTTCTCCAATTATTTTCTTCAACAGGGCATAGATGATCCGGATATGAAATGGAGATGGATGCTAGGGGTTGGACTTATCCCAGCAATGCTGTATTTTATATTTCTTTTCTTCGTTCCCAGAAGCCCGCGTTGGCTGATGCAAAAAGGTCTGGACAAAGAAGCCATGAACGTTCTTGAAAAAGTTAACGGGAAAGATCAGGCAGCAATTGAGTTTAAAGAAATTCGTGCCAGTTTGAACAAGGATATTAATTCTGAGAAATCAAGTTTTAAGGAAGTCTTCTCCAAAAGAATGAAGACCGTTCTTATTATTGGTCTTGGAATTGCCTTTTTCCAGCAAATAACAGGCATAAACGCTATTTTTTATTATGCCCCTATGATTTTCGAGATGGCCGGCGGAGGTAAAGACGCTGCCTTTATGCAGGCAATTATCATCGGATTGACAAACGTTGCGATGACCATTGTGGCGATGTTCCTGATCGACCGATTGGGTAGAAAGCCGCTCTTGATTATTGGTTCCATCGGGATTACCATCTCACTGTTTATAACAGGCTTTTCGTTCGGTAACGCAAAATACTCCATTAACGACGCCAGCCTGGAGAACATTAAAACTGAAATAGAGGCCGGAATTCATCCGCAGAAGGCATTGCCCGTGCTGGCTGAACTTGATAAATTGAAAGATAAGGTTTACATAACCGAGGTTGCGTTTTTTGATGAAGTAAAAGCCGGAATCGGTCAGGAAAACTACAACCTCTACAAAGAACTTATTTTGAAACACAGTATAAATATTCGCTCGATTTGGGTGCTCATCGGCCTTATTATGTATGTAGCCTCCTTTGCAATATCACTCGGTCCGGTTATGTGGGCTTTGCTTTCCGAAATCTTTCCGAATAAGCTTCGCGGACTGGCAATTTCCATTGTTGGATTTTGGAATTCCATTGTAAGCTTTTCTGTTGCTTCGGTGTTCCCCATGGAACTCGAGTTTTTGGGTTCAGCAACTACTTTTTACCTCTTCGCTGGGTTTGGGTTTTTAACTCTCCTCTTTGTCCTTCGGTATATCCCTGAAACAAAGGGAAAATCCCTCGAAGAAATAGAATCAATACTCGTGAATAAATAAATTTTGAAAAAACAAATATCAGTCATGAAACAAACTGCAATAATTCTTTTTACGATGCTCACATTGGTTATGAGTGGGTGCAATTCCGGCCCTAAA